>JACLAD010010685.1_pt1 | contig 18761 bp, 18 predicted proteins | sample 8027901 | NCBI WGS metagenome assembly JACLAD01 (sample SAMN15725071, study PRJNA655200) | protist metagenome | isolation source: fluorescence activated cell sorting (FACS) single amplified genomes of... | place: Spain: Blaines Bay Microbial Observatory, Mediterranean Sea | collected 2016-07-05 | reverse complement strand
TCCGTTTGCAACACCCGCATTAAAATTATCATTTTCAAAATTAGAAACAGCAATTGAAAGAGCATGATTCCATAGCCCACTCGCTGAATTGTAGTTGCCCTGAATTTTCGTCAAGTTCCTGTTAAAGTCACTGTAATGATCTTCACTGGAAGATTCATCAAACTCAGCCATTCCATCCGTGTGGCGAGTAGTAAATGACAGTGATAACTGTTCATTCAACTTGTACCCTGCCTTTAGATTTACACCCGTATTACGATAGCCATCCTTGTCAGTACTGCCTGTTACAGGTCTTATATTGTTCCCTTCAGATTCAAGATGAGATGCACCCAATCGAATATTAAATTGTTCCGATTGATGACCTACACTGAACCCATTTCTTGTTGTAGACCAACTTCCAGCTTCGGAGTAAACCTGAGCTGAGAGTGGTTGTTGAGCACTAGCAGTAATAATGTTAACTATGCCTGCAATAGCATCACTTCCGCTAATTGAACTCTGTGGGCCACGAATAATCTCAATCCGATCGATTTCCACGGCCGATAATGTGCCCCAATTAAGCTGGTCACCCTGAGATGGATCATTCATCTCAATGCCATCAACTAGGATTAATAAATGGTTTGCCTCTGCACCTCGTGCGCGTATATCGGTAAGTGAACCGAGAACACCACTGCGGCTAACCGCTAATCCTGGTACACCGCGAAGTAGATCGCTGACACTCAAAGCGGCACGCAATTTTATCTGTTCGCTGTCAATCACAGTAATGGCATTAGCTGAACGTTTAGCAGCGATAGGCAACAGTGAAGCACTGACCAAAACTTCTTCAATTTGGTTATTACTGTCTGCTGCTGCAGGAAAGGTAGGTAGTATAAAAAGGGGTAATAAAAGGCGCAGCCCTAGAGCTGACGTCGAAAAAAGTTTTTTCATTGGTTGTTCCCGTTGCTCACACCCGAGCATTTTATGATTGGTAATATTAGGGGGAACGAACAGGTACAGAGACAGCGATTGTCTTCCAGCACAGACCGCACCCCGCAGTTTGCTGCGTAGCGACAGGCCGGTCTCCGGACTTATAAGTGAGTGCTAACTATAAAAGAGCCACTCTGTTTAGCCACCTTCCCATACCTATAAAAGCACAGTGGTAAAACCGCCAAACATTCTTATCTACCGTTGCGGGGGCAGTATCGGAATTACCTTTTTACCTGATTCCCAAACTAACGTGAGAAGGCTGAAAGCGCACCGATTTCCCGTTTAACTCTCTGGATAACATGAATTTGTATCCGAGAGAGAACCTATTGCCAAAGCAGGCGTCAATCTAACCTCGCGCTATTTAGAAGTCAATTAAGATAGGGGTAAATAGAAAAAATAAGTTTATCGAAGACTGTATTGGGTGATTTGGAGTATTGCGCAGTTGCAGCGCCGATACTGGATGCTAGTAGGTTAGGACAGGACTTCCAGCGCCTCGCCAACCCTGCGCACTGGGATAACCTTCATTCCTTTAATCGGCTGTTTAGGGGCATTGCCCGCCGGCACAATGGCGCGCTTAAATCCATGCTTTGCTGCCTCCCGCAAGCGCTCCTGACCATTGGCTACCGGTCGAATCTCTCCGGCTAAGCCGACTTCGCCAAATACCACTAAGTCCTCTGGCAAAGGACTGTCACGAAGGCTAGAGATCACAGAGAGTATCAATGCCAAATCGGCACTGGTCTCGGTCACTTTAACGCCACCCACCACATTGACAAACACATCTTGGTCACCCACCATAATCCCGCCATGGCGGTGCAGTACCGCCAGCAACATGGAGAGACGGTTGTGGTCCAGACCCAGAGTGACACGGCGCGGATTACCCAAATGGCTATCGTCTACCAATGCCTGCAATTCCACCAATAAGGGCCGAGTACCTTCCCAGACCACCATCACCACACTGCCAGAAGAAATTTCCTCAGCCCGCTGTAAAAAGATTGCCGATGGGTTGGCCACCTCTTTCAATCCCCTATCAGTCATGGCAAACACACCGAGCTCATTGACCGCGCCAAAGCGATTTTTATGGCTGCGCAGGGTGCGGAAATGGTTGTCACTGGAGCCCTCTAGCATTAATGAGCAATCGATCATATGCTCCAAAACCTTGGGCCCAGCCAGAGAGCCATCCTTAGTTACATGGCCCACCATAACCAACACCGTACCTGTCTGTTTGGCAAATCTCACCAGCATCGAGGCACTCTCGCGAACCTGAGAGACACTGCCCGGCGCAGAGGCTATCTCCTCTATATGCATCACCTGAATAGAGTCCACTACTAGAATTTTGGGTCGCTTTTGCTCAGCGATAGAACAGACTGTCTCCACTGAGGTCTCGGCCATGATCTCTAATTTCTCAGTGGGCAAGTCCAGTCGACTAGCCCGCATTGCCACTTGTTGAGGCGACTCTTCGCCAGTCACATAGAGTGCCGATTGCTGTTCCGCCAAGTGACAGAGGGTCTGCAATAACAGAGTACTCTTGCCAGCGCCGGGCTCGCCACCCACCAGAATCGCCGAGCCGGGTACCAAACCGCCCCCCAACACCAGATCCAACTCCCCTACCCCAGTAGCAATCCGCGGGATTTCCTCCAGAGCAATATCAGCCAGAGAGGCAACTTTGCCGTCCACCTGACCAGCAAATCCCAGACGAGACAGCTTGGCGCTTTTACCGGTTGCACCCAAACGCACCTCGGTCAGGGTATTCCAAGCATTGCACTCGCTACACTGCCCCTGCCACTTGCGATAGTCAGCACCGCAATCGCTGCACACATAAGCGGATTTAATTTTTGCCGACAATGGGGACCTCCAATTGGTATATCTTTTAACTGGTTTTTTATACAGTAAACCACTGGCGTAGTTTTATCAATGACAAAAATATCAAGGGTTCAAAATAACCACTCTTAGGGCTAAGATAGAAGCATCAAACAATAGCAGCTGTCACACTATGAATACGAAAAAATCCCACTCAGATTTGCTTATTCGCCCTGCCACTATCAAGGATTGTGATCTAATTTTGTCATTTATTCGCGAACTGGCCGACTATGAAAAGCTGCTCCATGAAGTAGCTACGGATATAAGTGCGCTTGAGAAAAGCCTGTTCGGTGACAGGCCCTTCGCCGAGGTTGTTATCGCTGACTATCAGGGCAAGGCTGTGGGCTTTGCGCTGTTTTTTCACAACTACTCGACCTTTCTCGGTCAGCCGGGAATCTACCTCGAAGATCTCTATGTGCGCCCAGCCATGCGCGCTAGGGGTTTTGGCAAACGCCTAATCGCCCATGTGGCTGGGTTGGCTGTATCGCGAAACTGTGGAAGGCTAGAGTGGTCGGTATTAGATTGGAATCAACCAGCAATAGATTTTTACCGCTCTCTGGGCGCCGAGCCGATGGACGACTGGACTGTCAACCGCCTCTGTGGGCAGGCCCTGCAGAATTTGGCCGAGTGCAACTAAGCCTGTTCTCGCGATGATTTCCTCGTCCAAGGTCGAGGTTTCTGATACAGTAATAATATGTCTTTAATTCCCGAAAAGCCCATTACCTTCTCTCCCACTTTGGCGTCCACTCTGGGTCTCGAGGAGGCTATACTGGTACAGGTGCTTCAAGAGTGTGCCAGCCACTACCCCCAGATACCTAGCAGTGGCTATACCTGGGTGACTGTTGCCGGAAAAAATTTGCTCAACCTAGTTCCCTTTTGGGGGGAACAGGATATCGGCAGACTGACCGCTAGTCTCCATGAAAAGGGCCTATTACTAATTGGTGGCGGCCCTTTTTCAGCCCAGGGAGAGTTTCGGTTTGCGTTTAATGATCGCACAGTGGTTGCAGTGGGCAATCAGCTGTTGTCGACAGTGGCCAGTAACGCCTCTCAGGCAAATACACCCGCCAGCGGTCCCCGATCGGCAAAAGCGATGGGCATCAGCTGGCAGCCCAGCGAGGATACCCTGCGTCAACTGGCGCAGTTGGGCGTGACTGGCGAATTTGCCCGTCAACAGATACCACAATTTGTCAGCTACTGGCGCGAGCGCAATGTACCGCGTCACAGCTGGGAATCGAAGTTTATCAAAGAAGTCTGGCGCCAATGGCAACAGGCTGAGACAGCACAACAGCGCCAACTGTGCAAAGCCCCTATATCCAATCAGTGGCGACCCTCCGAGGATGCGCTGCATATTCTCAGCCGTCAAGGCGGCATAAACGCCAATTTTATCGAGGATGCAATTCCCGAGTTTGTGCTCTACTGGCGCAGTAGTGGCGAGGTATCCAGCACTTGGGACTCAAAATTTATTCAGCATGTGCGCCATCAGTGGCAGTTTTACAACGGCGCCATCAATCAGGACAAGGTGCCGCGACCAATGACCGCTGACTGGCAGCCGGTGGCAAGCACCTTTGATATTTTACAAATGGCTAATATAGACGCGGATTTTGCCCGCCAATTAATTCCCGAGTTTATACTCTACTGGCAAGAAAATGGCAGTGCTCAATGTTCTTGGAGTACCAAGTTTCTTCAGTATGTCAAACGTCAGTGGCGCGGCATATTCAACCTCAAACAGCGGAAAGCAACCATGGTAAGCAACAAGGATCTTATCCAACAAGTCGCATCCGAGATCGCAACATCATCGACGCGCTCTCAGATAGAAGCTGGGCATCCTGACCCCGCTTCAGCCAATCCTCACCTGATTGATGCTATCAATCAGGTGTTTGCGCTGTTTCAAGTCAACTACCACAATCAGTACTTCAGCGCCTTTGGTGATAGCACCAAATCGGAAAATCTAGCCAAGAATTTGTGGCTCAATAAACTCAGTCAATTTTCCCCTGAAACCCTGTGCGCCGCAGCGGAAACCATCATTGCTGACAGCGATTATCTGCCAACGCTACATAAAATGCTCCAAGCCTGTCGCAAGGTGGGCATGCCTCAAGGTTTACCCAATCCCCGCGAGGCCTATCGCGAGGCCTGCAATAAACCCAGTCCCAAGGCGGCGCAATCCTGGTCCCATCCGATTGTCTATCTGGCCGCTCGCGACTGCGGCTGGCATCTGCTGACCCACGAGATTGAGCGCACCGCGCTGCCAGTATTCCAGCAGACCTACCGGGACTATTGCGATCGACTGCTGTCGGGTGAACAGTTCAGTATAGAACCTCCTGCAGCTTTGGATGAGAGTAGCTCTGCCACTGCCAGCCTCAAGCACAATCGCCAACAACTTAAGCAGCTCAAGAAATTGGTTAACTAGCAGTTAGTATCACAACCTATGCCAGCAAAGCATCTAACTCATAATTCCACTGCGCGCAGAATGGCAAAGACCATTCTCAATGGGTTTCGCAGTTATTTTGCCGATTACCTTAATGCCACGCTCAGTGCCAAAGCGCGCTTCGAGAAAGCCGATTGGCAGGGTGTTCAACAGGCCAATGTCGATCGTCTGGAATTGTACAAACAGAAAGTGGCGCAGACAGTCCACTATCTGGAGATGGTCACCAATAAAGATATAGCGGATCTCGACCTCTGGGCTGAAGCCAAAAAAGCCTACACCCAGCTGGTATTTAACTTTCCCAATTTTGAAATTGCCGAGACTTTTTTCAACTCGGCATTTAGTAGTATTCACGATCACGACAAAATCAGCGATGACTATGTCTATGTACTATCCTCCCAACTGATCGAATCACCCGAGGCTGAGTACAGCATCTTTGTCCGCTATCGGGAGGATCCGTTTCGCGAGCGGTTTCGACGAATTCTCGAAGATTCAGAATTCTCTCTGCCAGGGGAGGATATAGAACTGGATCTGGATTGTATTATGCAGGTGTTTGAACAGGAGGTTGTACCCAAGCTAAAGGGCGATCACCAGACTGTTAAGTTCGATATTCTGGAGTCGACTTTCTATCGCGGCAAAGCGGCTTACATGGTCGGCAGAGTAGTCGACAGCGGCCAGGTTTTTCCCATGGCGCTGGTGTTTCTCAATACCGAAGAGGGCGCATTGTATGTGGATACTGCGCTGTTCGCCGCCGATGAGCTCAGTGTTTTGTTTAGTTTTACCCACAATCACTTTATGGTGGATGCCCCGCTACCCTATCAGTATGCCCACTTTTTGCGAATGCTGATGCCCAATAAGCGCGATTATGAAATTTATAACTCCCTGGGATTCCCAAAACACGCCAAAACCGAGTTCTATCGCGAATTTGTCGGCCATCTAAAAAACTCCAGCGATCAGTTTATTATCGCGCCGGGAATCAAAGGTATGGTGATGACAGTGTTCACTCTGCCGTCCCACAATATTGTGTTTAAGATCATCAAGGATAAATTTGCACCGCCCAAAGAGGTAACTCACGAAACGGTGCGCGAGAAATACCGCCTAGTCGCCCATCACGACCGCGTCGGGCGCATGACTGACTCCCAGGAATTTGATGACTTAATCTTCCCGATCGAGCGCTTTTCAGAGGATCTTATCCAAGAGCTGCAACAGGTGGCGCCCTCGCAAATTGAAATTCGCGGCGATAAACTGCTAATTAGGCACCTGTATATTGAGCGCTATATGACGCCCCTCAATATCTATCTGGAAACTGCCGATGATGACCAGATAAGCAATGCCATGGAGGAGTACGGCAACTGTATCAAACAGCTGGCGGCGGCCAATATCTTCCCCGGCGATATGCCATTAAAAAACTTCGGTGTCACTCGCCACGGTCGGGTAATTTTTTATGATTATGACGAGATAGCCGCCCTCACCGAATGTAACTTCCGAGCCATTCCTCAGCCACGCAACGAGCAGGAGGAGATGCAGTCGGGAACCTGGTATACCGTGGCTCCCAATGATGTGTTTCCAGAAGAGTTTCGGTTATTTTTTTCCGGCAATCATCGGGCGCGAAAAATGTTTGAGGCTATGCACAGCGACCTGTATGAGGTCAGCTTCTGGCAGAACTTGCAGGAGCAGATCCGCAGCGGCGTGGTGGTGGATGTATTCCCCTATCGGCGGGCTAAACGCTTTGATCGCGGCAAGCGATCTGAGCTGGAAATATTTTCCAACTGACTGGAGCTCTAGGGATAGAGCAACTTCACCGACCGCTCACCAGAGCGAATTTCAAACCCCTCAGCACCAATTTTAACCAGAATCCAATTGCCCTCTATGCTATCGCCCTCGCGGTAGGACAGGTTATTGGCAAACAGTCGATTTGACGTTGAACCCTCGGCGAAAAACATATGACCAGTGATGGCTAATTGAGGGATTCCTGCCAGTGACGCCACAGGGGCTTGTAATTGAGCTGCTGGAACCGCGGGGGCTGCATCAGCCGCAGCTTGAGGCTGGGTTGCGGGAGCCTGAAACGCTGGTTCCGGTATTTCCGGCACAGCGGCCTGTTGTGACCAAGGGGGATTGAGGTAGAGGATAATGCCCAGCAATAGCAACGCCACCACAGTGCCAACTGCGGCGTATCTCCAGCCATTGGACGCTGCCCGCTGTTGGTAGGGGTCCCACTTGGCACTGACCAAGTCGTCCAGATCCGCTGGGTCTTCCCGCAGTCGATCCCGCTCGGCCTTTTTTAATGCGTTGAGAATATAAGACATAGACTACCTCAGAACCCATCCATTACTATCATCGTAGTGCCAGCCTTGGCTGTTGTTATCAAAGATCTGATCTCCCTGAGAGAGTCTGGGGATACTGGAATCAGTCAGCTGATTGAGGCGCATCAGGGTCTGCCGACCCACGACACCATCGGCTTTAATTCCCTGCTGAGTTTGAAAGCTCACCACCTGTTCCCTGATAGCGGCATTGTAACGACCACCGGTAATAATCTGCTCATAACTAGCATCCACCTGTTGCAGCTTGGCCTGCAGCCAGGATAGCCCTAGTGGGTTGGTGTCTCCCAGCCGCAGACTATTAAATTCAGCAGGAGGTCGCCACAGGTAGAACAATACACCGGACCATTGATCCAAAAAGGCCTGCAGATTCAGTGCCTGAGGACCGGAAATTCCCACCAGACTCAGCTTGTTATCATCAATGCTCTCTAGCAAATAACTTTTTAGATCAGCATTTTTATCACTTAACCACACCACAGCGGGTCGATCAATCGCCTGCAATACGTCCCATTCAACACCAGTCAATTTTTCTGCCCGCAACCCGCGCCGCGCTGCCACTGCCATCACCTCCTCCTCGGAGTAAAGCGGCCCAACCGACAACGACCAAGTGGCAAACAGTGCCGAAAAGGGGTGAGTTGGCTTATCTACTGCCAACTGTTCGGTATTGTTCCCCCGGGGGGGGGGTCAATAACTCTTCACCAACCAGTACAGGCTGCTGCTGTGGTGGTTGCAGCGCCTCAGACTGGGTACTGGGCGCAATTACAGTATCAGCAGTTGGATTGCTGTTAGGTATATTTATCGGCAATAATCCATTTTCGTGACTTAACCAGAGACTGAAAATTACCACCCCTAGGGATATAAGCCCCAAGCCCCACCATCCACCGCCACTGTTGGGGGAATTATTTTGGTCACCCAATATCTCCTGGGCCGCATTTTTGACTAACCTATGGGTTACCCTGCTGCTGCCAGTGGCATAGGCTGCCAATAGCGCCTGATGAGAGACCAGATTGATAAGCCGCGGCACTCCCTTGGTCAGGCGAAACAGCATGGTGATCGCCCGACTTTCAAAAATGGCGCGCTTGGCTCCAGCATGGTGCAGTCGGTGATTGATATAGTTGACCACTTCCTGTTTGGCGAGGGGCAATAGATGAAAGCGCGAGATCACCCGTTGGTTGAGCTGGCGCTGATTCTTTTGTGCCAGAATTTCCAAAAGCTCCGGCTGTCCCACTAACAGAATATGCAGTAATTTGTGGGTAGTAGTCTCTAGGTTGCTCAATAGCCGCAGGGTCTCCAACACCTCGACAGACAGGTTCTGGGCCTCCTCAATCACTACCAGAGTCTTTTTCCCCTCACCGTGAGCCTGTATCAGATTCTGATTGAGGGCATCGATACAACTTTTTGAATAAGACAGATCCGCCGTATTGGGCACCTCGATAGCCAGCTCATCGCAGATGCTGGCCAGCACATCGGTCACCTGTAGCTTGCTGTTCAACACATAGGCCACCCGTACATGGGGCGGCAAATGCTTGAGAATCGTGCGGGTCAGAGTGGTTTTGCCGGTGCCCACTTCGCCGCTGAGCAGGATAAAGCCGCCCTCGCGATCGAGGCCGTATTTTAGATGGGCGACCGCCTGGCGGTGGTGGTCACTGGGATACAGAAACCCGGGGTCGGGGGCAATCGAAAAGGGCTCGCAGTGGAGGCCAAAATGTTCGAGATAGAGGCTCATAGAACATAGTTACTCAGTCTCTTGTGGCTGTCCCTGATACAGAATTTCCTCAAGCTGCTCGGTTAATTGACCTTTCTTTTTTCCGTTTAGGTCGCGGCTAATCAGATGCTGAAATTTATTATCCGAAAGTTTTTTGGCATCTTCAGGACTGCGGATAATAGTGGGGCGGATAAACATCATTAGCACCTGTTGGTCCTTGGTTTTATTTGAAGATTTAAATAGCCGTCCCAGCAGTGGAATATCCCCCAGCAAAGGCACCTTGGTATCACTATCAATAATGGTATCCTTAATCAGACCACCAAGAACCAGCAACTCACCATCTTCAATCATTACATTAGTTTTAATGGTATTTTTGGAGGTAGTTTCCAGCTGATTATCTCCGCCTTCAATATCTGAGGATTCCTGCTCTATTTCCAGTCGAATTGCATTACCTTTGCTAATCTGTGGTTTAACTTTAAGGGTTAACCCCACTTCTTCTCGATTATAGGTAGTAAAGGGATTGCTACTGCTGGAACCGCCATTATTATTACTGGTGTACTGACCTGTTTGGAAAGGCACTTCCCTACCGGAGGTCAGCGAGGCCTCTTCATTATCAAGGGTTACCACCGAGGGGGTAGATAATATATTGGTATCACTGTCGGATTTTAAGGCTTGGATTAATAACCCCATCCCTTTACCTGTATCTGTATCCAATTGCCCGCCAAAAGCTGTTAGTGCAGAACCCACAGTTGAGCCAATTTTCGATAGATCAACATCGGCATCATCAATACCTGCGCTGCCAATTAGGGTAGACATAACATTGTTAAAATTAGTCAGGTAACCACCGCGACTCTTGCTGGTGTAAACCAGATTTGAACTTAGCTCCCTTGCCTGCGTTTCAGATAACTGAGCAATCACCGCCTCAATTAACACCTGGGGTCTGGAGATATCCAGCTTGGCTATTACCTGTTTAACTTCTCGAATTACCGCCGAGGGTGCCGCCAAAACCAATGCATTATTGAGTTCGTCAATCTCAATCTTATAACTGGACTTGGAGCGGTCTTTAGCGCCGGACTCGCCAGCTAGGCGCAGGAAGATTTCCGACTGCAGCATCCCCTCAATCACCGGCTTTAATTCCGCCGCCCGCGAGTAGTTGAGATAGATCACTTCGACACTACCCTTTTTGCTCATCGGCACATCCAAGGACTCTAACATACCCTTAAAGGCGGTGCGCGCCACCCCTGGGCCACTGACAATAATGCGGTTATTGAGCCCGTCCTCTACTAGCGATAGCTCCTGCTTCTGTAACTGTTTGAGTTGACCGGCAATATGCACAGCCTCAGCGGCGGAGATATGCTCTAGACTAATCACTTCCACCGCGGTGTGGTCCGGATCATCCATCTCCTGTAACAGTGATTTGAGGCGCTCAACATTGGCGCGAATATCCGAGACCACCAGATAATTGCTCTGATTGTAGGCCTGTAGGCGAGCGCCATTGCTCATCATCGGCTTTAACACCGGAATCAGGGTTGCGGCCTGAACATAGCGCACCTTGAGAATCTCGGTTACCAAGGTATTTTTGCCGCCACCGGCAAAGCTAAAGGATTGATTAAACGGCACAATTCTGGTCACCGCACCGTCTCTGATCGCCTGAAATCCCTGAACCTGAATGGCTGAGAGTATGGCTTGGTAGAGCAGTGAGGAATCTATGGCCTCGGGGGCAATAATCGTGACTTTGCCCTTGACTCTGGGGTCCAGCACAAAGGATTCGCCGGTGATTTCGGCAACACTTTCAATCACACTGCGAATATCCGCATCGCGAAAGTTAATTCGCATCCGCTCCTCTGCCATAGCCTCTATAATCAGGCACAGGGAGACTAACAGGGCACCTATCCATTTAATCGAAGCTGAGGTTTTTTCCATTAGACCGGCTCTCATAGACTTTCTTCCGCAATTTTAATCCCATAGTTTAGGGATTTATAGTTTAGGGGTTTAATCCCAGACTCGGCAACATTTTGGCCGACAGACTGGCAGCATTGACATAAATCACTTCCTCCTGACCCTGTCTGATCACGGTGACAGGGAGACTACTGGAGGTGCTAAACTGCATCCACTGGGCGGAATTTGCCATAATATCCTGAATGGCAATACCATTCACTTGAGTGACCACATCGCCCTCTTGAATATCCGCCAATTGCTTCATCTCATCGGACAGATTATTCATCTTGAAACCGCTGGAGCCCGATGCCATAACCGGCACCGCACCGAACATATTGGCCAGTGCAAAGCCGCTTTCGGGCTGGGCCTCCGCCCCATAGCTATAGGCTTCAGTTTCAATAATGCTATCAGGTTTTTTCATCAACACCTGCTTATTAACGCCATTCTGGCTGATTACAATACGGTAGGGCTGTATATCGACAATGGTGGTATTGGAACCCAGCTCATCACCTTTCTGATAGACCGCCTCGGGGGAACCGTCAACTTTGATGGTTGCGGTGGACGCCTCACCGGCTAACAACACCCCCAACAACTGGGCATTGATACTGGCATTTGCCAACTCCTCGACGATTTCCTCGTTATCTGCAAAATCCTCCATCGGCTCATCGCCAAACCAATCCAAACTGGGAGGCGGTGTTACAGATATTCTATCCATGCTGAGGGGCTCAAGGGGCGCCTGGGCAAACTGTAATCCAATAGCCAAACTGAGCCACAGGCAGATTGCCAACAGCAACGCTGTGACAATTAGCTTGGCCAGCTGTTTCGGATTTTTAAGTTGCGTCCTAGTCAGCATTGCGCACCTCCAAATCTGCTCTGAGCTTTGCTGCGCCGCTATCACTAATGTCTGAGCGATTTATCTCAATACTGTCCACAACAAAACCATAACAGGCAATTTGATGAATGAGTTGCAACAGGCGGTTGCTATCATCGCCGGCGACTGCCAGGGACGTCTTATCCTTACCCTCGTTGAGACTCTCCACCTGCCACTGGTTGCGCCTTACCAACTGAGACAGGATGCTAGACTGCGAATTTTGCCGGTTGCGCAATGCTGGACAGTTATTGGTCAGCTCAACTACCGTCTCTCGCTGCTGCTGCAACCACAACAAGTCGGTCTCCAGCAGCTGCTTTTGCTGCGCCAATTCGGTGTAGGTCTGCCCTAGGGGCAGTAGTGCCTTGATTGATAACAACCCGAGCACCAGTATTGCACCCACCACGACAAAAATTTTCTCCCGCGACTGCAAGCCTGCAAAATAGATGGCAATGGAGGCTAATTTATCCCTCATCGGCCACGCTCCCGATTAGCAGTCAACTGAAGTTCAATGGCGTTTTCATCGCCAGCGGGCAATTGCGTAATGGCGACCCGATAACCAGGGAGATTTAAATTGCGCTCCTTAAGAACGGCCCCATTGCCAATCTCCATCACCAATCCCGCATCTACAGTTCGCACTGCCCTCAACTGGCAGCCGCAGTTTTTCATCAGCTTGTCGAGCGCCAACAGTCCAGCCACCGGGTTGGAATTTATACTTTCCCGCTGTTTAAACAACATCTCTATGCGCTGCTCAGCCTGCTGGCGGACCTCCTTGGGTGGTGGTCTGCGGCCATCAAATAACCTAGTGTAATTCCTGACCAATTGACTCTCAAGGTCAGCGACTTGTTGCTGCATACTATTGCTGGCAACTTGCATATAGACCACTGCGAGCACCACCGATAGTATCGCCAACCCCGCCGCCGGCAGCCAGGAAGCCAGACCTGAGGAAGATTTGGGCTTAAAGGCTCCGGTCAGCAGATTGGTCTGCAGAGGCAGTTCGGCAAACTGCCATTCCAGGGCGGCATGATTGATATCCGCCAACTTTTGCAGGTGCTCGGGAAGCGAGTCTAACTCAGGGACGGAAATTGAAAGTCGCGGGGGGGCTGTCCTGCTGTTGAATAAGATTGTCCACCATGGCCCAAACTATATCTGCGGTGGCGGCAAACCCCTGATAGAGGCCGCTGCGAACTAGATAGACCCCATCGCGCCAGCCGATACTGATACGCCCTGGCTCCCAGGGCAGCGCCAGATAATCCGGCAGCATTGACTGAGCCGCTACCCCGGAATTCTCAGCTATACGCTGCCATTCCAGTAAATTGTGACGGCTGACTGCCCACACCGGCAATTGACCCTCGACAGAGCTGTCAGAGATTGCCAAATGCACCTCTTCAAGGGGCTGCAGTAACTCGTCCTCAAGCATCCAGGGAATAAGTTCTGACCACTTTCTGCGGGGTGCTGTGGGCGTATCGAGACTGTGGAGAGCGACCAGTTCCGAGGGCACCCAGAGATGCATAGACACCACATCTGTTCCGGCCACCGACTCAAAGGCCTCACCGCGATTGGTGATAGTGCGGTCCAAATTGTAGATGTGATCCACTGGTAATGTCATTTTACGCCCCAATCATTGCACAGGCCGGCTGTACAACTGCGCTTTCCATATCTTGATCTTCTTCACCGTCTTCCCTATCGGCACCCACTTTTTCCAAAAGACCACTGCCGCTATCCTTTGGAAGGCTGGCGGGCACTGTGGTTATATCCCTGGCGAGTATAACGGGTTTTCCACTGGTCTGGCGGTTTATTATGCTTCTTACCTCAATTCGCGCCTCACCCAAAAGCACTTCAATATACAGTTGGAAGTACTGAGTCTTTTCGGTCAAAAGGGTATCTGGCCAGCGCGCTTTGACCTTTACTCTTGGCATCGCCAGCTCAACTTCCAAGCTATCCCAGAGGCTTTCTATATCATTAAAAGGTCGATTAGTTACTACCGCATCCCTAAACTGTAGATCATAATCCCCGCCAATCGCCAGCAATAGCCTGTCGGATGCAGTATTGATATTAATTTTAGTCACCCCGGGTAGTGCTGTTATCCAGGGCATCAGTGTCTGCACTTCAAAGATCTCATAACCTTGGACCGCTGCCAACTCACTGGGCTCGGCCATCTTTTCATCGGCAACCATACGCGGTGGCAGGTAGCCGGCGTAGTCATCCTGCTCAGCACCATAACTACCCACTAGGGTAGAATCGGTGTCTACCCAATCTATAAGAGCTTCAACCCGCCCGGGGAATACCGTAATCTCCGAGAGACTCAACAACTGCTCCCAGACGCGCAAAAAGCTGGCATTTTCACTACCGCGCTCTCGACGCAGATCTGAGGAGTCGTAGTCACTAAAACTATTTAAATTAAAGCGCCCCTGAAGATCGGAAATACAGCCATTTAACAATCCACCATCCACTGGCATGGCGGGAATAGCCTGAGCCCAGAGATCATCAAAACTATCCACATCCGGATTGTCATTGTGCAGCAGCTGTCGCGCCCAGTTCTCGCCACTCAATGCCAGCAACAGCGCCTGATCGCGGTGCAGGGACTGGGTGGCCTGAGAGACATCGATCTGATGCCGGTAGAAGATATTGCCAATGACAAACACCAGCGCCATCACCAGTATCAATGCCCCCAATAGGGCCACCCCGCGCTGACTGTGGGCTAGTGGCGCAACCATCAGGTGTTGGCTCCCAAGAACAGCCGCGAGGTCTCGGAGCCATTTTCCAGGCTGATAGTGACCCGGATCATCCGTGGCAAATCTCGCGAGCCACCACTCAGAGGCGGCCAGGTGAGGTCAAAATTAAAGCTTTCATCCATGTGCTCAAACTCCACTCTAGCGACTTTGTTCACCAAGATTTGCATCACGCCATCGCTATACCTTGGAGACTCAGTAATCGCCCAAGAGGTGCGCACTAACTGCTGTTCACTATTGAGGCTGTATTCCACGCGACGAATACCGCTGGGGTTGGTGCGCACCATGGGGCCCCCACCGCGACTAAAGCGCACACCAAACTGGCTGTTATCGGTGATATAGGGCTTCTCAGTGGCGCCAAGCCCATCTTTAAAACCTCGATTGCGCAGATGGAGTAGATCGCGATTAATGATCTGCCAAGCCCGCTGCAGCTGGACTTCATCGGCCAGATCGGTACGACTGCGTTCATTGACCTGCAGGATAAGGCTCAGGGCCTGATAGGACATCACTGAGATGACCGCCAGAATAAACAGGGAAATAACCGCCTCTATCAGAGTAAACCCGCGCTGCTGTCGGACACATCTATTTTCAAGGTCGATTGAATATCCAGAGCCCATCACTACTCCTCGACAATATACAGTGACAGCGAGCTATTGATGCGATCACTATCAATGAGGCCGACCTCGGCTTGGTAGCGATATAGATCTTTACCCAGTGCCGGCTTGACGGTCACCTTCCAGCGCCAGTCGCGGCCGTGTTGACTCTGAGTACCGCGGCGCGGTTTGCCGCCGCGCTCACTATTGGATAGCCAGCCCTCCGCATGCCGGTAGTTTTCCATCAGCCCATTCCAGGCCACTTGAGAGGCAAACAGTTTATTGGTCATATGAGCGCGCTGATCGGCGTACTGGTGAACCATATAAATAGCACCCCCCAGCGCCCAGGCGAGTATGGCCAAAGCCGCCAGCACCTCTATTAGGGTAAACCCCGCCGCACCTCTAACAGCGCTCACTGTGACTGTCCTCCACTGGCTGCCCCACTGACCATCACCATCTTCGAACGCTCGGCATCCCAAGAAAAACGATACGTTTTTTCAGAATCGGCGAATTTCAGCTCAATCTCGCCCTGGGGTTCCACATAGCCGTCGGGCAGAAAGGCAATCGGCGGCTGCAACTCGTCCTCTTCATCTTGAGCGGCGTCCAGTTCCCCTGACTGTAACTCCTCGCGGGTGGGCTCCGCCGCCTGTTGATAAAACAGCGGCTGTTCTCTGTCATCCATCTGCCAGTCCACCGCAGTACCAGATTCAAATTCAAAAGGCTCGGGGAAAGAGACCGCCAGCCAGCGATTGCGGTAGTAAACCGTCGCCCGCAGTCGCAGTTGGATGCCCGTCTTCTCTTCAATTTCAGTCACTATGCCATAGGCGGCGCCCTGAATGGCGGCGAGCTCCGACAACTGATCGAGCCAGATTAAAAGTTTATCGGCCTCGCTGGAAAAGCGCCGTTCAGATGCCTGATTGATGGCACCTACACTCATAAACGCCAGGGTGGCAATAATAAAAATCACCACCATAATCTCAATCAAGGTAAAACCCCGGGACTGTCGTGCTCGAGAGATCACTGCTGCAACCTGTTTTATATCGGGCTAAAGGCGGTTTACTGGATATTCCAGTTTCCCCAGTCCTTATCCGAGCCCTCACCGCCCTCTAGGTTATCCAGTCCTAGAGTAAACACATCGATCTGCTTGCTGTGGGTGCTGGGATTGGCATAGCGATAAGGCCTCTTCCAGGGATCTACCGGCAGGGTCTCCAGATAGGGACCATTCCAGTTAGCCACATCGGAGGGCGCGGTCACCAGAGCCTCTAATCCCTGCGCCTGATTGGGGTAACGGAAATTATCCAGACGGTAGAACTTCAATGCGCTCTCGATAGCACGGATGTCCTGAGCCACTCGAGTGCGCTCGGCCTTGCCCACTTGATTAAATACCATAGGCCCCACCATGGCGATCAGCAGTCCAATCACCGCTACCACCACCATCATTTCAATTAGGGTAAAACCCGCCTGTCTGCGCTTGCTGTGTTGAGTAGATTTCATATTCACCACCTTCTGACAATACTCTATTTGTACAGGATCATGGGGTGCTCCCCTAGACCATATTGTTTAAATCCATAATCGGCAACATCACTGCCGCCACTACCGATAGAATAACGGCACCCATAAAGACAATCAGCACCGGATTAATTAACTTCAGGAAAATCTCAATGGCGTTGGCCAGCCGCAGCGAGTAGTAATCCGCAACCCGCAGCAACATTTTATCCAATTCACTGGAGGCCTCACCACTACCCACCATATGAATTAAAAAACCACTGCCCACCTGATGTTCCTCTAGGGCCATTTTCAGACTATTACCCCGGCGCATACTTTCGGTAACCAATTCCATTTTGGCCCGTAACTGCAAGTTGTTGACCACTGCGGAGGAGATTTTAAGTGCCGCCAGTGCCGGAACCCCGTTGGCCAGCAACACCCCGAGACTACGCGACCAGTCAGCAATATTGGCCATCCGCACCCAGCGGCCATAGCCCGGTATAGCTAATATGGCGGCATGCCAGCGCCGTCTGCGCTCAGCATCTCTCAAATACAGGGCAGCCCCCAGAGCAATCAATACCAATAAAAGCAGTAAATACAAGCCGTAATGCTGGGTAAAATCACTCAATCCGACAATGATTTTGGTGATCAACGGCAATTCGCGGTTGGAGCTGGTAAAGATTGTGGTAATCTTGGGCACAACCCAGACCATCATCATCGCCACCACTATGAGTGAAGTCCCCAACAGGGTGGCGGGGTAAACCATAGCACGGGTGACTGTTTTGCGGTTCTCCGCACTGCTCTCCAGATCCTCTGCCAGACGCATAAGTACACCGTGGAGGTGACCACTTTCTTCACCCACACCCACGCCGGCAATAATGCTCTCGGGTATTCTATAGGGGGAGCGGCGCATGGCCTCGGAAAAACTGCGCCCCTCGACAATTTCACTGCGCCAACTCTCCACCATGCGGCGCTGGCGGTCAGTTTCGGCCTGCTCTATAGTCATCCGCAGGGCATCTTCGAGGGGCAGGCCAGACTGGATTAATATCGCCTGCTGCTGCAAGACCAATGAGAGATCAAAGTTATTAACCCGTTGGGATCTTGTGAAACGGAATCTGGATTTCGGTGCCGACTTTGAGACTTCAGCCAATTTAGATGGTAGTAGTTTCTTATCTTTTAACAACCGCCGCGCCTGGCGCTCGGAATCAGCGGAGATGACGCCATCGATGAGGGTGCCGGAGGCATTGTAGGCTGAATAATCAAAAGTTGGCATAAATTAGACGCTGGTGACTCGCAGCACTTCTTCCACAGTGGTGATGCCCTGACGCACCAATTCAAAGCCGGCCTCACGGATACTGGGTACCCGTTGGCGAATCGACTGCTCCAACTCCATCTCACCGGCATTTTCATGAATCAGCGTCTGTAGCTGGGCATCCACAGATACCAGTTCAAACAGTGCCTGACGGCCAGTAAACCCGGTATTGTTGCACTCGGAGCATCCCCGAGACTGATAAATGGGCGTTCCGACCTTTAGATTTAACAGATCACTCTGGTATTCATCCGCTGGCACCTGCTCTCGGCAGTGGGGACAAAGTTTGCGCAGCAGCCGCTGGGAGATAATACCGCGCACCGTAGAGGCCAGCAGGAAACTATCGACGCCGAGATCCTGCAGTCTGGTGATTGCCCCAGCTGCGGTATTGGTATGCAAAGTGGAAAGCACTAAGTGGCCCGTCAGACTGGCCTGAGTGGCGATCTCGGCGGTCTCACCATCGCGGATCTCCCCGATAAGAATCACATCGGGGTCCTGACGCAAAATAGCGCGCAATCCGCGGGCAAAGGTCATACCGGCACGCAGGTTGATTTGAGTCTGGCTGATACCGGGC
>JACLAD010014526.1_pt1 | contig 18778 bp, 16 predicted proteins | sample 8027901 | NCBI WGS metagenome assembly JACLAD01 (sample SAMN15725071, study PRJNA655200) | protist metagenome | isolation source: fluorescence activated cell sorting (FACS) single amplified genomes of... | place: Spain: Blaines Bay Microbial Observatory, Mediterranean Sea | collected 2016-07-05 | reverse complement strand
CGTTCCAGTTTTGGGCACCCGACGCCTATGACGGCGCGCCGGTGTCCGTGGCCGCCTATCTGTCGGTAATTACCAAGGTCGCGGCAATCTTCGCCTTCGCGCAGATCTTGCGCGACCTACCGGTCGGTACCAGCTGGCCGATGGTGGTCGCGCTAATCGCCGCCATGACGATGACGTGCGGCTACCTGGCGGCGCTGGTGCAAAGCAACGAGGTGCGCCTGCTGGCCTATTCGTCGATGGCGCAGGCGGGTTATTTCATGATGGGGATCGTGGATCTGGGGCCAGGCTTGCTGGCGCTGCCCTCGGTGATCGTGTTCAGCGCGGCCTATGTGGCGATGAATCTCGGCGCCTTCGCGGTGATCATGGTCGCCGGACGCAGCCTTGACGACTTCCGGGGCTTCGGCCGCGCGCGCCCTGTGATCGGCGTAGCGATGGTGGTGTTCCTGCTGTCAATGACGGGCATTCCGCCGCTTTTCTGCTTTTTCGGCAAGGTGCTGCTCTTCGGTACGGCGATCGAGGCGGGCTATCTGTGGCTGGCGGTGATCGGCATTCTCAACAGCGTGCTGGCGCTCGCGGCCTACCTGCGCATCGTGGTGCCGATGTGTCAGCCGCGAGAGTCCGGACAGGACAGCGCCGCCCCGGCGCCGCCGCTGATGATCGTGTTGGGCGCGACCGCGCCGATCACGCTGCTCATGGGGTAGCTTGCAGGGATGTTTCCTGGGTGACTGCAACTGAGCGCAATCGCACGTCGGGGGCAACTCGCCGATCAGGGGGCGAGCAGCATGCTGATGTCGTTATATGCGCGGCGGGTCGCCACGGCGCCTGCCGCAATACAATGACGCTTTTGCCGGAATTCCAGTGTGCCGATGGTCTGGCTGAAAGCGGGTCGGATCACAAAATCCGCTTGCTCAAAACGCAGTCGCGCATGTTCATACTGGCAGACCTCGATGGATCGCATCATCGCCTGCAAGCCGTTTTTCGGGCCAGTCGCGTTTTCGCGCTGGCTGGGATCCACAGCGATCACGACTTCCGCGCCGGTGGCCCTGGCGACGTCCACCGGCGCGATATCGGAATAGGCTCCGTCCATCAGTACATACGGATCATCGACAAGGGGCGGCAGTATTTCGGCCAGCGCCGCGCTTGAATAGACATAATCAGTGGCATCTCCCTTGCCGAATACCACGCGTTGGCCAGACAGCATGTCGGTTGCACAGACAAAAGCCGGGATGCGGCCGTCCTGCAGGTTCTTGCCCTTGGTCAGGCCGGACAGGACACTGCGGCCCCAGGTCTCGGTGCGCGCGCCTGATCCCCAGCCAAAATACATGTCCCGCGCGGCAAGCAAAGCAAGCCGCATTTCCCTGATCCTTGCAGCCATTCCAGGCACGCGAAAGTCCGGTGTTGCCGGAAACCCGCTGATATCCATGCCCACGAGTGCGTCGTACCATTTGTCATTAAGAGCATACGTAGCACCGACAACCGCGCCCATCGACACGCCCACGACGGCGCTTGGGATGTAGCCCCTGGCGATCAAAGCTCTGAGTACGCCAGCATGCGAGAGGCCCCTTGCCCCGCCGCCACTTAGCACGAGGGCAAAGCACTTGTGGGTTGCAGTGCTCGCTTTGGTCATGCTGCTCAATTCAAACTCCGCAATTTGGCTTTTCGTCAATTGGTTGGTCCCAGGCTGCCCGACCCTGCGCCAGTGCGCGCCATACGGAAATACTGACGCGAGTGGACGTAAAGCGTTACCGTCTCATGGGTGACACCAGCGGCAGTGCCTGCGAAGATTTTCGCCGGACACTGTAACGTCCGATGCCTGGCAACGTCTATTCCCCTGACGGTCCTTCGCGACCGCAAGGATTAATCGACAGGAGCCAGCATTGAAAACCTTGACCCTTGAGGTCCGCGGATTGTTCGAGGAACTCGATCATCTCGCGGTCGAACGTCATGTATCCGCCCTCCACGGCGTTCACCGGGCGGAAGCGAACCCTGCGTCTGCCAGTGTGACAGTGCAGTACGACGAAACGGTGGTGAACGAGGAGGCGCTGCGCAAGGCGATCGACGCCTGCGGCTTTCACTGCGCCGGAGAGCGTATGCCGAACCATATCTGCCAGATGGACCACACCGGCCATGAAGACCACGCGGCGCATGGCGCGATAGGCCCCGTTGCCAAGGACGCGATGGCCCATGAGATGGGTCACGGCGGCGGCATGGAGATGGCCGACATGGTCCGCGACATGCGCAACCGCTTCTGGGTGGCATTGCTTTTTACCATCCCGATCTTCATCTACTCGCCGATGGGCGGCATGTTCACGCCCCCGGCGCCGCCTTTCGGCCTGAGGCTGGACCTTTGGCTGTTCTTCCTCGGCAGCGCGGGCATCGTCTGGCCCAGTTGGCCGTTTTTCGTAGCCGCTTGGCGGGCGCTGAAGAACGGCATCCTCAACATGGCCGTGCTCGTCGTGCTGTCGGTCGGCACCGGATATGTGTTCAGCGTCGGCTCGACCTTCTTCTTTCCCGGCGTGCAGTTCTACGAGGCGGTCGCGGTGCTGCTGGTCTTCATCCTGTTGGGCCACTGGCTGGAAATGCGGGCGCGCGCCGGTGCCTCTGCGGCGATCCGGGCGCTGCTCGATCTCGCGCCGCCGATGGCCACGGTGATCCGCGACGGGCAGGAGACCGAGGTGCCGACCTCCGAAGTGCTTCAGGGCGAAACGGTGGTGATCCGCCCGGGAAACAAGATCCCGGTGGACGGCGAGGTTTTGGAAGGATCTTCGCTGGTCGACGAGTCGATGCTGACGGGCGAGTCGATGCCGGTGAACAAGAGCTTGGGCGATACCGTCATCGGCGCCACGATCAATAAGACCGGCACGTTCCGCTACCGCGCCACCAAGGTCGGCGCCGACACCGCGCTGGCGCAGATCGTCAAGCTGGTGCAGGAGGCGCAGAATTCCAAGGCACCGGCACAGCTTCTGGCCGACAAGGCGTCACAATGGCTGGTGCTCATCGCCATCGTGATCGGGCTGGCCACCTTCGCGGTCTGGTTCTGGTGGATCGGCTCACCGCTGCTGTTCGCGCTGACGCTGACGATCACCGTTTTCGTCATTGCCTGCCCGGATGCGCTTGGGCTGGCGACGCCGATGGCCGTCATGGTGGGCACCGGACTGGGGGCGCAGCACGGCATCCTGTTCAAGAATGCCGGCGCGCTCGAGGATGCGACCAAGCTCGACGTGATCGTCTTCGACAAGACCGGCACGCTGACGATGGGCGAGCCGCGTGTGGTCGAGATCGTCGCGGCCGACGGGAGTACCGAGGATGATGCGCTGCGCGCCGCGGCCTCTGTCGATCGCGGATCGGACCACCCCCTGGCGCTGGCCATCGTCCAGCGCGCCGAAGGGCTCGATGTGCCGCAGATGGCCGGGTTCGAGAACCTCGAAGGCCGCGGCGCACGCGCCGAGATCGCGGGCGAGCCAGTGCTGGTCGGCAACCGTCGGCTGATGGACGAGCAAGGCATCGACCTTGGCGCGCTCGATGCCCAAGCCGAGCGCCTGAAGGGCGAAGGCCGCACCGTGGTGCATGTGGCGAAGGGCGGGCGGATGCTTGGGCTGATTGCCATCGCCGATGCACCGCGCCCGAGCGCCATGGTCGCCGTGGCCAAGCTGCGCGAACGCGGCGTCGAGGTCGCGATGCTGACCGGCGACAACGAAGGCACCGCGCGGCGGATCGCGGGCGAGCTTGGCATCGACATGGTGCTTGCCGACGTGCTGCCGGGTCAGAAGGCCGAGAAAGTCAAGGAGCTTCAGGCCCAGGGCAAGAAAGTGGGCATGGTCGGTGACGGCGTCAACGACGCGCCCGCGCTGACGCAGGCCGATGTCGGCTTTGCCATCGGCGCGGGCACGGATGTGGCGATGGAAAGCGCCGATGTCGTGCTGATGAAAAGCGATCCCTACGATGTCGTAGGCGCGATCGAACTATCTCGCGCCACCTTGCGCAAGATGCACCAGAACCTGTTCTGGGCGGTGGCCTACAACGTGATCGCCTTCCCCGCCGCAGCGGGCGTGTTCTACCCGCTGATCATCAGCCCTGCCGTCGCCGCGATTGCCATGTCGGGCAGCTCGGCGCTGGTTGCCGTCAATGCGCTGCTGCTCAAGCGGACGCGGCTGGAAGGGATCAGCGAAGGCAAAGGCAGCGCAGGTGCTCGGCGGAACCCGGTGGATTTCGAAACCATCCTGGAGCCGGGTTCCGCACCTCAAACACACCAAACACATTGAAAGAAGGGGCGGCCACGATGACCGATACATCTATAGACAAAAAGCCCGATGAGGGCGGATTGGCAGCACGATTTCCCACGGCCTATTCCATCCTTTTTCTGCTGATCATCGCCGTTGCGGCCCTGACTTGGATCATCCCTGCCGGGCAGTACGACCGCGCGATGAATGAAGAGGTCGGGCGCGAGATCGCGGTGCCGGGCACCTATCAGACGGTCGAAGCCAATCCGCAGGGGTTTGTCGATGTCATGCTGGCACCTGTCGCCGGGTTCTATGACCCCGACAGCTATGCCGCCAATGCCATTGACGTGGCGCTGTTTGTGCTGCTTCTCGGTGGTTTTCTGGGAGTGGTGAACGCCACAAAATCCATTGACACCGGAATCCAGACCGCGATGGGTCGCCTCAAGGGACGCGAGTTATGGATGATCCCGATCCTCATGTCGCTTTTCGCCCTAGGCGGAACCACCTATGGCATGGCCGAAGAGACACTCGCCTTCTACGCGCTGCTGATCCCTGTCGTCATCGCCGCAGGCTACGATTCCATAACAGGGGTGGCAATCATCCTGATCGGCGCTGGGATCGGCACGCTGGGATCCACGATCAACCCCTTCGCCACGGTGATTGCGTCCAATGCAGCGGGTATTCCGTTCACAGAAGGTATGGCGCTGCGGCTGCTCATCCTGATCGGCGGCCTGGCGATCTGCATCGCCTACGTCATGCGTTACGCCTCAAGAATCAAGGCGGACCCGGCGCGATCCGTCGTCGCGGCGCAACGCGAAAGCGACCAGCGGTTCTTCCTGAAGGAGACGGATGCGGAATTCAGCGAGCCGAAGCTGACCGGCACCCAGAAGCTGGTTCTGGTCCTGTTCTTCGCGACCTTCGCCGTGATGATCTGGGGCGTGTCCAGCCAAGGCTGGTGGATGGCCCGGATGGGCGCGCTGTTCTTCGGCATGGCCATCGTCGTCGGACTTGTCGCGCGGATGGGCGAGAAAGAGCTGACCTTGGCCTTTGTCGATGGCGCCAAGGACCTGCTGGGCGTGGCGCTCGTGATAGGGCTGGCGCGCGGCATCGTGGTGATCATGGAACAAGGCCTGATCGCTGATACGATCCTGAACAGTGCGGCCGACACCCTCGGCGGCCTGCCGGAAATCGCGTTCATCAACCTGATGCTCTGGATCGAGATCGGGATGAGCTTCCTCGTACCTTCATCTTCCGGACTGGCGGTTCTGTCGATGCCGATCCTCGCCCCGTTGGGGGATTTTGCGGGCGTCGGTCGCGACCTTGTAGTGACGGCCTATCAATCTGCAAGCGGGCTGGTGAACTTGATCACGCCGACATCCGCGGTGGTGATCGGCGGTCTGGCGATCGGACGCGTGTCGTTCGATCGGTGGGTCGTCTTCGTGTGGCCATTGCTGCTGATCCTCGTCGTCTTCATCTCGGCCAGCATCAGTTTGGCCGCTATTCTTTGACTGAAATACATAGGAATTACCGCAGATGTCTGAACTGAAACTCGGCGTACATTCGGAAACCGGGCAATTGCGGCAGGTGATCGTGTCGCCGCCCGGACTTGCCCACCGTCGCCTGACCCCTGACAATTGCGCCGATCTGCTGTTTGACGATGTGTTCTGGGTCAAGCAGGCGATCAAGGATCATGCTGTCTTTGCCGACATCATGCGCGGGCAGGGGATCGAGGTCCTGGATGCCATGGCGCTGCTCGCCGAGACGCTGGACACTGCAGAGGCGCGTGGCTGGGTGCTCGACCTTCGTATCACACGCAACGAAGTCGGCGTCGGCATGCGCGACGATCTGCGCGGCTGGATGGAGGAGTTGTCCGGCGCTGATCTGGCCCGCTTTATCGTTGGCGGAATCACCGTCGACGATCTTCCTTTCACCCCGTCGGGCATGTTCGGAAGCTATCTCGGCCTCAACGGCTTTGTTTTGCCACCGCTGCCCAATTTCATCTTCACGCGGGACAATTCCGCCTGGGTCTATGGCGGCGTCTCTCTGAACCCGATGTACTGGCCAGCACGGCGACCAGAAACGCTGTTGATGGCGGCTGTCTATCGGTTCCACCCCAAGTTCGCAGATGCGCGTGTCTGGTTCGGCGATCCGACGCGCGAATTTGGCGCCGCTACGTTGGAAGGCGGCGACATCATGCCCATCGGCCATGGCGTCGTGATGGTCGGTATGGGCGAACGCTCGTCTCCGCAGGCGGTGGGTCAGTTGGCTGAGGCGTTGTTTCAGGGGGGTGACGTGACGCGCGTCATTGCCTGCCAGATGCCCCGGTCGCGGGCGGCAATGCATCTGGACACGGTGTTCACCCATTGCGGCAACGATGTCGTGACGACGTTCAAGGAGGTGGCGGACGCGATCACCTGCTATGACCTGCGTCCCGGCTCGGGCAGTGCCGCGCTCGATATCCGGCGCGACGCCCGCCACCTGTTCGAGATTACCGCAGAAATACTGGGCTTCAAGAAACTGCATCTTGTGCCGACGGGCGGCGGCGATCTGGCAGAGCAATCGCGCGAGCAGTGGAATGACGGCAACAACGTGCTGGCGCTGCGGCCCGGTGTCGTCATCGGCTATGACCGAAACGACGACACCAATGCTGCGCTGAAAGACGCCGGGATCGAGGTTCTGGCCATCCCCGGTGCTGAACTGGGCCGGGGCAGGGGTGGCAGCCACTGCATGAGTTGCCCGACCATCCGCGACGCAATCTGACAAAAGGAAACCCCATGTCCTACAATCTGCGAAACCGCCACTTTCTGGCTCTGCGCGACTTCAGCCCGCAGGAAATCGGCTTTCTGCTGAAGCTTTCCGCTGACCTCAAGGCGGCGAAATACGGCGGCTACGAGGTGCCGCGCCTGATCGGCAAGGAAATCGCGCTGATCTTTGAGAAGGACAGCACCCGCACGCGCGTAGGCTTCGAGGTGGCCGCCCACGATCAGGGCGCCCATGTCACCTATCTGGGGCCGTCGGGGTCGCATCTGGGCAAGAAGGAGACCGTCAAGGACACCGCCCGCGTGCTGGGCCGGGTCTATGACGCGATCGAATATCGCGGTTTCGGTCATCCCATCGTCGAAACACTCGCGCAATATGCCGGGGTGCCGGTCTATAATGGCCTGACGGACGAATTTCACCCAACTCAGATTCTCGCCGACTTCCTCACCATGTCAGAGCATTCCGACAAACCGCTGGGTCAGGTCGCTTATGCGTTTCTGGGGGATGCGGGCAACAACATGGGCGACAGCCTGCTGATCGGCGGCGCCAAGATGGGTATGGATGTGCGCCTGTGCGGGCCAAAGGCCTGCTGGCCCGATCCGGCCATTCAGGACGAAGCGCACCGGATCGCCGAAACCACCGGCGCGCGGATCACCATCACCGAAGATGTGGGCGAGGCCGTGACAGACGCCGATTTCATCTACACCGATGTCTGGCTGTCGATGGGTGAATCCAAGGACAAATGGGAAGAACGTATCCGCCAACTTCTGCCCTATCAGGTCAACTCGGACGTGATGGCGCAGACCGGCAATCCGCAGACCAAGTTCATGCACTGCCTGCCCGCCTTCCACAACGCCGAGACTGAGGTCGGTGCCGACATCGCAAAACATTTCGACATCACGGCGATGGAAGTGACCGAAGAGGTGTTCGAAAGCCCGGCCTCCATAGTCTTTGATCAGGCCGAGAACCGGCTACACACCATCAAGGCGATCCTTGTCGCCACATTGGCTAACTAGCCGTGCTGGTGGTCGCAGCGCTTGGCGGGAACGCCCTGCTGCAGCGGGGTCAACCCCTGACGGCAGACAATCAACGCGCCAACGTCCGGACTGCGTCCGCTGCGCTGGCAAATATCGTGCGCGCCGGGCACACACTGGTCGTGACCCACGGCAACGGTCCGCAGGTCGGGCTGCTGGCGCTTCAGGGGGCGGTGTACAAACCCGACGAGGCATTTCCTCTCGACGTGCTGGGTGCGGAAACCGTCGGCATGATCGGCTACATGATCGAGCAGGAACTGGAGAATGCGCTGGATCATGCGCTTCCGGTCGCCACGCTTCTGACGCAGGTTGTGGTCCACGCGGACGACCCCGCGTTTCAGGCGCCCAGCAAGTTCATCGGCCCGGTCTATTCCCGCGACGAGGCCGAAACACGCGCCACCGCCGCCGGTTGGAGCATCGCGCAGGACGGGGACAAATGGCGGCGCGTCGTGCCTTCGCCAAAGCCGCAGGACATTCCGGATCTGCGTGTGCTGCGCCTGCTGCTGGATCAGGGTGTGATCGTGATCTGCACCGGAGGCGGGGGCATTCCCGTGCTGCGCCTGCCCGACGGCAGCATGACCGGGATCGAGGCCGTGATCGACAAGGATGCCGCCAGCGCGCTGCTTGCGCAACGGCTCGGGGCGGATGCGCTGCTTCTGCTCACTGACGTGGATGCGGCCTACCGGGATTTCGGAACGGATGATGCGGCGCCCATCCGACATCTCACCCCGCCAGAGGCGCGGGCGCTCGACCTGGCGGCGGGCTCTATGGGCCCCAAGATGGCGGCAGCGGCCGATTTCGCGGAGGCAGGAGGCCTCGCTGGTATCGGTCAGCTTGAGGATGCGCTGGCGCTTCTGGATGGAACGGCCGGGACGCAGGTTCGTTCGTCACCCCCAAAATCATCAAAAGGAGATTCTCGATGAAACGTCTCGCCGACAAAGTCGCCCTGATCACCGGGGGCGCAGCTGGTATCGGTCTGGAAACCGCGCGGCTCTTTCTCAGCGAAGGTGCCAAGGTCGCGCTTATCGACCTCAGGGAAAGTGATCTGTCGGATACCGCGAGGGATCTTGGAAATTCGGGCGATGTGCTGACAATCGCGGCCGACGTATCGTCGGTCGAGGATTGCGAACGATATGTCGCGCAGACCGTCGAGAAATTCGGACGCATCGACGTGTTCTTCAACAACGCCGGGATCGAGGGCAAGGTCGCGCCACTGATCGATCAGAAGATCAAGGATTTCGACCGCGTGATGGCAGTCAACGTGCGCGGCGCATTCCTTGGATTGCAGCATGTCTTGCCGGTGATGATCGGACGGAAATCGGGAAGCGTTATCAACATGTCGTCCATTGCGGGTCTCAAAGGCAGCCCAAACGTCGCGCCCTATATCACGTCGAAACATGCCGTAGTCGGCCTGACGCGCGCGGCTGCGATCGAGGCGGCGGGCCACAACGTGCGGGTCAATTCCGTGCATCCATCGCCGGTCAACACCCGGATGATGCGGTCGCTGGAGGAAGGCTTCAATCCCGGTCGCGGCGATGAAGTAAAGCAGCAGCTTTCCGATACGATCCCGCTGGGTCGCTATGGCGAAAGCCTCGATATCGCCAACCTCGTCCTCTTCCTCGCCTCCGACGATTCCGCGTTCATCACCGGAGCGCAATATCCCGTCGACGGGGGCATGGCGGCGGGCTGATCAGTCACGCCAATTCAGTCCTCAGTGCCTCTTGCTAACGCGTCGGTGTGTTGGCCGCAAACGCACCGACACCCAGCGCCGCATTCGTGCGCGCAATCGATGCGGCTCCGTCTGGCTCAGCTTGGGTTAGGGCACGGATCGCGTCGATGGTCTCGGGGATCACGATAGCCTGGTTGTCGACCATATAGGCATAGAACAACTCGTCGCCCTCTACCCTGAGCATGTCCTCCCACAGGGCCACCTCGTAGAGGCTGTCGTTGGGGCGCCCGAGATCGGCCATCATCTCCTTGACTGCGTTGATTGCACCCAGCCCGTCCGACATCCGGATCAGAGCAATGCGGGACGACGCGCAGAATGCGTCCAGCACCTCATCCTTTGATGCCTTGCGCGGCATCCTCACGGACCAGTAGTGCAAATGCGCAAGGGTCTGGGGCACCTTGACGGCCATCGTGATCACGTCAAGGTCGGGATCGACGCTTTGCGCATCGGGGCCTTGGTGGCTAGGGATTTCGGGTTCGGGAACGAGCGTGTTCATGATCCCGCCCAGATGGCTTTCCCATGGATCAGTGGCGCGCCGAAGCAGCGTTCCGCGCGCCGAGCCAAGCAGGCCGGACCGTTTGAGTGCGCTCAGCGTGCGGACGATCGAGGTCGTGTTGCAGGACACGACACGGGTGCTGTCGCGCCCGAGCGCCGTTTCATAATTCGCTTCGGCGACAAAGGAATGGCCCGTTACGCTGTGTTTTTCGCCGCCGTGAACGATGAAACGGATGCCTTTGTCGCGGTATGTTTCCACATTCTGAGCGGCGATCTTTTTCGGCGTGCAATCGATCACGATGTCGGCGGCGGCCAACAGATCGTCCAAGCCGCCGGCGAGGTTCAGGCCGGCCTTTTGTATCGCGGATTCCCGTTCCGGGTCTGCAGCGTAGAGGGCAAAGCCCTTGGTTGCCGGCATCCGGGCGCGCCAGTCGGCCACGACATCCGCCACGCCGATCAGGTCCATGTCGGCCTGCACGGCCACCGCGTCGGCTACGCGCTTGCCGATCACACCGTATCCGTTCACGGCGACCTTGATTTGCCCTTTGCCTGTCATCTTGCTCTCCCTATTTGTTTGCCGAGTGCCCTGATGTGGCAGTGGTGATCTGCCTCAGCGTCCGCGATGTAATTCCGCGTCAACGGAACGGTGTCGCGGCGTTTGGCCAACTGGAGCTGGAACACCATCAACCGGCCATGCCGGAATGCCATTTCGCAGACAGCCAGATAGAATTCCCAAATGCGGCAGAACCGTTCGTCGTAAAGCCTCCGCGCGGTCCCGCGCTCGGCTGCGAAGCGTTCGGACCAGTGCCGCAGGGTCTCTGCATAATGCAGGCGCAGGACCTCGACATCGGTGACCCAAAGCCCAGAACGTTCCGCCGCCGAGATCGTTTCGGACAGTGACGGAAGATAGCCACCGGGGAAAATGTATTTCCTGATCCACGCATCGCTGCCACCTTTGGGAGCCATCGTACCGATCGCATGTACAAGCGCGACTCCATCCGGCTTGAGAACCCTTCGGATCGTGCTGAAATAGTCATCAAATCCACTGCGGCCCACATGCTCGAACATGCCCACCGAAACGACACGGTCATTTTGGCCTTTCTCTTGCCGGTAGTCGCGGAGTTTAAAGGCGACCTGTTCGGACAGGCCGGACTGCGTTGCGCTGGCGCGGGCGGCCACGATCTGTTCGGTAGACAGGCTCAGACCGGTCACGCGGGCCTGATGCTGTTGGGCAAGCTCCAGCGCCAAGCCCCCCCAGCCCGAGCCGATATCGAGAACGTCAAGGCCGGGCCGCAGCAGCAGCTTTGCAGCGATGTGTCGTTTCTTGAGGGCTTGCGCCTCGTCCAAAGTTTCATTGCCTGTGGCGAAGTAGGCGCATGAATACTGTCGGTCCGCGTAAAGAAAGAGGTCGTAGAGTTCGGTCGAGAGATCATAGTGGTGCGCCACGTTGCAGCGGGCCCGGTTGATCGGGTTGTGATGCAACCTGCGGCTCAAAAAAGCGTCCAGCCCTTGCCTGATCCGTTTCCCGGGCAAAGCGTCGACGGCGTCGAGGTCAGCCATGCAAATCGAAAGAAGGTCGCGCAGGCTGCCGGTCTCGATGCGGAGCGTTCCATCCATATAGGCCTCGCCAAGCGCCAGACTGGGGTTTGCAAGAAGTTGCGCAGGCAGCGCCTTGTCGGTCAATCGGACTGAAACGGCAGGGCCGTCACCGCCACCGAAACGCCAAGTCCCACAACAGGGGTCGATAACAGTCAGGTGACCGTTCCGAACCAGACGGCTGAGCAATTTGGCAAGTAACCACATCGCGGCCCTTCCGGGTCCAAGGCGTGGAAGCTGCCTCGCGCCGTCATGCAATTCAAACTGCTCATCAGGTGAGATTTCGCTGTTGGACATGATCGGTGCCTCCGCGTTTGTCTGAGTTTGGAAGGGGCATCGAACGACCCCGGCTCTCAAAAAGACGACCGGCGCTAGTGTTTGTTACAGCGCGCAGCCATATTGCGTCGGCACCTGAAAGCAGGAAAGCGCCGATTGGGCGTATCGGTCCAAGCGCTTTCGGTACACATTTGCCCGATTGCAGCCTATTGTTCGCCGAAGGACATGAGCCCACGACTTATCAAACGCGATCGTGATCATCTTTCGATTGCGGCTTCGGTCTCAGGCACGCGTGTAAGGCAGCAGCATTAAAGCTCCGAGGATCGCTCCGCGGTTCTGCGTGTTCTTCAGATTTCGCTTTCGTCCGCAAGGCCTTCGAGGCGGGCGCGGACCTTCTCTGCCGCGTCGCAATCGCAATCAAGAAAGCCGTGAACCGGGCAGGTCAGGCACATCTGCTGCAACCTTGTCTTCAATGCCTGCCTGCCCCGGTGAACGCGGACGTTGAGGTTGTTCAACGTGATCCCAAGGTCTTTGGCGACGTCCTCTCGCGGTTGTTCCTGAAGATCGACCCGCCAGATGACTTCGGCATATTCCGGTTTGAGCGTTGGCAACAACTTGTAGAGACAATTGCAGATAACCTCGTCCAGTTCTTCGTCAAAATCGTGATGGACGCCTTCCAGGTCGGTCGGGGCCATGACCACCTCCCTCTGTCGCTGTCGCGAAACCTTGCGGCCATGTTCCGCTATGGACGACGCAAGGATCTGACTGAGCCAGCCGCGAACGGCGCGCACATCACGAAGTTGCTCTGAGCGGTCGATGGCCCGCAGCATAAATGTTTGCAGGACATCCTCTGCCGCCTCTGGATCACCCAGTCGCCGACGCAGGAATTTCAGAATTTGATGTCTGCCTTCCACCAACGCGTGGCGAACGGCCGCGTCGGTGGATTTTGCAGCGACGTCGGACTGGTCAACTAAGGAAAATTTGTCGCCTTGGTCATTTTTCATCACACACCTCTGCAAAATACGACGCTCGTAAGTCGGATGCGTTACACCGTCTGCCACAAACGTCTGCGTTTCTTTCATTATACGTGCATCCTGGAACTCATAAAGCACAGGTCATCAGACGTTTGTCTTAATAACCAGTAAGGTTTCAGTCGCTGAAACGTCTGTTTGGTTCGTCCAATCACTGTCGCCAAGCCGCCGCACCGCAATTGTTGACACTTGCGACTGCGATCATCAACTACGAGAAAAACTTATCATTCTACACTGACTTGGCACGCCGGAAGATCTCCGCAATTCCAGCCGGTTCTGACCTGAAAAAAGGAAATCCCGATGTCGCCGACGACAATAACCAAGATCGTTCTGGCCATGCTCTTGTGGGCGGCGTGCTTTCCGCTGATCACGGCAGGGCTGCAATATTCGCCGCATTTGACCTTTGCGACACTGCGGGCAATTCTGGCTGCGGCCACCCTGGTGTTTGTTGCGGTGTGGCTGCAGCGGCCGTTTCCGCGTGGTTGGCGCACGTGGGTGACACTGGGTGTCGTCGGCCTTGGCGCGACCAGTCTGGGATTTCTCGGCATGTTTCATGCGGCAGAATTTGTATCTCCCGGGCTCGCCACGGTTATCGCCAACGCTCAGCCGCTGCTTGCGACAATGTTGGGCGTTGCATGGCTTGGAGAGCGACTGGCGAGGGTCGGTTGGGGTGGCCTATTGATCGGTTTCGCGGGAATACTTGTGATCGCCTTGCCACAATTGGGCGATGGAGCGCGAGACGGGACGGCCATCGGTTTTGCCTACATCGTTCTGGCTGCGGTTGGAGTGACTGTCAGCAACGTGGCGATCAAATCCATCGCAGGTCAGGTCGATGGACTTTTTGCAATGGGCTTTCAGATGCTGATCGGCAGCGTGCCTCTTGCCGTGGCGGCGCTTCTCCTTGAAGATCAGACGGCCATCCAATGGACATCTGTTTTCGTAATGTCGCTGTTGGGCTTGGCCTTGTTTGGCTCTGCACTGGTTTACTGGCTGTGGTTTTCGGTACTGGAGGAAGTGGAACTGAACCGGGCGATTGTGTTCAGTTTCCTGGTGCCGATATTCGGCCTCACCATCGGGGCAGTGTTCTTTGGCGAACGTCTTTCCGTCATGCAGCTTTCCGGCATCCTATTGGTCATTGCGGGAATTGTGTTCGTCAATCTCAGTGGTAGAATACAAAGCCAGCACAGCTGATCTTGACATAAATAAATATATTTCAATAGCTTGAGGCGATCTGGCAATAGTTGCCCAGGTCATTGAAAGGCTCCCCCGCAGAACGGGTGAGTGGACCTTGCCACGTCGAACCTGCGACAAGAACGATGGCGTAATTGATCCATGTCAACGCTTGCGGGCATTTAACATGACAGAAGTCATGATGACGTTGATGACAGTGCAAATTTCAAAAAATCTGGAAAGGACAGGAGTGTCATGGCTTTACGAGACAACGTAAGACCGAAGGTGCCGGACACCGCGACGGAACGTGCGTTGCTCGATGGACGTGGCGCATTTCTGGGCTTCCTGATCAAACGGCTTGGCAACCGGGCGGATGCAGAGGATGTCCTGCAGGATTTCAGCATCCGCGTGCTGCAGCGCAAGGACCAACTCAGAGACGCCGAACGGATGGATGCCTGGCTCTATGCGATCCTGCGCTCCACGTTGAATGACCATTCCGCAAAGGCACGCGCCGTGACCAACTGGCCGCGGCGGTGGCGCGCGAGCCGGAAGACTGGACCGCTGATGCGCCGACTCAGATGGCACGGCTCTGCACCTGTCATGGCGGTCTGATTTCCGAACTGCGCCCGGCGGATTCGGAACTGATCCGGCGCATCGACTTCGGCGAAGAAGACCGTGAGCATGTGGCGCGCGACCTTGGACTAACCCGCAATGCGCTTGGCGTTAGGCTACACCGGGCGCGCACGGCTCTGCGCGAGGCGCTGACAAATCATTGTGGCGCTTGCTGCCGGGATGACCGTGACGATTGCTATTGTCAGCCTGAGGTTTGCAAGAACGCCGAGCACGAAACCGATTGCGAAGCAGGGCAGCAGAATTCCTGATCGAGACGCGGTCGGTTCTGTAACGTTTTTCGCCAATCGACGTCTTCTTTTGTGACTGCGCCTTAGGGCAGCACAGCAGGAGGACTGGGATCATGCCACCGGAGACGACGAATTTTCGTTCGGGAGCAACGGAACCGTCGCGGAATGCCGCCGTTCCGGAGTTAATGTCGCGGATGATATGCAATTGTGCAGAGGCCTCCGCGCATCCAGATGCCCCGATGGCATTAGCGTTGTTCCAGCGCGTGGAAATCTTAAAGCAACCCCCGGAATTAGCGGCGCGCGCATTGGGCCTCAAGCCCGGTGATGCGGCCTACCTGCTGACCGGTCTGCGCGAGGAGGTCGCCAAGGACCTCGCACTTGCGCTTCTTGCAGGGCGGCCATCCGGAGAAATCGATGAACAGAAGGAAGCCAACAATGAATAAGAGCTTGCGCCTTGCAACTGTGACGCCGGAGCAACCTACGGCACCTGAGACTAAACGGCCCTCCGCTGGTGCCAATGTGCCCTACGCTCAGGACGCCTTTGAACGCTGGGTGCTGTTCCTCGACACGTTACGCGAACGCGCCGATAACATGATCGCACATGAACGTCAGGGCATGCCGCCGCTTCTGGATTTCGACTATGAGCTTCTGCTGGATGCCCGCACTTTTGAACGGCCCGCCAATTATGCACTGCTCCGGATCACGCGGGTCGGAGACGATTGCTGGGACGATTGCGTGGACGAGGTAAAGCCGCCGGTCATCGTCATCGATCCGCGCGCGGGACATGGGCCGGGTATCGGCGGCTTCAAGCATGACAGCGAAGTCGGCATGGCGATGCACGAGGGCCATCCGGTCTATTTCGTGATCTTCTTTCCAGAACCCATGCCCGGCCAGACGCTGGCTGACGTACATTTCGCCCTGCGCGACTTTGTGACCGAAGTCGCCCGCCGTCACCCCAACGCGGCACCCGTGCTCTACGGCAATTGCCAGGCCGGTTGGGCCGCCGCCCTGCTGGCCGCCGATTGCGACGGTCTGACCGGGCCCATCGTGTTGAACGGATCTCCGCTCAGCTATTGGTCGGGTGAGGCGGCCACCAGTCCGATGCGGATGCTAGGCGCGCTCTCGGGCGGATCCTGGGCGGCACACATGATCGCCGATCTGGGCGACGGGCGGTTTGACGGCGCGTGGCTGGCGCAGAACTTCGAGACCCTGCAACCCGAAAAGGCGATCTGGGAGAAATACGCCAACCTCTTTTCCCATGCCGATACCGAACGTGAACGGTTCCTCGACTTCGAACGCTGGTGGAATGGCTACTATACGCTGAGCCGCGAGGAAATTCTCGGCATCACTCAGAACCTTTTCATCGGCAATCGACTGGAGCAGGGCGAGATGCAACTGGACGCGCATTGTACCATCGATCTGAAACGGATCCGCAACCCGATCATCGTCTTTGCCTCGGAGGGCGACAACATCACCCCGCCGCAGCAGGCGTTGGGCTGGATTGCCAAGCTGTATCCTGACACCGAAGCGCTCAAGGCCGCAGGACAGCGCATCGTCTACATGACGCACGAGACTGTCGGGCATCTGGGTATCTTCGTCTCCGGGTCCGTCGCGCGGCTTCAGCATCGGGCGATCCTGGAAAGCCTGGAGGCGGTCGAGGCGCTGGCGCCCGGGCTTTATGAGATGGTCATCGATAATCCTTCCGGGGGCGCAAAGCGCAAGACCGACGACTACGACGTGCGTTTTGAGCAGCGCGACGTCGACGATCTCGGTTTTGGGTCAGACCATGGAGCGCTGGCGCAGGTCGCGCAGATGTCACGGATCAACGAGGCGGCCTATTCGACATTTGTTAGCCCTTGGATCAAGGCCGCGACTTCCCCGGCCAGTGCCGAGATGCTGCGCGCCCTGCATCCGATGCGATGGACGAGAACGATGTTTTCCGAACGTGTGAACCCATGGATGGCATTGTTGAAATCCACAGCCGACTCCGTGCGCGAGACGCGAGATCCCCTGCCGAAAGACCATCCCGCCATCCTTGCCGAACGCGCGTTGTTGGCGCGTACCGGCGAAAACCTCGGTGCCTTGCGCAAAGCGCGCGATGCATGGCTCACACATGTCTTTGGCGCGATGTACGGCAGTTTCCCCATCGCCACCACCACACAAGCGGGCCAACCGACCGCCATACCAAGCAAGGAGTGAGGGATCATGGAATGGATTATCGAAAACTGGGTTCTGGTCCTCGTGATCGGCGGGATGGCTGCATTGCATCTCTTCGGGCATGGACACGGCGGGCATAAGCACGGCAAGACCGCGAAGCGTCAAACTGCACAGAAGAAGGTGCCGGACGCACCCGCCGATACCCGGGTTCAACCGGAAGATGCCTGACTTCCCCGAATGTTGCGATCCCGTGGAACTTTTGGACCTGTCCGGTCGCAAGGGTCTGGTCATCGGCATCGCGAATGAACGCAGTCTGGCGTGGCCCGCCGCGCTGCATTTCCGGCAAGCCGGGGCCCAGTTGGCCATCACTTATGTCAATGAGCGCACCAAGACCCACGTGACACCATTGGCCGCGCGGCTTGAAGCGCCCATCGTCCTGCCTTGCGATGTCAAGGCTCCGCAGGAACTCAATGCCGTTTTCGATGCCATCGCAGAACGCTGGGGAAAGCTCGATTTCCTTCTTCACGCCATAGGTAGCGTGCCGCCCGCTGACCTTCACGGTCGTCTGACCGACTGCTCTGTCGAGGGGTTCTCGGAAGCGATGGCCGTTTCGGTGCATTCGCTGATCCGTATGGCGCATCTTGCCGAACCGTTGATGCCCGGCGGCGGCAGCCTGATCACGCTAAGTTATCTTGGCGGCGAACGCGTGGTGGAAAACTACAATGTGATGGGGCCGGTCAAGGCGGCGCTCGAAGCGACTGTGCGCTATCTCGCGCATGAACTCGGGCCGTCAAACATCCGTGTCAACGCCATTTCGGCGGGTCCGGTGCTGACCCGTGCGGCATCGGGGCTGACCGGCTTTTCGGGCCTTCTAGAGGCGACCAAGCGCGCAGCACCCTTGCTGCGCAACATAGAAGCCGACGAGGTGGGCCGCACGGCGCTGCTTTTCGCCAGCGATTATACCAGCGGCATCACCGGCGAAGTATTGCATGTAGACGCGGGTGTTCACATCGAAAGCCCTGTTGTCGCATCCGAGATGAACGCCAATCGGGAGGATTCACAATGACCCATGCCGAAGACGACCCTGTTCCTGCAACCGCAAAGGAACGCCGCGATTTTCTCTATTATGCAACGGCATCCACAGGCGCAGTTGCCGTCGGGGCTGCGGTCTGGCCGTTGATTGACTCGATGAACCCCTCAGCCGACGTGACCGCCTCCGGTACGGTCAGGGTCGATCTGTCCGGCGTCGAACCGGGCCAGCGCATTACCGTCAAGTGGCGGGGGCGCCCGGTCTTCGTCTGGCGCCGGTCTGTTGCGGCTATCGAGGCGGCGCGCGCGGTCGAACTCGACGATCTTGTCGACACTGTCGACAGTGCGCGCGAGAACCCGAACCTGAGTGGCGACGTTCCCGCGCGAGACGAGAACCGAACGGCGGACGAAGCTGGTGAGT
>JACLAD010014451.1_pt1 | contig 18789 bp, 18 predicted proteins | sample 8027901 | NCBI WGS metagenome assembly JACLAD01 (sample SAMN15725071, study PRJNA655200) | protist metagenome | isolation source: fluorescence activated cell sorting (FACS) single amplified genomes of... | place: Spain: Blaines Bay Microbial Observatory, Mediterranean Sea | collected 2016-07-05 | reverse complement strand
TCAATGAGGCGTTTGCTTCGGTCGTGCTTCGCATGATGCAGGCGTTGGACATTCCGCACGAGAAGATGAACGTGAACGGTGGCGCCATCGCGATGGGTCACCCGCTTGGCGCGACCGGCGGCATGATCCTGGGCACGGTGCTCGACGAGTTGGAGCGCTCCGACAAGGAGACGGCGTTGACGACGTTGTGCGTTGGCGCAGGCATGGGCACCGCGACGGTGATCGAACGGGTCTGATGACCCGTAGCGGACCCAACACCGGGCTCGGGATCGCACTTGGGGTCGGTATCGGCTCGGCGTTTGGTGTGGCGATCGATAACCTCGCGCTGGGCGTCGGCGTCGGCATTGCGATCGGCGCGGCGATCGGGGCGACTCTCGGTTCGAGAGCGAAAGCCTCAGACGACAAGACTTCTGATAAGGCCGATGGGCCAAGGGATGAGTGAGATGGAAACCTTCAAGCTGGAAGTAGATGGCGACGGGATCGCGGTGGCGACGTTCGATGTTCCGGGCAAGTCGATGAACACGATCGGCCCAAAGGTGATCGCGGAGATCGGCGAGATCGTCGAGAAGATCTCATCTGATGACGCAATAAAGGGTCTCGTAATTACCAGCGGCAAGCAAAGCGGCTTCTGCGCCGGCGCCGACCTTGAGGGGTTGGGCGGCTCGATGGCGCCTTCGGCCGGGTCCGATCCGGAAGCTGCGCTGCGGGATGCATTCGAGCGGGCTTTCGCGCTGAATCGGACGCTGCGGGAGATGGAAACGTGCGGCAAGCCGGTGGCCGCGGCCATCAATGGTCTGGCGCTGGGCGGCGGTCTGGAGATCGCGCTGGCATGCCATTACCGGATTGCGGCGAACGACAATCCGAAGCTGCAGCTGGGTCTGCCGGAAGCCAAGGTGGGCCTGTTGCCGGGCGGCGGGGGTACCCAGCGTCTGCCCCGGCTGATGGGCGCGCAGGCGGCTGCGCCGTTCCTCTTGCAGGGTAAGTCGATGAAGGCGGAGGAGGCCAAGGGTCTTGGCGTGATCCACGAGACAGCGCCGACTGCTGAGTTGGTCGCCAAGGCCAAGGAGTGGGTGAAGGCGAACCCGAATGCGAAAGCGCCATGGGACATGCCGAAATTCCGGATTCCGGGCGGCGGACCTGAATCCCCAATGGGGCGCCAGGTGTTCTCGGTTGGTCCTGCGATGATCGCGAAAGAGACTTGGGGAAATTATCCGGCGCAGAAGCACATTCTGTCATGTGTCTATGAAGGCCTGTCGGTGCCGATGGACAACGCGATCCGGATTGAGAGCCGCTATTTCCTGAAGACGATGATGACGCCGGAAGCGAAGGGGATGGTGCGCACGCTATTCCTGTCGATGCAGGCGTTGTCGAAGGGCGCATCGCGACCGGCCGGGGTTGCGCCGTACGAGATCAACAAGGTGGCGGTGATCGGCGCAGGGCTGATGGGCGCGGGTATCGCCTATGTTCAGGCGAAGGCCGGTATCGAGACCATCCTTCTGGATATGAAACAGGAAGCCGCCGAGAAGGGGGTCGCCTATTCTAAGCGCATTCTCGACAAGGATGTGTCGCGCGGGAAGATCACGCAGGAGAAGGCCGACGAAATCCTGGCGCGGATCAAGCCGACGACGAACTACGAGGACGCCAAAGGCGTCGACCTGGTGGTCGAGGCGGTGTTCGAGAACCCTGAGATCAAAGCCAAGGTGACCGAGCAGATCGAAGCCCAGCTTGGCGATGAGGCAGTGATGGGGACCAACACCTCGACGCTGCCGATCACGGGTCTGGCGAAGGCCTCGAAGCGTCCGGAGAACTTCATCGGCATTCACTTCTTCTCGCCGGTCGAGCGGATGGGTCTGGTCGAGATCATCATGGGCGAGCAGACGACGCAGGAGACGCTTGCGAAGACGATCGATTACGTGCTGAAAATCCGGAAGACGCCGGTGGCGGTGGCGGATCACCGCGGTTTCTACACCTCGCGCGTGTTCGGCACCTATCCGCAAGAAGGCATGACGATGCTCACCGAGGGCATTGCGCCCGCGATCATCGAGAATGTCGGACGCATGGCCGGCATGCCGATGGGGCCGCTGGAGGTTTCGGACTCGGTCGGCATCGACACGATGCTGAAGATCGGTCGGGAGTCGGCGAAGGTCACTGGAAAGTCCTACGATGACGATCCGGTGGGCGAACTGGTTGCGTGGATCGTTGAAAGCCAGGGCCGGGTCGGCCGCAAGGATGGCAAGGGCTTCTACGACTACAATGACAAGGGCAAGCCGGAGCGCATCTGGCCCGGGCTGACCGACAAGTTCGATCTCACCATTGAAGAGTGCCCGCCTGAGATGAAGCAGGAGCTGATCAAGCGTTTCCTCTATCGCCAGTGCGTGGAGGTTGCGCGCTGCTTCGAGGAGGGCGTGATCACCGATGCGCGCGATGCGGATATTGGGTCCATCCTGGCCTGGGGCTTCGCGCCGTATTCGGGCGGCGTCTGCTCGTTCATGGACATGAAGGTCGGCATCAAGACGTTTGTTGCCGAGTGCGACCGTCTGGCGGACGCCTATGGCGACCGGTTCCGGCCCAACGATCTGCTGCGCGACATGGCGGCGAAGGGCGAGACGTTCTATTCGCGCTTTCCGCCCGCCGAGAAGGAAGCTGAGGCGGCCTAGGTAGCCATCGCATCGACCAACAAAAAAACCCCGGCGCACCAGCGCCGGGGTTTTTCTTTCCGGTGAGAGAAGGTCCTAGCCTTCGACAACCGGGGTCAGGACGATCTGAACGCGGCGGTTCATCGCCTTGTTCGCGGCGGTCGTGTTCGGGACCATCGGCTCGAGTTCGCCACGGCCGAGGGCGACCATGCGGACGGACTGAACGCCTTGGGTCGCGAGGTAGTCGCGGACCGAGTAGGCGCGGCGTTCGGACAGCGCCTGGTTGTAGCTCTCGGCGCCGTCGCTGTCGGCGTGGCCGATGATGTCGACGGTGGTGGAAGGGTACTGGGTCAGCGTCGTCGCGACATTGTTGAGTGTGCCGTAGAATTGCGGCTGGATGTTCGACTGGTCGACCGCGAAGGTCACGTCGGACGGCATCATCAGCTCGATCTGATCGCCGTTGCGCTGGACGCCGATGCCGGTGCCGGCCGTCTGGCGGCGGAGCTCGGCTTCCTGCTGGTCCATGTAGCGGCCAACTGCGCCGCCTGCGAGCGCGCCCACGGCTGCGCCGATTGCTGCGTTGCGGCCGTCATTGCCGCCCGCCAGCGTACCCGCTGCAGCGCCGCCCAGTGCGCCGATTGCGGCGCCACGCGCTGTGTTGCCGTAGATCGTCTGCCCGGTGTTCGGGTCGGTCACGCAGCCTGCGAGCATCAGACCGGCGGCGCCAAGAGCGAGTGTGCGAATCATATCCGTCTCCAGTTCAAGCAGCCCCACAACGAGGGCATACCAATGCCAAATCGTCCTCCAAGCCAAGTGAATGGAGGGCAATCTTGGGGTTCATCCTGCGTTTAACGCATCAGCGTGACGCCCGTTCACGAGGAAGGCGAGAATCTCGTTCAAATGGAGGCGTAACCCCTGTTCTCCACAGGGACGGCCCTCATTTCAAAGATTTCATTGGCTTGCGACAAGTATCCAGAAACTATCGGGATACGTTATGGTGTCTCAAAGTGGTGGGCGTTGGCGATTGGCGCGGTTGGTTGCACTATCCCCGCCATTGAGTCGGAGTGGGCCTCCGCCGCGCCCTCGCACGCAAGTCCTGCGTGGTTGGGCGAAGGGTTGAGGTTGGCGTTATTGAGGGGAACGGGTTGCATGCCCCGTTTGTCAGTTGACCGCCGGGCGGCCGTGATCGTGCGCGCGACAAGCGTGACCGCTGCCTGCGTGCTCGGACTGGCGGCGTGCGGCGATGGAGCGGAGACGCCAGCCGATCCGGTCGAGGCTGCGACGGGCGGTGATGTGCGTCCGGATGAGGTCGCGTCTGAAGCGCCGCTCGAGATTGACGAGCCGGACGCACAGCCGACGAGCGCGAACACTGCCCCGCCAAACCTGACCGCGTCCCAGCCACTTGTGCCCCCTGATCTGGACACGGCGGAATGGGTGCTCTCGCCTCCATTCTATGCAGCCGGGGATGAGCCGTACTGGCGCCTGGACATCCTGGATGGGTGGTTCGTGTTTCGCCGCGCCGGCCTGCCCGAGATCGAGGCCCCACTTGCGCCGCCGCGGCGTGAAGGTGATGCCGATTTGTTCGTGTCGCCGCCGCTGACGATCCAGCTGTCTGCGCGTGGGTGCCAGACGGCGAATGGAGAGACGAGTCAATACACCGCGTCTGTTCTGTTCGATGACGTGACGTTCTCTGGGTGTGGCTTTTCCGGGCAATCGGCCGGCAGTTCGGCAGAGGGCACGGCGATTGCGGACTCGATCCGGGCGGTGGATTCCTGTCTTGAGCGGCTGGGCGACGTCGCCGTGGTGACGGGCATATATGAACGCGGTGACCGTAATACCGCCCTAGGCATCCGCACGCGCGACGGACGATTGTTCGAGTGCGGCACTGAGGGCGGAGGATCTGTCGTTGCGTTTTTGGACCAGGTGGAGCCCGGCGCCGCTGGACCCTGGATGACATCCGGTATGCGGTTCCTGCGCGGTGGTCAGGGCGCCACAGCCTGCGAGGAGGCTGAAGCGGTCACCGCGAGCAATGAAGTGCTCGGCCACATGCTCCCGACGAGCTGCCGCTTCTAGACGCTTCGGGGTTGGGCTTCCCTCAGGTGGTGAGCCAGGGGGTGTATGTACTCGGTGCTGACGCCTGTTCGGGCTGACCGGGAGGCTCAGTTCCGTCGATGCTCGCGTCATCGGTGACACCTTCGGCGTGGCCGCTGATATCGAAGGATTCGATTGCGCCGAAGATTGGCTTCCTACTATTTGCGGACGCTGTGACTGCGAGGGCACGCGCCGGCGTCGAAATGGCTGACATGGTTGCAGGGACGGTCTCACGCACGCCGTCGGCGTGCTCTGCGGCTCGGCCCGCGAGTTCCCGTACGGCCTCATCGAACCGGCTTGCATTGGGGCGTGGCCACTTCGTTGCCGAAAGTTCGGCAGCATCGGCCCGCTCAACTTCGTGTCCTCGGGGACGCAGGATGCGAACGGCTGGCGGCTGGCCAGATACGGCGACGACGTAGCCTTCGGTTTCAAAAATGTGCTCGCCGGCGGTCTCGCTGGCCTTCCAGGGGATGACGCCGCGATCGGTCAGGTCCCATAACTTGAGGATCAGTTGCTGGGTGGTCTCTGGCAGCATCCGCGCAATCTTTCAGCCGTTTCTACCTAACTGGTCTCATGCGTTTTGCCGGTCAAGCTGAAGGCGAGCGATCAGCAGAGTCTTGAGGTCCTGCGGAGGCTTGGTCTCGCATTCCCAGACAATGACTGGGCGCCAATTGAGCCCCTGAAGTTCGCGCGCGACCCGGTGGTCGCGTTCCGTGTTCCGGGCGATCTTTGCGACCCAGTAATCGCGGTTGGTCGCTGGTGTTCGAGCACCGCGCGGGCAGTCGTGGCCGTGCCAGAAGCAGCCGTGGACGAAAAGGGCTACGCGGCGGGAAACAAAGACGAGGTCCGGCTTTCCCGGCAGGTCGGTGCGCTGGAGCCGGAAGCGCAGGCCCAGGCGGTGGGCGGCCTTCCGGACAGCGATCTCGGGCGCGGTGTTCGCGGACTTAACGGCTCGCATGGCGGCGGTGCGTTCGGCAGGGCTCAGCGTGTCGGCCATGGCCTATACTGGCAGTCGGGCGGCTTTCGCGTCCAGTGAGGCTGGTTGCCGGGCCAACAGCGGGGCGAGCAATTCGTCAGCGAGCCACTTTACTGCGGGGACGCATACGCCATCGCCCATCACTCTCAGGCCGTCGGTTTCACTGGCGGGCAGACTGTAGGTTTCAGGGCAGCCCATGAGCCGAGCTGCTTCGCGAGCCAGAAGCGGGCGCAGCCGCGCTTGGCCGTTCTGCGTAACGACGAGGAGCTGCTTGGATGAGCCGCCGGCGGGGGTGCGGAGGCAGCCAGCGAGGCCGTCGTAGCGGATTTCGGCCCGCTGGATCTTCTGGTCGTCTACAGTGCGGATGCGGCGGTAAACGGCGCCGGCTCGCAGTTCGGGAGCCGCCAATGCGTCGGAGAGGCGCTTCTGGTGCGCTGGCGACATCTGGTGGCGGAGTTTTTCCATGGCGGCGTCGGCGCGCCAGACGCCTTTGGGCGGGGATGTTTCGATCACGTCCGGGAGGGCGATGTTGCGAATGGGCAGGTCGGTCAACCGCCACCATACCCATTTGCTTGCGATCTCTGCGGGGAGCGCGGCTGTGAAACGGATGAGCGCGGGGGGGTGATGGACGGGGTGCGGGGACGTTGAGACGAGTGTGGGCGGCGGTGCGCCGTGGTGGGCAATGATGAAGACGCGGGGACGGGACTGGGGGCGGAAGTGCGCTGCGTCGAGGACGACCGCGCCGGCGTGGTAGCCGCCGGCCTGAAGCGTCGAAAGCAGGGCCTGCAGATCGGCGCCGCCGTTTGATGAGATCAAGCCGGTCACGTTTTCCAACACGAGCAGGAGTGGAGCTCGGTTCTGCTTCAGCTGGTGGTCGATGATGTTCCAGAAGCCCCAGAAGGTGCCGGACCGGGCGCCGTTCAGCCCGCCGCGTGCGCCGGCGAGGGAAAGATCTTGGCAGGGGAATGACGCCCAGGCGAGGTCGGCGGCTGGAACCGTATCGGGGTCGATTGCGGTGACATCTGCCTCGATCAGCGCGTCGCCGGGAAAGTTGTGCCGGTAGGTGCGGCACTTCATGGGATCGATGTCGTTGGCGAAGACGCAGTCGAAATGGTCCTCCAGGCCCAGCCGCGCGAGGCCGCCGCCGGCGAAGAATTCCAGGCATGTGAAGCGCGGTTCTACCATCATCGGATCATGGTATGATTCGCCGGGTGGCATGGGGGCTGAGTGCCGCGGTGAATTGGTCACAGGAGGGACGAGTTGGCCAAATTTCTGATGATTGACGACACCAGCCAGATCAATCTGACGAAGCTGGTGTCGCTGCTGCCGAGGGTGTCTGGGGGCAGCAGCTGGGCGTTCTTCGCGCCCAAGCCGCGTGGCCGGTACATTACCGCGATGCTGCGGTCGTGGGAGACGCTGCAGGAGTTCGAACTGAATACCCCCGAGCGCGTGGGCCATTTCATCGGCCAGGGGCTGATTGAGACGGGCTGGCTGACGCTGACGGAGGAGAAGCTCTGGTATAGCGCGGAGCGGCTTCTGCAGGTCTGGCCGTCGCGGTACCGTGGCAAGCCGGATCTCCTGAAGGCGCATGCCGGCAATCCCGAAGCGCTGGCGAATTACGTTTATGCGCGGGAGTCGTTGGGCAATACGCAGCCGGGCGATGGGTATAAGTATCGCGGGCGCGGTTTCATCCAACTGACCGGGCGTGACAATTATCGCCGCGTTGGGGAGGCCGCGAACCTGCCGCTTGAGGAGCGCCCGGATATTTTGGCCAAGGACTACATGGCGTCGATCCGCGCCGCTGCGGCCTACTGGAAGATGAACGGGCTAAATGAATGGGCCGACAAGGGTGATGCTGCTGCGGTGTCGCGCGGGGTGAATTACGGAAATCCGCAGAGTCGGTCGGCGGCGCATGGCGAAGGAGAGCGTGTGTTGTGGACGGGCAAGGTTCTCGACCTCCTGAATTCACCGCAGCGGGTGATCGATGACCCGAACGCTCCGCTGAAAATAGGCGACCGGGGTGAGCGGGTGCAGGGGCTTCAGGAAGACCTGATCCGTCTCGGCTTTGATGTTGTCGGTACGCCGGATGGCATTTTCGGGCGCAACACAAAACTCGGTGTGCTCGGCGCGCAAGATCAGCTGGGCCTGGAGCGGACCGGGATTGCGGATGGGGCCACGCTGGCGGCGATCGACAAGGCGCTTGATGATCCCAAGGCGGTTGCGAACACGCACATCAGCGAACTGATCAACGTCGATTCGGTATAGGTCCTGCTTAGGGGGAAGCGACGATCTGTTTCTTGATCTCGGCAACACCCTGCAGCAGCTCCTTGATGCCATCCGTCTCGTCGGAAGCGATCGCGCCGCGCCGCGCTTCGATTGCAAGGTCAGGGCCGATCAGCAGGTAGGTCGGGGTCGACGTGACGCCCATGGTTGAGCGTGTCGAACCATTCTTGTCTTCGGCGGTCGGGAATGGTGCGCCCTGGTCGGCGAGGCCCTGCTGGAGCGAAAGATAGGCGCCGTAAGGGGCTTCGACCTCGTTCCCTGGTTGGGGGACGTGGATCGCTGCGAAGTGTAGTTCCGGGTCCTGGTCGATCGCGCGTTCGAGCGCCTTCATGAACCTGAGGTCTGCGATGGAATCTTCGCTCCAGAGGCCCCAGAAGGTGACGATGGTCCACTGGCCGCGGAGGTCAGCGGCCGAGAAGGATTTTCCGTCCGATGAGGGTAGTGACAGGTCAGCAGGCACCAGTGGCGGAGCCGAACCCAGTTGGGTGTTCCAGCCAGGGACTGGCTCCGGTGCGGGAGGCGCGGTCGCTTCGGCCGACGGGGCGCTTGGCTCCAGAGCGATCTGCGCCGGGGCATCCGTCGGCGCGTCACAGGCGGCCGCCAGAAGCATCGTTGTGGCGGGTAGCAGGTAGCGGGTACTCGCTTTCATGAGGCGAGATTGCCCGCTTATGGCGCCGCAAATAAGGAAAAAGGCCGGCTTCGAGAAGCCGGCCTTGTGACCAAAAAACGTGTGACCGGCCTGTAAGCGGCCGGGTGACTTACGAGTAGATCTCGAAAAGTCCGGCAGCGCCCTGACCGCCGCCGATGCACATCGTGACGACGCCGTACTTCGCCTTGCGGCGACGGCCTTCGAGGAGGAGGTGGCCGGTGCAACGTGCGCCGGTGACGCCGTAGGGGTGCCCGATCGAGATCGAGCCGCCGTTTACGTTGTACTTCTCCGGGTCGATGCCGAGCTTGTCGCGGCTGTAGAGGCACTGCGACGCGAAGGCTTCGTTGAGCTCCCACAGGTCGATGTCGTCGACTTTGAGGCCGTGGCGCTCGAGCAGGCGGGGCACGGCGAAGACGGGGCCGATGCCCATTTCGTCTGGCTCGCAGCCGGCGACGGCGAAGCCCTTGAACGCGCCGAGCGGCTCAAGGCCACGTTTCTCGGCTTCCTTCGCCTCCATGAGAACGAGAGCGGCGCCGCCGTCGGAGAATTGCGATGCGTTGCCGGCGGTGATGTACTTGCCTTCCTTCACCTGCTGGCCGCCCTTGAAGACGGGTTGCAGTTTCTGGAGGTCTTCCAGCGTGGTCTGCGGGCGATTGCACTCGTCACCTTTGACCGTGTAGTCGACGATCGTGACCTCCCCGGTGGCCTTGTCGGTCTTGGCCCATTTCACGTCCATCGGAACGATTTCGTCAGCGAATTTGCCAGCTTCCTGCGCGGCTGCGGTGCGTTGCTGGGACATCAGAGCGTATTCGTCCTGATATTCGCGGGAGACGCCGTAGCGTTCAGCGACGATCTCGGCGGTTTCGATCATTGTCATATAGATAGCGGGGATCGTCTCGACGAGTTCCGGGTTGGCGGCCATGTGGCGGTTGCCGTGTCCACCAAGTTGGACGAGCGAGATGCTTTCGACGCCGCCACCGATGACGATGTCAGAGCCGTCGCGGATCTGGCCGGCGGCGAGTGCGACGGCGTTGAGGCCGGACGAGCAGAACCGGTTGATCGTAGCGCCTGCGGTGGTGACCGGGCAGCCGGCCCAGAGAGCGGCCTGGCGTGCGATGTTGCCACCCGTTGCGCCTTCAGGATTGGCGCAGCCAAGATAGACATCTTCGACTTCGCCAGCGTCGATCTTGGCCCGCTGGATCGCGTGCTTGATGGCGTGGCCGCCCAGGGACGCGCCGTGGGTCTGGTTGAAGCCGCCTCTGGCTGATTTCGCCAGACCGGTCCGGGCCGTCGAAACAATTACCGCCTCACGCATGATCGTCCTCCTGAACGCTTTTTGAGATGTTCGTCTGACGCGGGCGGTCCCCGCGAAATCCGCAATTGTCAGATACCTAAGCGATATCTGGCCGATAATTGCAACCGCAAGCTCGGTCGCAGGGAATCTTAAGACCACGGCAACCATAAGAGGCGAAGCTGGGCCGAACGAGATTGCTGCGGGGCCGGTGCATGCTGACTGAAATGGTAGAGTACATCTGCGAGCATACGGGGCTGTCGCCTCAGGATGCACGCTCGGCGCTCGGGATCGTCCTGAACGCTGCAGACCGGCAGGGCGCGGAGCTGTCGCGTCAGATCTTCGAACGGGTGCCGGGCTCGCGGACGCTGGCCGCCAAGATGGGTGATGAAGTTGGCGCGAGCACGGGCGTGATCGCGCGACTGATCGAGCAGACTCCGGGCGGCCGGGTGGCTGTGATCGAGCAGATGACGGAAGCGCTGACCTCGCGCGGGCTGGGACCTGCGCAAGTCAGCGGCCTGTTCCCGGCGATCCAGGGGTTTGCAGAGTCAGAGTTTGGAATTCGCGGATTTGGACATCTGGGCGATGCGCTCGGCAGTCCCGCCGCACACGAAGCGCACCAGCGCACAGTAGCGTAAAGTAGTGTTCAGTAGTGTACCGCGGGGGCAGGCGTGATCGCTTGCCTCCGCAGCGCTGGCTGTCTGCTTTATGATGTGCAGCTGAGCCCTTCTACCGGGCCGATTTCTCCCCACATGAGTGTCAGCGGCGCGACACTGTCGCGCCGACTGGTTAGCTCTCCTGGTGGATTGCGGTCAGATCCGTCCCCCCGACCACCCCAGGCCGCGCCGCTGGGAGAGCGCCAACCCCGACTTCCGTGAATCATGAAATGGTGCTGTCCGATAGGGTCGGAAAGCTAAGGCCGGTTTGACGCGGGCTGGTTTTACCGCTCCAATCGGGCGGGGAGATTGCGGAGGTTACATGGGAGGGCGATTTATCCGGGTCATCGCCGGGACCGGCGCTGTCGCGCTGTCCGCTGTGTTATCGCCTGCGCTTGCGCAGTCCCGTGACCTGGGGAAGATATTCTCCGACGCACTCCATCAGCGACTTCCCGGCGATACGCGGCAGCTGAGTGCCGCGGAGGTGAGCGATGGGCTGAAAGAGGCGTTGTCAGTTTCAGCCGATCGGGCGAGTTCGCGCCTTGGGGCGACTGACGGCTTCTACGAGGATCCCACAGTGCGGATTTCGCTTCCAAGCGCCCTCTCCAGCGTGCAGGGCCGACTGAGGCCTTTTGGCATGTCGGGACCGCTCGATGATCTCGAACTGAGGGTCAATCGGGGTGCAGAAGCGGCGATGCCGGCGGCCAAGAAGCTGGTGATTGATGCAATCCGATCGCTGACGATCGAGGATGCGATGTCGGTGCTGCGCGGGGACGATACTGCAGCGACGTTGCTCCTGCGAAGCAAGACGGAAGTTGGCTTGAAACAAGCCCTCACCCCATACGTTGACTCCGCCCTGGCCGACGCGGGCGCTTTGCGTGCGGTGGACTCGGTGGTCAATCGCTACGCCCGTGGTTTGGTGAATGCCGAACCCCGGGAGATGATCGTGGCGCAGGCGGTCGATGGGGCAGTTGAGGGATTGTTTCATTATGTCGCCAGCGAGGAGCTTGCCATCCGCCGCGATCCCGTGAAACGCACGAGCGAAATTCTGCGCAAAGTGTTTGGAGGCTGAGCGGCGATGCGCCGGTTCAAAGTTGATCTGAAGGACGGCGAGGTCACGGGGATCGCCTATGGCGATCCGATCCGTGACATCGAGGTCATGTTCCTGCACGCGACCGGTTTCAATGCGCTGACCTATCAGTCGATCCTCGAGCCGTTGGCCGGCCAGATTCATTGCGCAGCGATCGACCTGCGCGGCCATGGGCGGAGCACGCTGCCGGCTCAACCGAACAAGTTGAAGAGCTGGAACCGGTTTCGCGATGACGTCATTCAGGTCTTGCAGCAGACGTCGCCGGGGGGCGTTGTGCTTGGCGGGCATTCGATGGGCGCAACCGTCGCGCTGCTAGTGGCGGCGAAACGGCCCGATCTTGTCAAAGGGCTGGTGCTCGTCGACCCGGTGCTTCTCAAGCCTGGGAAATACTTCTCGCAACACGTTCCGGTTCTCGGCCGCATCGGAGGCGAATCTCCGCTATCACGCGGCGCGCGCAAGCGGCGGAACTCGTTCTCGTCGAGCGCGGAAGCGGCTGAATATCTGTTCGGTCGCGGCGCGTTCAAGACGTGGCGACCACCGTTCCTCGATGACTATGTCGTCGATGGCGTTCTGCGTCGCGACGACGGCACGTACGGGCTGGCATGTGATCCCGCGTGGGAGGCTGCGGTGTTCAAGGCGCACCGTATCCGCCCCTGGGGCGCGATGCGCAAACTGAAGAAGCGGTTCCTGCCGCTGGTGGTGTTGCAGGCCAAAAAGGACTCCACGGCGCTGCCTGACACAGACCAGCGCGTTCACGCCGTCAGGCCAGATGCGGCTGTTACCCAGGTGCCGGGCACGACGCATTTCGTGCCGATGGAGCGGCCCTACGTGGTTCGCGACGCGCTGCGTCTTCTGTACGAGGCGACTCTGGAGGGCGCGCAGGGTGTTGATTACGTGGGCGCCGTGCGGCGGACGATCGACGATTCTGTTGGGCTCATGGCCTGATTAGACGAAGAGGCCGGTTGGCGCTGTAGCCCTCAGTCGGTCCTGGTCCGCCTCGGAAATCTTGTGCAGGCGGCGCTTCTTGAGATCGAAAGCGATAGCGATGGTCTGGTTGGTCGCCCAGACCCTGCCGCTGGCGGGGTCGATCAGCCAGTGGTGGTAGCCCTGCACGTTCTCGCTGACGCTGGCGATTGCGGTCCGGATGACAAATCGATCGCCAGCTTTGGGCCAGCGCCTGTAGACCCAGCGGGCTTCGATCACTGCGCCGCCCATCGTTCCGGTATTGTCGTCGCCTTCGAGCTGTTCTTCGAGCGCGCGTCTCCAATCATTGAGAAACAAACCAACGCTGTCAGACACGCGCGCGACGAACATCTCTGCATTCATCCGGCCGTAAATGTCGCAATGCGCGGGCGGGACAATGCCGCGGCCGATCGTGATGGCACCAGCCTTGTCGGCGTCCGCCATCCTTGCGGAAGGTGCGGGCGGAGTATCGAAGGCAATGGAACGAGCTCTGGCCTGTTCGGGCAGATCGGTCTTCAAGGATTCAAGTTTCGCTTTTGTCTGCGCGGACCAGGCGAAGGGGAGGCCGGTGTCGAGTTCCAGGTGATCGACCCAGGTCTGGAAGCTGGCGCAAATGCGGCCGTCGGCATGTTCGAGTTGCTGGTAGATGAGCGCCGAAGTGTCAGATGCCTCTATGACGCCGGCGTGCATCACGAGCGGCTGACCCGCGCGGGCTTCATGTAGGTAGCGAATGTGCTGATCGCGGGGCCGCAGAGTTGAAGACGCCCTGTCAGAGAAGGCTGCGGGAATGCCGATGATGTGGGCGAACTCCGCCAGTCCTTCCATCATGCGGTTGACGTAGAAGCGCACATTCATGTGCCCCATCTCGTCGCATTCCCAGGCGTTGGCGCTGCCACGGTAGACTTCGATCATGGTTCGGCCCGGCTCAGGCGGCCTTGGCGCATGCCGCGCAGTGACCGCGGATTTCAATCACCGCGTTGCGCATCTCGAAGCCTACTGACAAAACTTCGGATTTCAGAACACGCAGCGCATTATCTGGATGCAACTCTCCTGCCGACCCGCACCGATCGCAGATCAGGAATACGGCGGCGTGGCCGTGGTCCCAGTGGCCGCAGGCGACGAATGCGTTGAGGCTTTCGATCCGGTGAGCCAGCCCCATTTCCAACAGGAATTCCAGTGAACGGTAGACCGAGGGCGGTTTCGCCGCGCCGGTCGACCCCAGCTTGTCCAGGAGATCGTAGGCCTTGGCGGGTTCCGGCGATTCCAGCAGGAGCGTGAGGACACGTCGCCTCAACGGAGTCAGGCGGCCGCCGCGCTTCACGCACAGAGCTTCCGCCTCATTGAGAGACTCTTCCACATTTTCAGGGGCGCAGGCGAGGTGGGCGGTGCTCATCGCGTTAGTTTCGGCCGGGTTGGCCTGCTGGACAAGGGGGTATCGGGCCTTGGACAGCCGGATTGATGGGCGAATTCGGGGGAGCGCGATCCACGCGGGACCGGGGCCATATGGCTTGACTAGCTGCCGGTCGAGAAATTTTCCCGCAAAATTTGTTTTGGGGTTGCGTGAGAACAAAAAGGGAATATAACAACCGGACAAGAACGGAGCGTGAACATGTCGGGTGCAGTCAACTTTTGCGGTTATAGCGGCGGATCCTTCCAATTCACTAAAGTCGGGGAAGAGAGCGACTGGGTGCGTGCCCCGGGGATTGTGCTCTTTGCTGCCCCCGAGGGGCGTAGCTGGCGCATTATCAGTGTTGCCGCCCAGTCCGGCGCGGAGGGGGATGTCGGGGCGTTCTGGCGGTGGCGTGAGGCGCGGCGTTATGGGGCCACGACCGTGTTCATCCGGCGCGAACGTGACAATGCGCGGCGTCAGATGGCTGTCGCGGACCTGAACGCGGGGTTGGACCCGGTGTGTGTGTCCGGTTGCGAACAGCCGCGAATGGCTGCTTAGAGTTTTAACAGAACCTCATCTCCCCGGAGCGCCGGCTGTCGTTGGGACGCGGTGATTTCAATGCTCCCGATACGGGATGGGAAGCGGGCCTGCGGCATCTGTCGCGGGCCCGACCTTTTTGCGGAACGCCAGCCGACGGTGTTCCGTACTTGCTTGTTTGGGTTGGCCACGCAGGTGCTTTGCTGGCTGTGGGGGAGTTTGCAGGGTCGGGCCAGTGGCGGGTCATTCTACTCCCGTTTGAGGTTCGCGCTCGGTGATCCAGTTGCTGATCTCCCTTTCCAGTGTTGCGAGTGGGCGCGGGCCACCTGCCAGGATGGCGTCATGGAATGCACGGAGATCGAAGTCCGGACCCAAACGGGCGTCGGCGCGATCGCGGAGGTTTCTGAGAGCAACACTGCCGGCAAATGCTGAGTTCAATCGAGCTGGGCGCCTTATGCTCTCATCGATGAAGCTGTTGAGAACAGGATCAGGCAGTCCTGTTGCAGCCTGAAGGTAAACGAGTGCTTCTTCGCGGTTCCAGTTCTCCAGATGAATGCCGATGTCGATGACAGTCAGAGCCGCATACAGTGAGCGGTGCTGGAGGTAGCCGATCCGGTCTTCGATGCGGTCATCAAACCCGCCCAGATCGGAAGCGAGATCGGTGGCATAGAGCGACCAGCCTTCGGCGAGCGCTGCGCCCAAGCCTGCTGCTTTCAGGGGATGGTCTACGCGCCGGCTTTCGACGAGGTGGCGGCCGGGCAGGCCCGATGAAAACGCATGGGCCGGGAGAGACCAATCGGGCCACAGCTGGAAGGTAGCAGCGTCAGCCTGCAGGCGATCGGCGCCGGCGGCGGTCGGTGTCGCGTCGTGCCGGACGGGCAGGAGCGGGCGATGGGTGGGGACGGCTCGTGACTGCATGGTCAGCGGACGTACACCGCCTTCGGAGATAAGTTGCGAAAGGTTGTTGCGCGCCCAGTCGAACCGCTGTGTCAGGCGGGCCAGCACCGCTGCATCTGTTGTGGGTTCGTTGCCCTCAGCAGACTCCGTCGGTGGACCGATTGCGAGGTCGGTAATGGTAGGCGGCGGCGCCCCCTCCTCAGCGGCGATGCCTTGCAGTAGGTCGGCGATTTCGCCCTTCAGTTCGTCCACTTCCTGGCGGGCGAAATCAAGCAGTTCGTCGGGAGCGACGGTAGGTGATGTGTAGTAGGCGAACAGCGCGCGGAAGCGATGTTCGCCATCCTTACGTGCGTGCAGGCCAGGTTCCGGGCTCGTTTGTGAAGCGCTGAGAGAGAACACGTCGCGCAGCGCCTCGAGCTCGGTGGCCAGATCGGTCGCGTAGATTGCGCGGGCCTCGTCCAAAAGCCGGGTCGCTTCAAACGCAGGTATGTCCGCCAGTGCGGCGAGCGAGGTACGGAAGTGCGTAAGGGACGCTGGCTCGCGCGCGGGATCGAGCTGCCGATCGAGGTCTGCGATGGTTCGGTTGATGAGTTCTTGTGGCGGGGTGATGCCGGTCCTGGTCTGGACCAAGAAACGTTGAGTCTCGTACTGGAGTGCGGGCGCCGCCGCCGCCAGTTGCACGAGCCAGGCTTCGGCTTCCGCCCGGGAGGAGATCGGCTGGCGCGTGAGACTGTTCGCCAGCCTGACGTGCGCGCCGTCCACGTCCGTCATGAGGTAGGGACGCGGCCCGTCCAACTCGGCCATTCCAAACCGGTCGAGTTCGACCAGGACCGTCAGGCCGTCGTAGTATTGGTAGAAGCGCCGGCGGTCGTCGTCGCTCAGTGCATCAGGGTCTATGGCTCTGAGGTCTGTTAGCGCCTGTAGTCGCGTCAGTCGCGCGCCTTCGACAGCGGCCAGAGTTGGAGTTTGCGGGGCCGCGTGGGTGTTAGGCGATGCGCCGGCTGCTTCGGCAGCCCTCTGGAGGCGGGAGATCGCCTGGTGGAGGGCGCCGGCATGGTCCGGCGGCGGAGGTGAGCAGGCCGCCGCACTGACGATCAAGGCCGCCATCACCAGGACTGGGCCACGGCGAAGTCCGTTAATGTGCAGCAACAATCGATTCGCCTTGGTTGAGGAGCCTTCCATTTTCCGTTAATGACCGCCTCGCATCAAGCAGGAGTTCCAAATGGAAAATGGCGCGCAGGGCGGAGGTACTGGCCCTGAATTGACCGGGCAGGTCCTCTTTTACAAGCGACCCGAGCCGTTGTCGGTTGAGCGGCATGGAAAGCTCGGGGTCAAGCAGGTTGCTTCTCCCTTCTCGTTTCTAAAAACTGCGCACGCTGTGCCGATCACGGTGAGCGAGTTCGGCGTGGCGGCTACGTGCTATCCGATCATATTCGTTGGCGAGCAGAAAACGCCGGTCGCCGTCATGGGCATCCGCCAGGGCGAAAACGAATATGTCGACGCCAACGGCAATCCCGATCCCGACAACTACATTCCGGCTTTCGCGCGTCGCTATCCCTTCGTGTTTGCGTCTGACAACCAGAGCGACCGGTTGCTGCTGTGCCTCGACGTCGAGGCGCCCATGATTTCCGATCAGCCGGACGTGGCGCTATTTGAAGGCCAGGAACCATCAAAATTCACGCAGGACGCGATCGAGTTCTGTAAGGAGTTTGAGCGGCAGCGTCGTGCGACGGTCGAATTCGTCGAGATGCTGGAGAAAGAGGGACTGTTCGAGACCAAGACTGTCTCCTTCACGCCCCGGGATGCGCAAGGTCAGCCCGGCGAACCTCAGAAGATCGCGGATTACTTCGCGGTTTCCGAAGAGGGCCTCAACAACCTCACCAACGACAAGTTCCAGGAGATTCGCAATACGGGCGCACTCGCGCCGATGTACGCCCACATGGTCTCGCTGATGAACTGGCAGCGCGTCATTCAGCGCACGCTGCGGCGGCTAGGGCAGGCCCAAGCTGCGCCGGCGGCAAGTTAGGCCGGGTATGGACTGACGACTAAAGCGCCGCGGCCGAAAGGCTGCGGCGCTTTCGCATGTAACCTGCGCACGTTTCGTAACGAAGACGGGAGTAGTCTGGACCCTGTGAATGGAAACATTCTAGATATCGAGTGGTCCGCGCCTTACCTAGTCTCAAAGTGCAGAGGGTTTACCTTGCTGAAGCGGCTATTCATTGCTCTGGCGATTCTGTTTTCGCCGCTCGCGGCAAGCGCGCAGCCTATCGATTCCGGTCATGCATTAGCGGAGCTCGTTTCGGAGCGTCAGGCCGCTGCGCCCGGTGATCGCTTTCTCGCAGCGCTAAAGCTCGATCTCGATGAGGGCGGCTGGCACGTCTACTGGAAGAACCCGGGCGACTCGGGGTTGCCACCCGAAATCTACTGGGAAGACCTCCGCGAGGGCGTGGAGCTTGGCGAGTTCTCGTGGCCGACGCCGCATCCCATCCCGTTCGGGACGCTGATGAATTACGGCTACGAGCACGAGGTCGTGCTGCCGTTTGAGGTGAGGATCCCGGAAACTGCACAGCCGGGGGACACCATCACGCTTGCGGGCGAGGGAACGTGGCTGATCTGTCTGGATATCTGTATTCCGGAAGGCGGCGACCTAAGTCTCGATATTCCCATTGCAGCGGCTCCCGTCACGGACGACGCCGGAAGCGCGGCGATTGGCGCGTCGCTGGCTACGAGTTCGCAACCCATTACAGGCGATGCGAACTTCAGCCAGACGGAGGACTCGATCCAAGTCTGGATAGAGGATCGCGATCTTGCTGAGGCTGCGGCCGGAGCAACAGAAATTCGCCTGCTGCCAGCTGAGCACGATATCGAGCATGCTGCTCCTCAGATTGTGCGCCATGGCGATGCGGGCGTGTCGGTCACCGCGCCACGGTCGGCCTACGCCAGCAATGATATGGCGGCTTTTTCTGGCATTATCTTTGTCGATGGCGGTGACGGCGCGGCGCGCTCCTGGCGCTTTGCGGCAAGTGCAGGCGCGGAGATTGCCGGGGTGGCGACGACTGCGTTTCAGACCGGCAGCGGCGGCTTGCAGGGTGTTGGCGCTGCAAGCCTTGTCACGTTCCTTGGGGCGGCGTTTCTTGGCGGCCTGATCCTGAACCTCATGCCGTGCGTCCTGCCTGTCTTGTCGATCAAGGCGGCCAGCCTGGTGAGTACTGCGCATGACCGCAAGGAATCCCAGATGCATGGCCTTGCCTATATGGCTGGCGTGCTGGTGTGTTTCCTGGCGATCGGTATTGCGCTGTTTGCGCTGCGTGCGGCCGGTGAGAGCGCAGG
>JACLAD010001293.1_pt1 | contig 18808 bp, 18 predicted proteins | sample 8027901 | NCBI WGS metagenome assembly JACLAD01 (sample SAMN15725071, study PRJNA655200) | protist metagenome | isolation source: fluorescence activated cell sorting (FACS) single amplified genomes of... | place: Spain: Blaines Bay Microbial Observatory, Mediterranean Sea | collected 2016-07-05 | reverse complement strand
GGCGCAACCGTTTGTGGTGAAGGTGAAGTAGGTGTCGTGGGTTTTAATGGTGTGGTGAGAGCTAACGGGACTAAGATTACCAAAAGACTTACGGTCAAAGGCCAAGCATTGCTGAAAAATACAGAAATTAATGAAATGAAGGTCTTTGGAGAAGCAATTATCACCGATACAACAGTCTTAGGGCAATCAGAAGTCTACGGTCACTTGGAGTGTCATCAAACACAGTTTAAACGCAGAGTGACACTCTGGTCAAATCAGCTATCTGCTTCAAATTCTATTTTTGAAGATATCATTATCAGCGCAGATCAGGCCATGGGTAGGGTCGTTTTGTCAGAAAAAACTACAGTGAACGGAAATATTGTATTCAAAGGACAGCCCGGCACAGTCAGTTTGCTGAGCGGTGCAAAGATAGTTGGCAGAATAATCAATGGTAAGCAAGTATAGGGAGAGAATAATGTTTGAGTTTGATAGTGATCTTGGTGCCATAAAGCAAGAGCTTGTATTTGGCGATGAGTGCGAAAAAAATCTGAGCAAAGATGGCAAGGACGGTAAAGACGATGTGAGCGATATGGGTGGACTGCAACATTGCGGGCATATGTACTTATCAGTTGAATAGTACAGAGGTCTATGAAGAAGATGGAAAATTTAGCCTATAACTAAGTCATGCATCAAGGTATCAATAGCCACAGATGGGTTGTATCGGTCAACCCTCTGTCCCAAATGAGTCAGTGAATGGAAAAAACCAACAAAGTATTAGTGATAGGATCTCGACTAGATCCAGTGATCAGATTTTTTGCCAGATCGATTGCCTCGCGGATCCACAAAAAACATTTTTTTTACTTTGTTGATCATGAGGAATTTGGTGAAGACATTCATCTAGATGACGAAAAGTGGACACTTCCTAGTGGTCGTCAAATTCCACACGAGCAAGTAGTTGGCGTGTGGAATCGTATGGTAAATACTCGCGGATCAAAAAATAACATCACAAGTCAAATGGAGATTTTTTCAGCTTACCTAATGAATAATGTCTATCAAAACGTACTCAACCGACCGCTTGATGGAATGAGTAATTATGCAAAACTTTATCAACTCGATTTACTTAAGCTGAAACGATTAGACAAAGTAGACAGTGTGATGTTTGCAAATTGTATGATGAGTATACCGACACAAACAGTATCCAATATCTACAAATCAGCGAGTGGGTTTCGCTCTGTTGTGAGAGAGGTTCTCAACTCAGATAAACAACGATGGGTGCGAGAGCCAGTATTATTTCAGACAAAAATCAAAGGCATGAACATTAGAGTACATGTCATTGGATCAAAAGCTATTGCTTGTATATGCGACAGTGCAGCCATTGATTATCGTTATGCCAAAGCTGTCAAGTTGAAGAGGTTTGATTTGCCCACATGGCTTGAAAAAGAGTGCATACATATCAGTCGGCAGTTGGGATTAGTATTTGCAGGAATTGATTTGATCCAACGTAATGATCAGTTTTTCTTATTGGAGGTCAATCCAGCTCCTGGCTATGCTTTCTTTGACATTGACGCCAGCATCTCAAATGCAATAGTTGATTTTTTTTTCGAGGCTGTATGAGTGGTTAGCCATTAATGATCAGAATTTTAAAGCAAATAATCATGATAAGCCAACAGTTAGCTACCATAAAACTGATGTTGTGATCTGACAGAAATACTATCGAATAGAGGAGAGATTGATTGAGAAATAATTGATACATGTCCTCATCTACAACAAATCTTGAGCAACTTAAAGAGCCAATCGTGACAGACCATCTTAGAACAGGAATACTCGTAGAAACGTTTATTCAGCAAATGGTTGAAAAAATCATATTGATATCTACAATGTAAAGATAAAGAATAATGTTTGCATAACGTTTTGGAAAGTAGTCCACATATCCAAGACGAGCAGGGGTCAATCAAGGAGATATGATGCATGAGCAACAAGCCGATGTTTCGGCTAAATCCCCTGAAACCTATTGCTTTATTCGCAATGATAGGATGGGAGACTTGATCTTAACCTTGCCCGTTCTACGTGCTTTCAAGCAACTCAAGCCAACGGCTAGATTGTTGGTGGTGTGTTCAGATGAAAACATCAAGTTAGCTCGACAGTTTGATTTCATCGATGAGGTCATTCTAATCAACAAGCCAAAAAATATTAAAGATTTACGACTGGCGCTGAACTTGCTCAATCAGTTTGCCATAACGCATGCTTTCAATTGCTCACCAGGTTTCCAAAATCTTGTTTTGTTAGCCGCGGCCCAAGCCAATGGTAAATCATCAATGATTTATCAGTCACGATACCAAAAAACATCGCACTTTTCTAAAATACAGTATCGTATGGTCTGTGAACTATTCAGCATCAGGTCCCAAATAGTAGATAGACGAAGTCGGTTTGAAAAAAATCAGATTATTCATCAAACAGCTATGATTCAAAAGCTTGTACAAGCAACCCATCAAGTTGAACACTATGAGGCATTATCGCTTCGAAAAAAAAATCAAAGTATACAAGCGGCCTACTCAAACCGCATCATGATTCATGCTAGCGCAAGATGGCTCGGCAAGGGCTACAGTGAAGATGATTTTATTAATCTCATTCAGAATATTAATCGTATTTCAGGAAAAGTTATTATCACAACAGATGCAGGATCTTCTCGGGTTTTCCATCAAATATATAGAAAATACCCTTCAGTGAACGATGGCAATCTTACTAAAAACGATTATCTCAAGCATGATATCATCATTGCAAATGAACTTGACTTTCCTAACTGGCAAGCAATGATTGCGTCAACAAAATCAGTCATTACTTACGAGTGTGGGTGTGTACACATGGCAGCGCTCTATCATAAAAAGACCATCATTGTTTATGATCCAGACAATGTGCCAGAGATGATCCATGCAGAATATCGTCCATGGATCAAAAACTACCAGGCCATCATGGTACGAAGACAAGAGGTCAATCATCTCGTTCTAGAAACACTTAAAACCAACGAGCTCGCCTTGCCAAGGGAGCGATGACAACCAGCGCATGTCACCTAATACGGATGATTGAACCAAAATACCCTGTTTATCCTGGCGTCAGTCTACACAAAAAATACCATGGATAAAAGGAGAGGTAACATATTCGCGCCACCCGCCCAAAATTGCCTAGCGCTGAGGAGTTGGCAAATGATACAGCATGTTGGCAACCTCAACGATATCGCTAACAAACTCTGTAGCATTACCTGACTGTTCTTGATGATTGATGATTCTGGTGCCTTTGACACGCATCGCTCCAATGAAACCTGAGCCTAAGAGAGCACGATTGATAGACTGGCGGTCGTCTTGTCCAGCGATAACAACCTCGTAACCATCGTTATCAATACTCAGAATCTGAGCATTAGCTGTCTCTACACGCCGTGTTATCTTGACACTCACGACGTCACCTTTTGTGATAACAGGACCGCTACCAACAACCTCGTCAATCATCGCAGGGCCTGCCTTTGCATAAGTGTCGATATTGAGTGCCAACAAGGTGAGCATCACAAAAATGCTGGTAAAAAAATGTCTATAACTGCTGAGAGCGAGCATAAGCAAATACGAATACGTTGTTTGAAGATTGTGCGCTAAATGACAATGAAGGTCAATAGAAACGGTATCATAAAAGGCATTAAAATGAAGATAAAAGTGATGCCTGATGACAAGCCGCCAACCACACTTAAACACCAGCCCGACTGATGCCTTATCAGCCATTGAACTCAGTCGATTCCAGCCTAGAAGATAAGCTGCCGTCATCTCTGTACAGCGACAGCTTTCGTACAGTGCGATTGATTATAATCTCTTTAATCGAGTCAAAAAGCCTACAGTTGGGTCCATGAGCATGAGTAGAGAGGCTAATGCAATCAAATGACGCAAAACGGTAGTGTAAAAATCTTTTAGATTGGTAGCCTATGACGTCATCAATCAAGTGAGCCATAATCATGGACAATCCAAGAAGGATCTTAATCATTACCAACAGCAATCCGTTCAGCGCATATTTAGCTCAAAGAGCGCTGGAGTACAACTATCGCCCATTGGTTTTAAAAACCAATGATATGCTGGAACAGATAGTACACTGCGAAGATACCAGCTTACAAAAGAAGGCATGGATACCCACAGGCGACGGTCAGGTGATATGCCATAGTGAGTTATCAGGGCTTATTATTTTGGCGGCTGACTTGCTGGCGGGAACTCGACAAGAAAGTGCTCATCTTGGGCACTATATTGAATGTGCATGGGTGGCATTTTGGTTATACGCATGTAAACAAGTGAAGACGGTTATCAATATGCTACATCACGAAATGTTATGCCCCAGTTATCTGAGTGTACCACATGTTTACCAAGCCATGAGAGAGGTGGGTCTAAGAACACCACAATGGCGATTCAACAGCGATCATGTCAAGGCGTTTATCGACAAACAAGGGAATGCAGACAGATTGTCAAATCAAGGTCTGAGCAGTAATGACATCCACGATTACCCTAGGTGCCTTGATATTCACGCACCAAAAGGACAACGGGTGTTCTGTCTCTATGTAGTGGGGCAAATCATCCAGGAGCAAGCATCAAAAACGATAAGTATTCCCTGCGAAATACAGAGCAAAGTTATGAAGCTATGCCGCGTTTTGCGTTTAGACTTGGCAGAGGTTGTGCTGATCAAGGAGGGAGATGGTTGGGTGGGATACCATCTCTCGAGACAGCCGGGTTGGGATGCGCGATGGCAGCCTCAATGGTATGCCACGACAAAAATAATATTAAGCTGGTTGAATAAACAAGATAATCGGTATCGACCTGCCAGTAAAGCAACAAAGACATTCATCATGCCTGGCGATTTACCGTTTGCTAAACCATCATAGTCCAACCGACCAACAACAAATAGATAAAAAGTATTGCAATTTCAGATAAAAAACAGGATAATTTGCGATCATCTAACAAGGCAACAAAAGCAATAATGATCAATCACATATCAAATCTTTATGTTGAGCTCACCAACCGTATCAATCAGATGGACTGGGTCAAGTGCTTAGATTTCGCACTCAGTGGCCAGAGTCTTAGTGGAGCGGCCCATCAACACTTAGGGGGAATTGTCAGACGTGCCATCATTCGTGGTTTTGCCTCCCTGGTAGAACTTGCATCACGAAGGCCAATTGAAGCTACAATTTGTGCTGTAGTAATAGCAAAAACAGGAAGTTGCCTGCTGCACAGTTCGCAGCGTTCACGCAACAAACATGAATACAGGCAATCTTCTCGTGATCCTGCTAACCGCATAAGCAACTTAGTTACTAAACAGTGTGCGGTAAGTTAAGCGAGAAAAAGCAAAGTGAAGTGCTCTCTCTCTGCATGGTGCCGCTGACGAGTATGACGGCTGTGCCCATCAGAACTGCACTGGGTACGTAATAGAGAGATGGTATCCATTGACATCGCTAATTGACAAAAGCCCGCCAAGTTGAGAAGTCAAGTGATGAGAGATCGGCCAAAGAAAGGCTCTATCACAGCACTGGGAGAAACTCCAACCTACATCCACGGCGGGTATTGGGCAGGCTTTTGTATAGAGCCAACAATCTCTTCTACCGACTCTTTTTTCTCAACGTACTCAATAAAGGGACAATCGCAAGGGTTGCTATTCTTGGAGTAGCAATCCATAGTCACTTGCGTTTTTTTCTCTTTAACATTCCACGGGTTCTTGTAATCAGCCCCTTTGGGTGAGAGATTATCCAAAAGTTTCTCAGGCGACTGAATCACCATGTTTCTGTGCATGCCAATCGGAAATTCATTTTTATTGGGTCCTTGATAAAGACACAGCAAATATCCCAATTCTACGCCTTTCCATTGGGCTCCAAGAAACGAGGTAACACTGCGAGAAAAAGATCCAGCAGTACTGCTCCAATCATTGTCTGTTTTCCATTCGTTGGTTTTTGGGTTAAGCTTTAGCTCTGAGACTTGAGGACAAACCGACGCACCTGAAAGCGGCAAGTAACATGATTCAGCACTGTTAGCAAAAGCGCCGAGTGGAACTTGCAAGCAGCTGAGTAAAGCTATGCGAAGTAGAATTGACTGATACATAGATCCTAACCATTGAATCACCAATAATCATGCTATCAAAAAAAGAAACTCAATACCACACCATCGGTATGAGGAACAGAAAGAAAGCCGATCCAAGGATACTTAGAGCCATGACAACCAAGATGCCTAGGCAACCTCAGACTCAGACTCAAGCACTGAGGCAGTGAATGATCCATCCTGAAGTGTAATAGTGATGTGATCATTGGGTTGAACTTGTGTGACGGAATGAATAATTTGATTTGAGCGTTTCGTGATGCCGTAACCTCGCTTGAGGACTGTTTCTGGGTTCAAGGCATCAATCTGATGACACAGAGAACGCAAAGACAGTCGTTGTTGAAGCATATGATGTGACATAGCTTTTTGTAAGCGTTGTTGACAATTTTGTACAAGAAGCTTTGCATGTTCAGTTCGATGCCTGAGGATCGACTCATTCAAGCGAGAGGCAAGCTGCTGGTGAAGGTGGCAAGATTGACGGTAACGCTGGTTAACAAGAAGAGATAAGCGCTCAGTATAATCCGCAAGCTTATGCAGAGAGTTGACGATGCGAGTATGAGGGTGACAAATACGCGATTGTAACTTGCTAAGATGCAACTGTTTTGTCTGAATGGTATGCTGAATGAGCGTCGTTAGCCGGGCTGTGTATTGGCAAATAGTTTGACTTAAGTCGTTTAGGTCAGAGGCAACAAGCATGGCTGCATTGGTTGGCGTCGCAGCTCTAACATCAGCACACAAGTCGCAAATGGTGATGTCTTTTTCGTGTCCGATAGCGCTAACAACCGGCTTGGTGCATTGAAAGATGGCTTGGGCAAGCTGTTCATCATTGAAGCACCACATATCCTCAAGAGAACCTCCGCCACGGCAAAAAACAATGACATCAACTTCTGGATCACTTTGTGCATGACGCAAAGCTTGCATCAAACACTCTGCTGCATGCGCCCCCTGTACCGGCGAAGAAAAAAGACGAACATGGCAAGCTGGGTAACGTTTTCCAAGAATGGTAATGAAGTCTGTCAGACCAGCAGCAGTTGGTGAGGAGATAACACCAATCATTTGAGGATATTTGGGCAAGGGTTTTTTGATACTCTCCTCAAAAAGCCCTTGCTCTTGGAGGCGGTTTTTAAGCGCAAGAAATTGCTGCTTCAATAAACCCTCCCCTTGAAGTCTCAAAGACTCCACAATCATTTGATAATGGCCCTTTTGCGCATACAGTGTGATCTGACCAGTCAGCTCAACAGCAACACCGTCTTTTAAAAGCCTGATATAATCAGTCAACTGGCGCATACGAAAAAGTACACAACGAAGCTCGCAGGTTGAATCTTTCAACGTGAAGTAAATATGACCAGACATGGGCCGTGAATAATTAGCTATTTCACCAATCACCGATATTTTATCAAAACACTGCTCAAGTGATCGTTTCACAACATTATTGAGCTGTGTGACTGTCAGGGCATCGGGCAATGTTTTAGGGGAAGAGTGCCAATTAAGAGATAGGCCGTCCATTTAAATCTCCATCGTTTCTTTCAGTATATTCGTCTTGCGCGAATATTGCTACCCAACAGTACTATGCAACACAGTGTTGCTTCAACAAAGATGCATATAACCCATGTGTATTCAAACCAGAGTATACCACAAGCACCACAAACAGTGTGACAACTGCAAAAGTGTTAAATCACCTCATTGGGATGCCTGATGAGTCGGCGTTATTTTTGTACTCAATCATGTTGATTCACGATGGTGTGAAAATAGTGATAACTATCAGGGTTATCAAAAAAAATGATCACCGTGGCATTTGGGATGCTTGAAGCCATCAGCAAGCTCTGGTATTTTGATAATGATTACAGTTGTTCTGGTCAACCGCTTAGATGATTAAATCAATCCAAATAAATCAAGTTCAGTCACACAAAGGCTCAGTCTGCTAATGCGATATAAAATATTACGGTTAACGCTGGCTATCATCTCAAACGCAATTTTAATTTGCGCGGCCTGGGCAGTAAAGTCTAGTCCAAAGATAAGCACCAACAGCTCCTTCGCAGTGATCGTCTCTAAAAAAGACACAATGCAGTCAATTTTTGCGCGTTACGGCCTCAGATCAAAGGATCTATACAGTTTATTAGCGCAAGTTGATGTACGAGAAATTGAGAACATCAGGCCAGGGCAGCTGATTCATTTTGAAACGGTGAGAGGCAGAAGACTGCATGGCATGAAAATATTTCGCTCAAGCGAAGATGTCGTAGAGGTGCGCAGTCAAAACGGAAATTACACTCTCACCAGCCAAAAAACCAAAAATACTGGGTTTTACAGTCAGGTTGGCTTCAAGCTGAGAAAATCATTGTACGCTGACGGAAAGAGAAACGGTTTGAGTAATGCCAATATTGCCGAAATAGACAAAGTGATGCGTTCTGATCCAACCATTGACTCACGTAAGTTACCCATAGGCACAAAAGTAAAAATTGTGCTTGAAAGCGGCGGAGAAAACAAGCAGAAAAAAGTTATTGGAATCGATGTGTCACATGGCAAACACATCTGGACAGTAACAAGATTTCACGATAAATATGGTAACAATTTTTATCATTCAGACGGATCGACTGCTGCAGTCAGCTTCATGAAATTTCCCTTGAAGTCTTACCGAATAAGTTCGCCTTTCTCACCGCGTCGCCTGCATCCCATTTTGCACACCCATCGAGCACATTTGGGTGTTGATTTAGCAGCTCCTAAAGGTTCACCAGTATGGTCGACTGCGCAGGGCAAAGTGGTACATCTCGGTCGAAAAGGCGGCTATGGCAATACGATTATTATCCGGCACGGAGCGCACTATCAGACGGTTTATGCTCACCTATCGCGTTATCGAGCAGGACTCAAAGTCGGAGATACCGTCAAACAAAAACAGGTGATTGGATACGTCGGAAGCACAGGCCACGCAACAGGACCTCATTTGCATTATGAGATGAGAAAAAACGGTGTCCCTCTTGATCCTATGAAGGCTATCTTACCAAAAAAAGCAAAATTGTCAGGGACATTGTTGAGGTCATTCCAGCAATATCAGTCCCACATTAAAAAGACGCTTGCTCTTAGTAGCTCAACATCATGATTTATCTCGGTTTAAACACAGGAACAAGCGTTGACGCTGTAGACTGTATTGCTTGTATGATCTCTGATAATAGCCACCAATTCATTGACGGCTTGAGTATTGATATGCCAGCTGATGTCAGGTCGATGGTCATCCAGGCAGTTGAGTCTCAACGATTAGAAGTGGATCAAGTTGAAAAAATAAGATTTTATCTAACAAACCTGTACATACAAGCCGCCAAGGCACTTATGGAAAAGCTGGGCCTAAAGCCCCACCAGGTTCATGCGCTTGGGCTGCATGGTCAGACCATACATCACAAGCCAAATGCTCCCTATCCGTATACCATGCAGTTAGGGGATGCTAGCCGACTGGCCGATGCGTTGAGTATCAGTGTGGTTGATCGATTTCGAGATACTGATATTGCATGCGGGGGGCAGGGAGCGCCTATCATTCCTTGCTACCATCAGTATTTATTAAAAATGGCTGAAGTTACCTCATCTATTTTCATCAATCTTGGTGGTATTGCCAATACAACGGTGGTCAATAATGGAAAAGTGAAAGGGTGGGATATTGGCCCTGCCAACGCACTGATGGACTTGTGGTGTGAAAAAATGCGCAATCAGCCCTTTGATGATCGCGGCCAATGGGCGCGCTCGGGAGAAGTGGTTCAGCCATTACTGCAAAAATGGATGAGCGATACCTATTTTGAGCTAGCCCACCCCAAGAGTACCGGGCGAGATTATTTCTCATGGGAGTGGCTCAATCATAACGATATTTTTTCATACAGGCCTGAGGATATTCAAGCAACTCTTTGCGAGCTCACTGCATTATCAATTCAGAGAGATCTACATCTTCATGCAGACAGTGAAGCTCGTCATGGACTTTATGTTTACGGAAAAGGCATTGAAAATACCTTCCTCATGGAAAGGTTGCAGCAACTCATGCCTGCGTATCCACTCAAAAGCTGTATGGATTTAGGTATTGAAGCACAGTGGCTCGAAAGTGGATTATTTGCATGGCTTGCCTATTGCCATACAAAAAGGTTGGCCATTGATCTGACTCAAGTTACCGGATCAAAGAAGTCAACCATACTAGGATCATGCTGTCACGCAGCCATCTAAGAGTCACCAGGCAAGGTTTGCGATCTGATACCTTCAAGATGAATACCAGAAACATGCGGAAAACGATCGCTGATGAATTTTAAGTAGTCCACAAAGGGCACGCTTTCAACAGAGCGTTTTTGCTTGGCATGTGTAAAATAAACAATATCGTCTTTCCTGGTCAAAATCCCCAAGTGACAAACGGTAATCGATGTGCCAATTTTGTCCCGTACCTGCCAATCAGGACACACGAGTTGAGCAACAGTGTTAACAGGTAATCGAAGTGCCTGTTCACGGTTTTTTTGTTGATCAAACGAGGTCAGTGCCTGTAGTGGTATAAAGTCGATTTCAGTCTGGCACACCTTAGTAAACTGAGTTGGGATTTCCTGCTCCGTGAATTCAGCGCATCGGAAACGCGATTGAAGGTAGCGTTGTTGATGGCGTATCCAGTTTGGATAATCGATAAATTGCTTGTGCGTTTTGACTGGGAGATCAATCGTTCCCATAAGATCATAAAGAAATCCAAAGTGGCGGTTACTGGGGTTCCATTGCGTCTCAATAAAGTGATGTCGATGTAAATAGCCAGGGCTTTGCGTGCCATAGCGAGTAGCGTCCATATTTTGAACAAAATGATCATAATGCTGACTACAAACCATGGCCAGAACCGTCGAGCAAAAAGTCATGCAGTCAAAACTGGCAGTTTGTAATCGAGAGCGCCTGTCAATACGACAAGACAAACCATCTCCTAGAGGATCAAATTCATAGGCTCGTCCAAGAAAGACAGATAAACAATGATGCAAGCGTTGCTCAAGTGGGTCATTGTGATCCTGGATGAGTGACTCGTAGAGTGCATAATCTAAGCGTGGATCAGCACCAGATGACTGGTTGCAAGGGGCAGCCGTCAAGGCCTGATGTGGCTGTTTGGGTTCGTTAACCACTTAATTGCCTTTTATAGGAGCTCATGGTATTGTACAGTAACTCAAAAAGTCGCGCAACAGACATGTTTAACATCATCTGGACGTTAATGATTTTGATATCGGCTCTGTCAGCCATCTTCAACGGCAAAGTCGACATCATGGTCAGCCATATTCCTGTGAATGCCAATCGAGCGATTGAGATTTCTATCTCTTTGATCGGTATTATGGCTTTTTGGTTGGGGCTGATGAAAGTAGCTGAGGACTGCGGCGCCGTCAGTTTTTTAGCCAGAGTGCTCAAGCCAGCCATGCGGTGGCTATTTCCTGAAATTCCAGACGATCATCCTGCCATGGGGGCCATCACGTTTAGTATTGTCAGCTCTATGCTCGGGTTGAGCAATGCCAGTATTCCCATCAGCATTCGTGCCATGCAGGCTTTGCAAAAGCTCAATACAGATCCAGCTTCAGCCAGTAACGCGATGTGTCTTTTTCTGGTCATCACAAGCTCGAGCGTACAGCTGTTACCAACAACCGCCATTGCTGCACTGACAGATGCAGGAGGTAAAGACCCAACACGAATTATCATTACAACATTGTTAGCAACCATTTGTTCGACAGTTGGTGCGGTCATTGCCTGTTTGCTCATGCAAAAGAGGAGAGTGGGAAGCCGTGACATCTAATCAATCCCTGACAAAATATATAAACCAAGGAGTCATGGACAAATGACATTTGACAAAGCTGCAAGCCAAGTATCAAGTTATCTGTTATTGGGTGTGATCGTGATCATCCCCTTCATTGGCACCATCAAGAAAGTGAAAGTATTTGAATCATTTCTTGAAGGGGCCAGTGACGCCATCCACATCGCCATTAAGTTAATGCCCTATCTAGTCGGTATGATCGTAGCTGTCGGTATGCTCAGAGACTCAGGTGTCATTGATATGATTTCTGGTGTCATAGGGCCCAGCCTTGAAGGCTTGGGATTCAAAAAAGAGTTGGTTCCGCTAGCCCTGCTAAGACCATTCAGTGGCGCCGCATCCAACGCGGTGATGTACGATTTAATCAAACAATACGGCCCTGATAGCCTCATTGCATTAACTGCCGCAACCATCATGGGAGCCACAGAGACAACACTTTATCTAGTGGCCGTCTTATTTGGGTCCATCAACATCAGCCGCACTCGGCACGCCATCCCAGCAAGTTTGATTGGTGAGGTCTGCGGTATCATCGCAGCAGTATACTTTTGCCGGCTACTGTTTACTTGAATGCAAACGACATAAGCACTATCAGTCAGTCCGGGTAGGCGCGCTAGAAACTATTTTTGTAGAAGATGTTTCAAGGGTGTTTCCCAGTTGCACACCTGCCAAAAGTGGTCAAGGTAAGAAGCTCTGTCGTTCTGCGTGTCAAGGTAATAAGCGTGCTCCCAGACATCACAGGCCAACAGGGGTGTTGTCCCGGCCATTTCAACAGGATTGTGCGCATTCGAAGTGCTGACAACGGCGAGTTTACCCTGAGCGTCCAATATCAACCATGCCCATCCAGAGCCAAAAGTATTCAGTGCTGCTTGGGTAAATTCAGACTTCAGGGCGTCGGCAGACCCAAAGTCTCGATTGATGGCATTCAACAGTTCTCCAGTTGGAGATTGCTGCATTTTTGGGCTCATACTATCCCAATACAGTATATGGTTCCATGCTTGAGCAGCGTTATTAAAAATGGGCCCTTCAGTGGCCTTTATCAGCTCAGTGAGGGTTAATTGCTCGTGCTCAGTGCCTTTGATCAGGGCATTGAGTTTATCAAAATAGCCCTTGTGATGCTTGCTGAAGTGATAGTCCATGGTTTTTTCAGAGATATACGGCGCCAGAGCATTCTTGGCATAAGGCAGTTCGGGTTGTTGGTGCATGATAACAATCCTCCAAGATTCTAAAGTTGTCTAAAGTTAAGATAACTACCATAGTGGATTCCAAGACTCAGCGCAAGTGGCGTAGCTTGACAATTGAGTTATGAAGGAAATGATGGTATGATAAAACCAATTTTACATAAGGAAGAAGCATGACAGTCGAAGTAGGGCAAATGGCCAAAGATTTTACTTGCAGCGCAGTCTCAGAAACAGGTGAGTTGATTGATCAGTTTAATTTATTTGAATCAAGCAAAGGTCAATACGTTGTGTTGTTTTTTTATCCGTTGGATTTTACCTTTGTATGTCCCACTGAAATGCTGGCACTAAACAAGCGTATGCAAGCGTTCAAGCAGTTAAACACTAAAGTGGTCACCGTCTCCATTGATTCAGCCTTTACGCATCTTCGCTGGCGCCAAACGCCCATCAATGACGGCGGAATTGGTGCGGTCAATTACACCATGGCTGCGGATGTCAGCCATCAAATTTGCCGAGACTACGGTGTTGAGCATGCACAGGAGCATGTTGCTTACCGTGCGAGTATAATCATTGACAAAGAGCGTTGTGTACGCATCAAGCACATCAACGATCTACCTGTCGGTCGCAACATAGATGAGCTGGTTCGATCAGTCCAGGCACTACAGCATGTTGAAAAGTTCGGAGAGGTTTGTCAGGCAGGCTGGCAAGAGGGCAGATCAGGGTTTCAGGCAAATCCAGAGGGAATCAGCTCTTTTCTCAAAGAGAAGGTCGAGGAGCTCTAAGCTGAGGTGATTCTAATATCTAGAAATCACAAATAACGACGGTAAGCCCTACTAAATGTGAAGTTTCGTCTTATCTGCTCTTGAAATAGCGTAGCCTAGACCCCACTTCCTCTTTGAGTAAACCAAACTTGTTATTAAATGAGCACGTCAAGCAGCAGTAGAAAGTGGTTAGCCAGGCAAAAAAAAGACCCTTATGTTAAAAAAGCAAAAGCAGAGGGTTACCGGTCGCGTGCAGCATTCAAACTCATAGAAATCCAAGAGAAATATCAAATCATTAAGCCAGGGATGCGCCTGCTTGAGTTGGGCTGTGCTCCGGGCAGTTGGACAGAGTTGCTCGCTCAGTGGGTTGGTCAACAAGGCCGAGTACATGCCATCGATTTATTAGACATGCCTCCCATTGATTACGTGGATTACCGTCGAGGTGATATTGAATCAGATGAAACATGGAGATGGTGTGAAAACATAGCCGCTGACGGTTTAGATATGATTTTGTCAGACATGGCTCCGAATATGTGTGGGCATCAGCGCACAGATCAGCTCAGAAGCGAGCGTCTGGTTGATATGGCATATGAAATTACGAGGAATTTTCTAAGCGAGGAAGGTGGGTTTTTGGTCAAAACATTTCACGGTGCTGGCTTCAATACCATACTGAAAGAATTGCGTTTATCGTTTAAACAGGTTAAAGTGATAAAACCAGACGCATCACGGCAAGCGTCCGGTGAAATTTACTTGCTTGCCATCGGTAAAAAGCAGCAAGATGGTCGGCTACAGGAGATAAAAGACAATGAGTGAGAAAACGAAAAACTTGGCACTTTGGGCCGTAATTATACTGATGTTAATGAGTATCTTTACGAGTTTTTCACCCAATAAAGATCAGGTTGACAATCTAAAATATTCTGAGTTTATCCAACGTGTTGAGCAAGGTGACGTTGAATCAGTTGAAATACGTGAGCAAAGCATTCATGGCCGGTTGACTGATAACAGAGAATTCACCTCATACATGCCCATGACTGATGGCTCATTGCTTTCAATACTCCGGGAGAACAACGTAGTAACTGCTGGCAAAGAGCCAGAACAGCAAAGCTTCCTACTCACACTGTTTGTGCATTGGACACCTTTCTTGTTATTAATCGGCCTGTGGTTTTGGGCCATGCGTCAACTTCAGGGAGGGGGCTCAGGAAGTAAAGGAGGCCCAATGTCATTTGGTCGCAGCAGAGCACGTTTGCTATCTGATACGCAAAAGCCAGTCACCTTCAATGATGTTGCTGGTGTTGAAGAAGCCAAACTCGATGTACAAGAATTCGTTGATTTTCTCAAAGATCCACGCAAATTTCAGAAGCTGGGCGCAAGCATTCCATGTGGTGCACTATTGGTAGGCCCTCCAGGTACTGGTAAAACGCTACTCGCCAAAGCAGTCGCTGGTGAGGCAGATGTTCCCTTTTTCAGCATATCAGGATCAGATTTTGTTGAGATGTTTGTCGGGGTTGGAGCGTCAAGGGTGCGAGACATGTTTGAACAAGCCAAAAAACAAGCGCCATGTATCATCTTCATCGACGAGATTGATGCAGTAGGAAGGCAGCGTGGCGCAGGTCTTGGTGGCGGCCACGATGAGCGTGAGCAAACGTTGAATCAGTTGCTCGTTGAGATGGATGGTTTTGAAGGAAATGAAGGTGTCATCGTCATGGCTGCAACAAACCGGCCAGACGTTCTCGATCCAGCCCTACTGCGACCAGGGCGTTTTGACCGTCAAGTGGTTGTGCCTCTGCCTGATATCAACGGTAGACAAAAAATCATTGCCGTCCATCTCGGTAAAGTCGTGACGAGTAAAGATGTAGACCCAATTTCAATTGCACAAGGAACGCCAGGTTTCTCTGGGGCTGATTTAGCCAACTTGGTCAACGAGGCTGCGCTATTTGCTGCACGCGAAAATAAGAAAAAAGTGACTATGCACGAATTAGAGATGGCAAAAGATAAGATCATCATGGGCGCCGAACGACACACCATGGTCATGAATGATGAAGAGAAGCTTCTCACCGCTTATCATGAGGCAGGTCATGCCATTGTAGGGCTGAAGATGCCTGATCACGATCCAGTCCATAAAGTAACCATCATCCCAAGAGGACGAGCTCTAGGTGTGACTGTGTTCTTGCCTGAGCGCGATCAGTACAGCCAATCTCTGGAGAAGCTTGAGGGGAGAATCTCAGCACTATACGGTGGAAGACTGGCAGAAGAAATGATCTTTGGTTTGCAAAAAGTGACCACGGGAGCATCAAACGACATAGAGAGAGCAACCGAGCTTGCAAGAAGTATTGTCACTGTATTCGGTCTAACAGACACGCTTGGGCCCATCAATTACACAACAGAGCAGAATGAGGTTTTCCTTGGGAAGTCAATGGGCAAAGAGAGAGAGTGCTCAGAGCAAACTGTTTATCAGATTGATCAGGAAGTGCGCAAAGTCATTGATAGAAACTACGAGCGTGCACGCAAAGTCCTTGAAGAGCACAAGAGTGAATTACATGCCATGGCTGATGCTCTTATGAAGTATGAGACCATTGACAGAGGTCAAATCGCTGATATCATGGTTGGCAAAAAAGCACGAAAACCTGACAACTGGGTTGACAACAAAGAGGACTTGCTCGACGGGAAAAAGCAAAAAACATCCACTAAGAAAGTCTCAAGTGCCAAAAAAGCACCGACTAAGCCACGCAAAAAGAAAACTGATGTCAGCGACGAAAATCTGATTGCTGACGGAGATGGAACTGCCTAGTCACCGTGAGCACAAAGCCTGGAAAACAGACAATTTTTTTTGGCACAGACGGTATCCGTGGAGAAATTGGCACCAAGCAGATTCATCCTCAGGAGTTCTTCAAAATAGGATGGGCCATCGGAAATATGCTTCGAAAGCAAGGCTGCAGAGAGGCCAAAGTCTGTATCGGTAGAGATACTCGGTCATCTGGCTTCATGCTTGAAAGTGCAATCACCAGCGGTTTGACAGCAACCGGTGTTGATGTCGAGCTATTGGGTATAGTGCCCACGCCACTGGTGGCACAATGGACAAAAACAACCAACTGTGAAGCAGGTATCATGATCACGGCGTCTCATAATCCAGCGTCGGACAATGGAGTTAAGTTATTCAACTGTCGAGGCGAGAAAATAAGTGATGAGCAACGTCATCAGATTTTATCTTGGTATGCGTCAACAGTAACGTTAGCAAGCCAGCAAAAATTTGGACAAGTGCGCAACGTCTCAACCCAGGCAGCTGATGAGTACACACAGTTGATTAAACATGCTTGTGGAGATGCAACCTCTGAGCTAAATGGGAAATCACTCATCATTGATCCCGGCTATGGGGCTACCAGTAGCCTTGCCAAGACTGTTTTTGAAGAAGCAGGCTTTAACGTCCACATGATCAATCACCAATACGATGGATACAATATCAATCAAGAGTCCGGCTCTACGGATACCCGTGCGCTTGTTGATGCAGTCAAGACACAAAATGCTGACTTTGGCGTCGCTCTTGACGGAGACGGTGACCGGGCAGTATTAGTGGATGCCAAAGGGCAACTCTGCGATGGTGACGATATGCTGTTTATCCTGGCCATAACGAGTCCAGAAGTCAAAAAAGTTGTCCTAACCCCGATGTCAAATCAAGGAGCAATTGAGAAGCTTAAAAGCAACGGGAAAGCGGTCATTCCAGCAAAGGTCGGTGACCAGAATATCTATCACGCCATGTGCCAACATGACGCTAAGTTAGGCGCTGAGCCAAACGGACACATCATCATACGAGGACTTAACCAGTCAGGAGATGGCATACTGAGTGCACTACAGGTCTTGCTTGCAGTATGCAAAAGCCAGAAGACGCTTGATCAATGGCGCATAGCAAGGTTTCCTCAAAAGTTGATCAATATGACCTTTAAAACAGAAAAAGAGTATCAAAGCCTCGAAAAAAATCTGCAAAAAGTATTGTCGGAGACAAATCAAATAACATCGATGGTAAGAAAGTCAGGCACTGAACCTGTCATACGCGTTTTACTACAAGGTAAGCCTGGACAGGAGCGATTGGTTGATGAAATTGAGAAGCAATTGGAAGCCTTATGAGCAACCAATTTACTCAGAAAATAACAGACCAAGTACCAGCAACTAGCATCTAAAACATGACATGCATCGCTAATGGGATATAAAGATGATGGTTGCTAAAATAGGGTGGATCCGTTTACAATAAACCTGAATGAAAAAGATCGGTTGTTTATGGCGATACAGTACAAGTTGAGGCGTCAAAAATTAGTGGAGCCACTACCGGATCAATCGGTGGTGATCATGGATGGGGCAAGACGGGTCAAACGCTCTCGAGACCAAATGTTTCCTTTTTGGCAGTTTGGTGACTTTTTTTATCTGAGTGGATGGAATGAGCCTGATGCCATACTCGTCGTCACCAAAAATAATAACAAGATCATCAGTATTCTTTTCCATACAGGACATAATGAGTATGAGGCCCGATGGCATGGCTCATGTGTGACACATGAAGAAGCCAAAGCGTCTTATCAATTTGACGAGGCCTTGCCACTGGCGGATTTTGATCATTGGCTAACAGATCATGCAAAAAAGTTTGAGCAGGTATACAGCATCGATGCTAACAGAGACTACTCGGGTTTATCCTCACACAACATACACGATACAACCAGGGTAAACCAAGAGCTCACACGCATGCGTGTAATCAAAGAGGCTGGAGAGATAGAGCTGATCCGAAAAGCCTGTCAAATGACTGCAAAAGCACACATCGAAACCATGCGAGCCAACGCAAGGAAGCGGTTCACAAATGAGCAACAGGTTGCAGCAACATTTCAGTATCAAGCCATGATGAATGGTGCAGATGGTTTGGCTTATGACAGCATCGCAGCATCTGGCCAAAATGCCTGTATCCTACACTACACAGAAAACAATCAAATCATAGAGCCGCGAAAATGTCTCTTACTGGATGCGGGATGC
>JACLAD010005058.1_pt1:17500-18812 | contig 18812 bp, 16 predicted proteins | sample 8027901 | NCBI WGS metagenome assembly JACLAD01 (sample SAMN15725071, study PRJNA655200) | protist metagenome | isolation source: fluorescence activated cell sorting (FACS) single amplified genomes of... | place: Spain: Blaines Bay Microbial Observatory, Mediterranean Sea | collected... | reverse complement strand
CTCCTCGTCGCCCTTGCGGATCACGGTGGCGCGCTCGACGAGGTGGAACCAGCCGCGCGCCTCCTCCTCGCTCAGGGGCATGTCGCCGCCGCCCGGGCGGGTGGTGATGTTGGTCTTGATCACCGTGCCCATCAGCCGGTCGAGCGCCTCGCAGAAGGCGTCGTAATCCTTGCCGCCGGTGCCGCGGTTGACGAAGATCAGCAGGTCGCGCGGGTTGAAGCGCAGCACCCGGTCGACCTTCTCGCCGCGGTTGAGCTTGTGCATGATCTGGCTGACCGCGTAGATCAGGATGTCCTTGTCGTAGATCGTTGCCTGGCCCTTGGCCGAGGGCACGATCTCGACCCAGTTGGGCCCGTGCTCGTAGCGCCGGACCGACATGTCGGGCTTCTTGGAGAGCGCGTAGAACGGATGCTCCATCGAGGGCACCAGATCCTTCAGCACCGCTTCCGCGACGTCGCAGATGCTGTAGTCGATCTGCGGATGGCGCTCGGGCAGCAGATGGTCGATGGCGGATCCGAAATCCTGCGCGCTCTGTGGCATCTGCCGTCTCCTAGGGTCCGTTCGGCGCGGATTGATTCGTGGAATCGGGAACCCCGACGCCGCATGGGCTGCACCGATCTTCGGGGTATCGGGGACAGCGCAAGATTTCAAGTCACGTTTTTCCCAGCAATTTCGTGGGATCGGGAACAGGGCTTCCTTGAAAGAAAGGGGCTTCGAAGCGGCGTTTCGATTCGATTCGGGGTATCCGGAACGGCTCTTCACAGTTTCCAGGCCAAGTCAAACGGATTCGGGGTATCGGGAACATTTACCTTGATGCTCCCTCGGCGATCCGGCGAAGAGCGGGGCTGTCAGAGGGGGCGCTCGGCGCTGCGCGAGAACCCATCTACTGTGTTTATATAGTGTTAAAGAGTGTTACGGGCCAAAAAACACCTTGTAAGATTATGAAAAATAACAATTAATTCGGAAGCCCGGTTCCTAATGTCCGCGTTTCGGTTCCTAATGTCCGCGTTTCGGTTCCTAATGTCCGCGTTTGAGGGCCTGGATATCCACAGGTTTTGCACAGGGTTATCCACAGGGTGAAAAGCCGGTTCCCGATGTCCGCGAAACGGGCTTCGGTTCCTGATGTCCGCGTTTCGGTTCCCGATCTCCGCGAAATCGCGGTTCCTGATGTCCGCAAACCCGGTTCCTGATGTCCGCGGACCGGGTTCCTAATGTCCGCAAACCGGGTTCCCGATCTCCGCGGACCGGGTTCCCGATCTCCGCGAAGGGGCGGTCAGGAGGGCTGGCGCCGGGGGCGGCGCAGCATCGAGCC
>JACLAD010005058.1_pt1:0-12500 | contig 18812 bp, 16 predicted proteins | sample 8027901 | NCBI WGS metagenome assembly JACLAD01 (sample SAMN15725071, study PRJNA655200) | protist metagenome | isolation source: fluorescence activated cell sorting (FACS) single amplified genomes of... | place: Spain: Blaines Bay Microbial Observatory, Mediterranean Sea | collected... | reverse complement strand
GCTTGAGAGAACGATGTTGAAGGAACTCGGCAAAATACCTCCGTAAGTTCGCGAGAAGGAGGCCCGGTTTTCACGCAAGTGGGGGCCGGGGGCACAAACCAGGGGGTGGCGACTGTTTACTAAAAACACAGGGCTCTGCGAAGTCGCAAGACGACGTATAGGGTCTGACGCCTGCCCGGTGCCGGAAGGTTAAAAGGAGAGGTGCAAGCCTTGAATTGAAGCCCCGGTAAACGGCGGCCGTAACTATAACGGTCCTAAGGTAGCGAAATTCCTTGTCGGGTAAGTTCCGACCTGCACGAATGGCGTAACGACTTCCCCGCTGTCTCCAACATCGACTCAGCGAAATTGAATTGCCGGTCAAGATGCCGGCTTCCCGCGGTTAGACGGAAAGACCCCATGCACCTTTACTACAGCTTCACACTGGCATCAGGACTGCGATGTGCAGGATAGGTGGTAGGCAATGAAGCGGGAACGCCAGTTCCCGTGGAGCCTTCCTTGAGATACCACCCTTCGCACTCTTGATGTCTAACCGCGGACCGTCATCCGGTTCCGGGACCCTGTGTGGCGGGTAGTTTGACTGGGGCGGTCGCCTCCCAAACAGTAACGGAGGCGCGCGAAGGTTGGCTCAGAACGGTCGGAAATCGTTCGTCGAGTGCAATGGCATAAGCCAGCCTGACTGCAAGACTGACAAGTCGAGCAGAGTCGAAAGACGGCCATAGTGATCCGGTGGTCCCGAGTGGAAGGGCCATCGCTCAACGGATAAAAGGTACGCTGGGGATAACAGGCTGATACTGCCCAAGAGTCCATATCGACGGCAGTGTTTGGCACCTCGATGTCGGCTCATCTCATCCTGGGGCTGGAGCAGGTCCCAAGGGTATGGCTGTTCGCCATTTAAAGAGGTACGTGAGCTGGGTTTAGAACGTCGTGAGACAGTTCGGTCCCTATCTTCCGTGGGTGTAGGATACTTGAGAGGAGTTGCCCCTAGTACGAGAGGACCGGGGTGAACGATCCACTGGTGGACCTGTTGTCGTGCCAACGGCAGTGCAGGGTAGCTATGATCGGACAGGATAACCGCTGAAGGCATCTAAGCGGGAAGCCCCCCCTCAAAACAAGGTATCCCCGAGGACCGTGGTAGACCACCACGTCGATAGGTCGGAGATGTAAGCGCAGCAATGCGTTCAGTTGACCGATACTAATGGTCCGATAGGCTTGATCCGATCCAGAAACAGCAAGGCTGGATCCGAAAGCATACACGCCAAAACGGTGTACGACCTGGAACAACGGCCCCCCTACGGGACGGGCCGCTGAGACCCTTACTGGCCTCAAGTAGCGCTCCGCGCGATAGGCCACTAAGATGATGTTCTTTACTCGGTCTGGTGGCCATAGCACGAGCAAAACACCCGATCCCATTCCGAACTCGGCCGTTAAGTGCCGTCGCGCTGATGGTACTGCGTCTCAAGACGTGGGAGAGTAAGTCACCGCCAGACCTAGTAAAGAACATCACCATATTCTCTCGAGAACGATGCAAAACATCCTGTCGCGGGATGGAGCAGCCCGGTAGCTCGTCAGGCTCATAACCTGAAGGTCGCAGGTTCAAATCCTGCTCCCGCAACCAAACCCCCAACGCCATTGCGCTCGTCAGGCTCATAACCTGAAGGGTCGAGACCGGCTCGGAAACGCTCCGGTAGAGCGGTTCAGGTCTCGACGGGCGGAGCCCCGGCGCAGGTTCAAATCCTGCTCCCGCAACCAATATCCCCACATCGACACCGCGCTCATCAGGCTCAGAACCTGAAGGGTCGAGACCCGGCACAGGTTCAAAGTGAACTGCCCCCTCAACTTCGACGGCTGGCGCGCTAAGTGATTGATATCCTTTGCCTCGAATTGTGGATTTTGCCACAACGCGGGGGCTCAGACGGGCTTGGGAAGGCTCAATGCGTCGAAGAGATCGAGTTGCTCAGGCTGAGTTCTTGATATCCCCTTGAATGTGCGTTCGCCGATATGGGCGGTATGTTTCTGGATGCGGGCGAGCAGATCAAGGGCCGTCCGCGGACTGGCAGCGTGGCCCTTGGCTTTCAGGCGCATGCGCATGATGCGGTAGAGCACAAGGGCCAGGAAACAGATCATCGCACGGGCGCGGATGCGCTCCGGCAGGCGATGGTGAACTGGCGCAATCTCAATGTCGGACTTCAGGACGCGGAAGCCGCGCTCGATGTCGGCAAGACTCTTGTAGCGGGTGACGGCCTCGGCCGCGCTGATGTCGGGCGCATTGGTCAACAGCACCAGCTTGCCGTCGAACAGCTCGGCGCCGGCAATCGCGGTCTCGTCGAGGGACCAGCTGAAGCGATTGGCTGTGTAGTCGGCCTTGATGAAGCGGGTCAGCTCAGCCTCGGCCACGGCACGCGTGAACCGGCTGTAGGCGCCACGGTCCGAGGCCCGCCGTCCGCGGGCGGTCTGACCCTCGTCCTGGGCATCGAGTTTCGTCACCAGCTTCTCGGCCATGGCCTCGAGTTCGGCGATGCGCCTGCGCCGCTTGTCGGACTGCTCCTGCGCGCGCAGGAGATCATGCGCTACGATCAGCCGGTGACCGGCGAAGCTGTTCTCCGCCAGTGAACTGGCCCCCGTTTCGACCGGACACTCAGGCATAACCATGGAGGCTTAGGCATATGCCTAAGCACGTGCTTATGTCTGACTACGAAATCATCACTGACGGCGGCCGCAGACGCCGCTGGTCCTCGGCCGAAAAGCTTCGGATCGTCGAGGAGACGCTGGAAGATGGCGTCAGTATCTCGGTGGTCGCGCGCCGCAATGGCGTGGCGGCAAACCTGTTGTATCGTTGGCGGCGCCTGATGCTGGATGGGGGAGCCGTGGCGGTGTCCGGAGATGACGATGTCACCAGCAATCGCGCCGTCCGGCAGATGGAAGAGCGCATCCGCGAGTTGGAACGGCAGCTCGGGCGCAAGACGCTCGAGGTCGAGATCCTCAAGGAAGCCCTGGACAAGTCGCGCTCAAAAGAACCGACCTGGCTCGCGCAGTCGCAGCCGAAAGGAGGTTCCCGGTGAAGGCCGTGGCCGAGACGCTGGACGTCTCCCGCTCGAACCTGAATGCCCGGCTGAACGGGAGCGCGAAACCGTGTCGGCGCTATCACAAAGCGCAAGACGCGGTGGTGCTTCCGCTGATCTCGGCGCTCGTGGCGGCGCGGCCGACCTACGGCTACAGGCGCATCACGGCCCTGCTGAACCGATGGCTCAGGGTCGAAGGCGCTGCACCTGTGAACCACAAACGGGTTTACCGCATCATGCAGGCGCACGACCTTCTGCTAGCTCGTAGATACACCGAGCGGCCGGAGCAGACGCATAAGGGTAAGGTCATCACCATGCGCTCGAACATTCGTTCGCCGGTGGGCTTGGACCAGTGGCGCCTCACCGGCTCACTGCTCGGACGGCTTCGAGTTCACCTGCTGGAACGGCGATGTCGTTCGAGGTGCCTTCATCATCGACGTGCATGACCGGGAGATCATCGCTTGGCGGGCTGTCGTGAACGCGGGCATCAGCGGCTCGGACATCCGCGACATGATGCTGGAGGCCGTCGAGACCCGCTTCAGGGGCTACCGGGCGCCGCATCCTGTCGAGATGCTCAGGGACAACGGCTCGCCCTACGTCGCCAAGGATACCCGCATCTTCGTTCGGCAACTGGGCCTGAAGCCCTGCTATACGTCGGTAAAGAGCCCGCAGAGCAACGGCATCGCGGAGACCTTCGTGAAGACGCTGAAGCGCGACTACGTCCATGTCACGCCGCTTCCGGATGCCGAAACCGTCTTCGAGTTGCTTGCCGGCTGGTTCGAGGACTACAACATCCATCACCCGCACTCAGGGCTGAAGATGCGTTCGCCCCGCGAATTCATCGCAACTCAAACCGCAACCGCCTGAGTGTCCGCTGAAACGGGGGCAAGACCAGCCAGACCGTCGTCATCGAAGGCCAGGCCGTGAAAGGTTTCGACCAGCTCTGCGTAGCGGCGCGCTGGAACCGTAAGGATAAACTCGAGCTTGCGACCACCCTGATCGGCCATCGCCGTCAGCTCGCCGATATTGTCGAGGCTGAGCAGGCCGCGGTCGGCTACGAGGATGACGCGCTGGATGGAGAAACGCTTCAGGACGCTCGAGAGCATCCCCTGGAGGGTCTTGGCCTCGATGAGGTGCTCCCCGGTTTCAGGGCACTGACGTAAGCTACGATTTGCTGTCTGCTGATCTTCACCGACGAGGAGATCAGAGATGTCGAAACGCAAGCAGCACGCGCCTGCTTTCAAGGCCAAGGTCGCGCTGGAAGCTTTGAAAGGCGAACAAACGGCCGCCGAGCTGGCGAGCCGGTTCGGGGTGCATCCCACGCTGATCCATCAGTGGAAGCGGGCCCTGCTCGAGGGCGCTTCAGGGGTCTTCGAGCGGGGCGGAAAGAAGACGCCCGAAGTCGACGAGGCGCAGGTGAAGGAGCTGCATGCCAAGATTGGAGAGCTGGCGGTCGCCAACGATTTTTTGTCCAGAAAGCTCAAGCCTTGGGGCGGGACGTGAGGCGCGGCATGATCGAGCGAGACCATCCGACCCTGTCCGTGGGGCGGAAGTGCCGGCTGCTGTCACTCTCGCGGTCGTCGTTCTACTACCGGCCAGCCGGAGAGACCGAGCTGAACCTCGACCTCATGCGGCTAATCGACGAGCAATTTCTCGAAACGCCGTTTTACGGCGTGCGGCAGATGGCCCGGCATCTGCGCAGTTCAAGGGACCGTGGCCCCAGTGGGGCCGCGTAAGCCCGCAGAACGGCCATGCAGTGAACGACAAGCGGGTGCGGCGGCTGATGCGGCTCATGGGCCTCATGCCGATCTACCAAAAGCCCAACACCAGCAAGCCTGCCAAGGGGCATAAGCGATACCCATACCTGCTGAGGGGGTTGCGCGTGGAGCGGCCCAATCAAGTCTGGTGCGCCGACATCACTTATCTCCCCATGCGGCGCGGCTTCCTTTATCTCGTGGCGATCATGGACTGGCACACCCGGAAAGTGCTGGCTTGGCGCCTGTCTAACACGATGGAGGCCGAGTTCTGCGTCGAGGCGCTGACCGAAGCGATCCAGCGGTTCGGCGTGCCCGAGATCATGAATACCGATCAGGGCAGCCAGTTCACGTCCTTCGCCTGGACCGACCTGCTCAGACGCGCCGGCGTCCGCATCTCAATGGACGGAAAGGGACGCTTCTGTGATCGCCGCCCGTGATGCAAATAGTTTTTGACCCTATTGGCATGTGATCGAGTGCGGTCTTCTGTCAGGCCTCGTTGTGCGGCATTTCAGAAGCCGCGGGCCGATATGGTGATCAGCGGATCGGGTCCAAATCTACCCACCGAGCTACAGGCTCTTAGTGTCCCACTGGTTTCCCCGTTCCAGATCTATTCGATCATTGCGCCCATTCAGGTCATCGACTTTTCACACCCCCCTTGGCACCGAGGCTGGGTGCCTACGACATGATACTCATGTCGCCGCCAGCGCCGGATCTCTGTAATCTTCGTTCTTCATCAGCATCGTCCAGAACTGCCGCGCCATCTTGTTCGCCAGTGCGATCGCGACCAATATCCTCGGCTTGCGCGCCCGCATCCTTGCGAGCCACGAACCCTCCAGAATCGATCGGCGCCCGAGCCAGTTCAGCCGCGACATCGCCCCGATGATCAGGAGCCGCCGGATGTCGCTCTGCCCCGCTTTAGATATCCGGCCGAGACGCTCCTTGCCTCCGGAGGAATGCTGGCGTGGCACCAGCCCCAGCCAGGCCGCGAAGTCCCGGCCACACTTGAACTGCGCCATGTCGGGCGCGAAGGCTTCGACCGCCAGCGCCGTCAGAGGCCCGACCCCCGGCATGGTCTGCAGTCGCCGCGCCGTGTCCGTCTCGGCCGCGAGCGCCTTCAGCTCCTTGGTCTTTGCGTCGATCCTCTCCGTCTTCTCGGCAATCTGCGCCATCAAGTCGTGGCCCTCCGCGATGATCAGGGCAGGAAGGTCGCAGGCCTCGAACACGACAATGCACGCGGGCTGCTCGGACATGAACCGCCGGAATTGCTCCCGTGTCAGCTTCTTCCGGAACTTTACCTGTCCGGTCGTTGATGCTCCGTGGATCTGGAAAACACGCTTTGCCAAGTCCATTCCGATCATCGTATCCTTCATCTCGCCGTCCTCCTCGCTGCGTGGCGTTGAACACCACGACCTTGGCACATTGCGATGTCGTCGGGGGAGGACGGCAACCATCCCATCTACCTCGACAACATCTTCATCGAGCGGCTTTGGCGCACCCTGAAATACGAGTGCGTCTACCTGCACGCCTGGGAGACCGGCTCGGAGGCACGGGCGGGGCTCAGGAACTGGATCGATTTCTACAATCGAAAGCGCCCGCATTCCGCCCATGGCGGCCAGCCGGCAGCAGTGGTCTACTGACAGAGAAACCCCCATCGCTCAACCCGATCAGCAGGAGCCGAAAGTAGCTTAGAAAGCGCCAGATCCTGTCCAAGGAGCGGGGAACACCTCAAGGCAGTCTGCCCCCCCCCTTTCTTGGTCTCACTCCACGGTGACGGATTTGGCGAGGTTGCGCGGCTGGTCCACGTCGGTGCCCTTGGCGACGGCGGTGTGATAGGCCAGCAGCTGCGCCGGCAGCGCGTAGAGGATCGGCGCCCAGAGCGGGTCGATCTCGGGCAGGGTGATCACCTCCCATGTGCCCTCGCCCGCGATGCGCGCGCCCTTGGCATCGGTGATCAGCAGCACCTTTCCGCCGCGCGCCATCACCTCCTGCATGTTCGACACGGTCTTGTCGAACAGCTCGTCATGCGGCGCCATGACGATCACCGGCACATGCTCGTCGACCAGCGCGATGGGGCCGTGCTTGAGCTCGCCCGACGCGTAAGCTTCGGCGTGGATGTAGCTGATTTCCTTGAGCTTCAGCGCGCCTTCGAGCGCGAGGGGGAACATCCGGCCCCGGCCGAGGAACAGGATGTCCCGCGCCTCGGCGAGACCGCGCGAGACGCGCTGGCACTCGGCCTCGATGCTCAGCCCCTGATCGATCAGCCCGGGCAGCGCGCGCAGGCCCTGAAGATGCGCGGCCAGCTCCGCCTCGTCGATCGTGCCGCGCTGGCGGGCGGCCTCCAGCGCCAGCGCGCCGAGCACGAGAAGCTGGCAGGTGAAGGCCTTGGTCGAGGCGACGCCGATCTCGGCGCCGGCGAGGATCGGCAGGGCGATGTCGCTGTCGCGCGCGATCGAGCTCTCGGTGACGTTGACCACCGAGAGGATCTGCGCGCCCTGTCCCTTGGCATAGCGCAATGCGGCCAGCGTGTCGGCGGTCTCGCCCGACTGGCTGACGAAGAGCGCGGCGGAGCGGGCCGGGACGGGCGGCTCGCGGTAGCGGAACTCGGAGGCCACGTCGATCTCGACCGGCAGGCGCGCGACCTGCTCGAACCAGTATTTCGCGACGTTGCAGGCATAGAAGGCGGTGCCGCAGGCCACCAGCGTCAGCCGGTCGATGGCGGTGAAGTCGATGCCCGGCTCGGGCAGGGCGATGCCGCCCTCGGGCCGCAGGTAGTGGCGCATCGCCTCGGCCAGAACGCGCGGCTGCTCGGCGATCTCCTTGGCCATGAAGTGCTTGTGCCCGGCCTTGTCGACCTGCGCGCTCGCCTGGGCGATGCGCTTCTCGGGGCGCGAGACCTCGTGGCCCTGCGCGTCGAAGATCACGGCGCCCGCGCGGGTGATCTCGGCGCGGTCGCCCTCTTCGAGATAGGTGATCCGGTCGGTCAGGTTGCCGAGCGCGATGGCGTCGGAGCCTACGAACATCTCGCCCTCGCCATGGCCGATGGCCAGCGGGCTGCCCTTGCGCGCGGCGATCAGCAGGTCGGGCTCGTCCTCGAACAAGAAGCACAGCGCGTAGGCGCCTTCCAGCTTGGCGATGGTCGCGGCGGCGGCCTCGCGCGGGGGCATCCGCTGGTCGAGGTGGAGCTGGCAGATGAGCGCCACCGTCTCGGTGTCGGTGTCGGTGCTGGTGCCGATGCCGCGGGCGGCCAGTTCCTCGCGCAGCTCGCGGTAGTTCTCGATGATGCCGTTATGGACGACGGCGACCCGCGCGCCCGCATGCGGATGCGCGTTGGCCTCGGTCGGCGCGCCATGGGTGGCCCAGCGGGTGTGGCCGATGCCCGCGAGACCGCGCAGCGGCTCGTGCACCAGCCTGTCCGACAGGTTCACCAGCTTGCCCACCGCGCGGCGGCGGCCCAAGCGGCCCTCGTCCAGCGTGGCGATGCCGGCGCTGTCATAGCCGCGATATTCGAGCCGACCGAGTGCTTCGACCAGCAGGGGGGCCGCTTCATGCGTGCCCAGGACGCCTACGATTCCGCACATCTCAGTTGTCCTTGCTCTTGGCGGCCTTGGCGGCGCGCAGCTTGTCGAAGAAGCGGGTCGCGAAGCCCGGCTTGTTGGTCTGTTTCGTCCGGCCCACGGCCATGTCGCCCGCGGGCACGTTGTGGGTCACCACCGTGCCCGTGGCCGTCATCGCGCCGTCGCCCAGAGTCACCGGCGCCACCAGCATGGTGTTGGAGCCGATGAAGGCGTCGCGGCCCACGGTGGTGCGGTGCTTGAACACGCCGTCATAGTTGCAGGTGATGGTGCCCGCGCCGACATTGCTGCCCGCGCCGATATCGGCGTCGCCCAGATAGGTCAGGTGATTGACCTTGGCGCCGGTGCCGATCTGCGCGTTCTTGATCTCGACGAAATTGCCGACATGTACCTCCTCGGCCAGCTCGGCACCGGGGCGCAGCCGGGCGAAGGGGCCGACGGTGGCCCCGCGCGAGACGTGGCAGCCTTCGAGATGCGAAAAGGCGCGGATCTTCGCGCCGCTCTCGATCGTCACGCCGGGGCCGAACACGACGTTGGGCTCGATCACCGTGTCGCGGCCCACCGCCGTGTCGCGCGCGAAGGTGACGGTTTCGGGCGCGGGCAGGGTGACGCCGTCCTCCATGACCTCGCGGCGGATGCGCGTCTGGAAGGCGGCTTCGGCGGCGGCCAGCTCGGCGCGGGTGTTGATGCCCAGCGTCTCGGCCTCGTCGCAGCGCACCACCTCGGCCGAAAGCCCCGCCTCGCGGGCGAGGCCGACGATGTCGGTCAGGTAGTATTCACCGGAGGCGTTGTCGTTGCACACCCGGTCGAGCAGGGAGAACAGCGTGTCGCGGTCGGCGGCGATGACGCCGGAATTGCACAGGGTGATGGCGCGGATGGCCTCATTGGCATCCTTGAACTCGACGATCCGATCGAGCGCGTCGCCCGTCGTCACGAGACGACCGTAGCGGCCTGGATCGGCGGCCTCGAAGCCGAGCACGACCACGTCGGCGCGGGCGCGGGCCGCGAGCATCGCCTCCAGCGTGTCAGGCCGGATGAAGGGCGTGTCGCCATAAAGCACGATCACGTCGCCCGAAAAGCCCTCCAAGGCCGCGCGGGCCTGTTGCACGGCATGGCCGGTGCCGTCCTGGCTCTCCTGGCGCACGGTGACGATGCCTTCGTCGAAGCGGCTCGCGGCGCGCTCGACCGCCTCGGCCCCGTGCCCGGCAACGACGATCATCCGCTCGGGCTCCAGCGCCATCCCGGCGGCCATCGCGTGGTGCAGAAGCGGCGACTGGCCGATCTCGTGCAAGACCTTCGGCAGGTCCGAGTTCATCCGCGTGCCCCGGCCGGCGGCCAGGACAATCAAGGCCACGCCCATTGCTGTCCCTCTTGTTGCTCGATGGATTTTCTATCAGCCGTTGTTCTGGGCTGCTGCCAATCTCATAGATCACAATCTTATCGTCGTGATCATGAGACCGGCAGCAGCCTAACTCTTCCTACGCCTCAAAGACGCAGATCGGACTCTTCGGGGGGGAAGACCGATTTCAGATCGAAGAAGACGTGGCCGTCGGTGCCGTATTTCCGCAAAGCGGCCGCACCGGCATTACGGAATTCATCGTGGGCCACCGCCAAGAGAACCGCATCGTAGTCGCCCTTCTGAGGCGTCGTCACCATCTCGAGGCCGTACTCATGGTGCGCGCGATCCGCGTCGACCCACGGGTCATGCACGTCGACATGCGCGCCATATTCCTCGAGCTCCTGCACCACGTCGATGATGCGGGTGTTGCGCAGGTCGGGGCAGTTTTCCTTGAAGGCCAGCCCGAGGATCAAGATACGGGCGTTCTGGATGTGAAACCGGTGGCGCAGCATTGATTTGACCAGCTGGCCCGCCACGTACTGGCCCATGCTGTCGTTCAGTCGCCGTCCTGCCAGGATGATTTCGGGATGGTAGCCGATCGCCTCCGCCTTGTGGGTCAGGTAGTAGGGGTCGACCCCGATACAGTGACCGCCCACGAGGCCGGGCCGGAACGGCAGGAAGTTCCACTTGGTGCCGGCCGCTTCCAGCACCGCGCTGGTGTCGATGCCCATCTTGTTGAAAATCAGCGCAAGCTCGTTGACCAAGGCGATGTTGAGGTCGCGCTGCGTGTTCTCGATGACCTTGGCGGCCTCGGCGACACGAATGCTTTCGGCGACATAGGTACCGGCGGTGATGATCTCGGCATAGAGCTGGTCGACTTCCTCGGCAATGGCCGGGGTCGAACCGGAGGTCACTTTCCGGATGGTCGGGAGACGGTGCTCCTTGTCGCCGGGATTGATACGCTCGGGGCTGTAGCCCACGAAGAAGTCCTCGTTGAACTTGAGCCCGGACACGCGCTCGAGAACGGGAACGCACTCTTCTTCGGTGGCTCCGGGATAGACGGTGGACTCGTAAATGACGATGTCACCCTTCTTCAGCACGCTGCCGACGGATTCGGACGCTTTGAGAATGGGCGTCAGATCAGGCCGGCGATGCGCATCGATCGGGGTCGGCACGGTGACGATGTAGATTTGGCAGCTCGCAAGCTCTTCGATCTGGCTAGTGAAGGCAAGGTTCTCGGCGGCGACAAGTTCCTCGGACCCCACTTCGAGCGTGCTGTCTCGACCGGCGGTGAGTTCGGAAATGCGATCGTCGTTGATGTCGAAGCCGATGACATGGCGCACCTTGGCAAACTCCACGGCCAGCGGCAGTCCAACATATCCCAGACCGATCACGGCCACGCGTTTTTGGGTCATGTCTATCCCTTTTAGAATAAAGGTGTGACGGGGCTGTCCTGGCGGGAGCCCCAAACATTCGAGCTCAGGCGTTGCGGTACTCAACGAACCATTTGACGAAGCGGTCGATGCCGACCCGAAAATCGGTCTCTGGGCGGTAACCGGTCAGCTGGCTCAGCAGCGAGGCATCGGCCCAAGTGGCTGGCACATCGCCCATCTGCATCGGCATGTAGTTGCGCTTTGCTTTCATGCCGAGGCTGTCTTCGATAGCCTCGATGAAGTCAAGTAGACGTACCTTGTCGGAGTTGCCGATGTTCACGACGCGGTAAGGAGCCACCGGGGATAGGTTGTCACCCTCGGGGATGTCATCCTTGCTGGCTGGGCGCTCGGGGATCGCGGACATCAGCAGCATGATGGCGCGGACCAAGTCATCGACATAGGTGAAGTCACGATACATGTCGCCGTGATTATAGATGTCGATCGGGCGATCATCGAGCATGGCGTCGACGAACTTGTAGAGCGCGAGATCCGGGCGCCCCCAAGGTCCGTAGACGGTGAAGAAGCGGAACATGGTGGTCGGCAAGTTCCACAAATGTGCATAAGCATGCGCCATGCTCTCGTTGGCTTTTTTCGTTGCAGCGTAGATCGTCAGCTGCGTGTCGGCCTTTTCCATCTCGGAGAAAGGCATCTCGTCGTTCGCACCGTAGACGCTCGAAGTGGAAGCCATGAGCAGGTGCTTGACCTCGAGGCGACGCGCAGCTTCCATAACATGGAAAGTACCAATGACGTTTGCGTCCAAGTAGGCTTTTGGATTTTCCAGAGAGTACCGGACTCCAGCTTGAGCGGCCAAATGGACGATGATGTCCGGCGCGAACTTGTCAGCCACGGAGTCGAACAACTTCTGGTCTTCGAGCATACCCTCGGTCATGGAGAAGCCTTCATTCTGAAGCAGCATGGCGTGCCGTCGCCGCTTCAGATTGACGTCGTAGTAATCCGTCAGACCATCATAGCCATGCACCCTGAAACCTTCGGCCAGAAGAAGTTTCGCGAGGTGGAAGCCGATGAATCCTGCCGTCCCGGTGATAAGAACCCTCACTGAAAGGTCTCCATTCTTTTATCTTTGTGGTTGCGTGAATGTGGTTGGAGAGATCCGGGCACCTGAAGCACCCCTTGTTTGGGTTGCTCAACCCTGAAAGCGCACAGGCTTCGTCAATCGTCTTTATCGTCTGAGGTGGTCCCCATTTCTTGGACAAGTTCGCGGCGCTGCTAAGCTTGCCTGTGCTTTGAGTGAACCGCCCCGGGTCCGCCGGAGGCTGATTGGTTTCAGCTACGCGGCGATGCTCGATGTTTCCAGAGCCGCGTAGTAATTTTGACCTGCC
>JACLAD010008956.1_pt1 | contig 18822 bp, 13 predicted proteins | sample 8027901 | NCBI WGS metagenome assembly JACLAD01 (sample SAMN15725071, study PRJNA655200) | protist metagenome | isolation source: fluorescence activated cell sorting (FACS) single amplified genomes of... | place: Spain: Blaines Bay Microbial Observatory, Mediterranean Sea | collected 2016-07-05 | reverse complement strand
CGTGCTTGCTTCGCCCTTTCAATTTTTGTGAATTTATATTGACTAATTTGAATGGATTACCAACGCTCTGATTAGCTATAGTTAGATAGAATTTCTCAAGCTGTCCAAATTTGCCACCACTTTCGTCATTGAAAGATCCACCAATACCGTCATCCATTGCAATGTTGTATGAGATGATGGGAGAACCACCATTGTCCAATGGAGGTGACCAAGACAAAGCAATATGCGGCAACCCATCGCGGCAGCCTGTTCTTGAGTCTCGAAAAGGTGCATGTGGAGGTCTTGGCAACGTAGGATTTCTCACGGTGAACGTTGATTCGGGACTGAACTCTCCATAACCTGCATCGTTGATTGCACGCACCTTGAAAATGTATGATTTTTGGGCCTGTACAAGTGGATTTGTAATTGCTGCTTCGAGCACATTTGGTTGTGAATGGCCATTCCACACCCTCCTCCAGTTCCCACCGTACCAGTCATCCATCCAGAGTTCATAACCTGTCACAACGTCGCCTCCATTAATTGTTGGATGTTCCCATGCCAATTGAATCATGCAATCTGGTGCTTCTCCTACTGAGCTTTTCACTAAACGTGGTGCACTGCATGCGCCAGGTTTCTGATCTCGCGGTGAAATAGATGCAGGATTAGACCCAGCAGTAGGCCCATACCCACAGCAATCATAACTTTGTTCATCTGTCATAGCAATCGTAGACAATTTAGTACATGTTGGCCGATCCGCTGGACAATTGTTTGATGCTGATATCCGCACAAAATACTCAGTGCCTTCGGAAAGATCAGATATAGTATATGTATGCGGAGCTTTTCCAGACACATCTGTAATTATTTTGGAGCCATACGCAGGATCCTGATGACCACCTGTTCCATTTTGAATCTTGTGTACCACCATGTTACCATTTGTACTCATATCTGGCTGTGCTAATGAGGTCACAGCTTGAAGCGCATTCAAATGTCCAATATTACAAACCTGTTTACTTTCAGCGTTTTTCCGGCAACTTGAGAAAGTTATACGCCACGAATATCCATTCTTTTGCAAAAATCGCTTTACCGTAACATGTCCAACATTAGATAGCTTTTGTAGAGCATATTCCATTTGAGCCTCTGTTGCGTCATATCTTATCAATCCAGTTCGAGATGAAGGAGACTGTGCCTCTATTGTGCTTGCATTGTATTCAAGTTGAAAATATCCTCTCAATGGCTCACTTCCAACACTCAGAACTCCTATGTTGACATGGCCCCCAAGTTGCGCATTGTTGTACTCAGCACGCATTTCATCTATGTTCCCACTTCCAATTGGATAACGACCTGGGTTAGATGTGAACGTGACATTCCATTCAAAACCACCGCTTTGAGACATGACTCGTTTAACGCTAACTGTACCCACAGATGGCAACGCTTCCAATCTCTGTTTCATCGTTGTATCTGCTGCATTCCAATCAATCGGGGCAGTCAAATAATTTTCAACTGCGAGTTGAAATGTTCCTGAGAGTTTTGGGCCGTCGCTTGATTTGCCTTGACATTTTGCATATGGTGACTTGTGCCCACATATTATCGCAGTAACACCATTTCCAGTGAGTCCAGCTGGGTTGATGCCGAGGTCCTCGATATCCGTTACTGAATCAAACGTAATGATAATACTTATGTTCACCAGTTCGGGATCATACGTGACATGTGAAACACTTGTATTTAGTAATGTCGTTTTCTCCAACAAAGCATTGAGCTCCTCCTTAATAAATGCTTTGGTTTGCTCAGTAGTCCCCCTGGTAATATTAATTGCATTTGTCTCCAGACCGCGAAATGTTAGTTTAAATGATCCAGCGATTGTCGCAGCTCCTTTTTGGCTTTCCACAATTTTTACTCTTTTATTTCCACCAAGTTCTGCAACATAAACGTCAAGTAACGGCATGTTGCCTTTATATCCTTCAACATCTTTGAATGTGATCGTATATTCTCTGAGTCCTCCCCCATTATTTTTGTTCCATGCATTGCAGATTTTCCCATCTTGGGGTGTAACTCCAACATCTCTAATGATATCCAAATTCAACAAAGCAGTTTGTAAGTCCTTACCCGTGGCATCATGAGGAATACATGTGGTTTTTTGGCCAAAAAAAGACAAACGAAAGCAGCCAGCATCCGCATCACACTCGATCGTTTGTTGTTCATCTTCCTGCGGTGCAATAACGCTTGTTTCACCCTCAATTATGATAGTTTGCATTTCTTTCTTATCCGCGGTGTCCGGAATTATGCTAATCTTTTGAACTGTCTCTTGTACAGGAGCCTCAATCGCAACACTTTGAATTTCGGGTACCAAATCTTTGTCCAACCATTCAATTTTGTAAGATTGGACTGGATAGCCATAGGTGATAAGTGGATCGCTCCATGTAACAGAGATAGATTTGCTATCTTTTGCTTTGATTTGGACAAATGTCGGCGCACTCGGGGGTGAAGAAGATGGAACAGCGTAGATAGGATTTGCGTATTGAAATTCTCCTGTTCCAATTGAATTCGTGGCGGAGACTCTGACAAAATATGGTATTCCTTCTCGAAGACCCTTAATCGTATAAGTCAGAAAACTCATGTTGGTGACATACGCGCTACCTTCACTTAAACTCCCTGTACCCGAGGTAAAGGGTGGCATTTTCCCATCTCTAACAATTGCTACTTTTGTTGATGGGAGAGTACCGCTGAGAGATTTTGGGTCAGCTATCATGACTTCAGTGACTGCAATTCTTGATAGAAACGTGACGTTCCAAGTGTATCCATTATTTTGGTCCACATGAGATCTTTCAACCTCGACAACACCAACGGTAGGTAAAGCTTCTAACTCGGTCTTCATATCGTCTGCTGACACATTGTAAGGTAGGGGTGCAGTACGAGAATTTTCAAAAGTTAAGCTGAAAAATCCTGACAAAGGTTGTGCAGTCGTGAAACACCAGTATTTCTTTGCTGTATTCCCATGTAGGTTCCCATGGAAGTTATGGAAATTCTTGACATCGTTATCGTCGAAAACAACGGACAATTGAAAATCATTGCAATCTAACTTTTGGCCTGCAATTCTTTTTTGCGAATGGTCTTTGAAAGTCACAACCCAAGCAATTGATTTAATATCGTTGATACATTCAACAGACACTGTGCCAATTGTTGAGAGTTTGTTCTATGTAGTAATTTTTACAAAAGCAAAATATTATCAAAGTATCAGAAGAGAGAGGTTTAGATACAAATAAATCAGCAAATTACCAGTTCTTTCTGAACAAGGGTACATGGGGAATCTCTGTGTAACTTGTTAGTCGAAGCGTTTTTAAAGCGCAAGGAAAAAGACCTACTGTCAAATTTCGAAAAATTGTGCGCTATTCTTACACGCGTGGTTCCTTTTGACACCTCCTCCCATTTTATGTTCGCATTTTTTCCCGTAAGGTGATTTTTATTGGCAGTAATTTCATCGATGGCTCCAATTTTCTCCAAAAATGAGATCGTCCATTTGTATCCTTTTACTGAATCGGGACCTTCTCTGGTGATAGCAACACGGCCTGTTCCGATACTTTCTAGCGCTTGCTTCATGTCTGATACAGATGCACTCGAAGAAATATTTCTTGTGTTCCCATTAAATGTGACATCAAATGTCCCGCCAATTTCATTCCCTTTGATTGACATTGCTGAATCGCAACCATTTTTAGTACGATTACCGTCCTCGCAAACAACTAGGGTAACATTTTTGCCGCTTAGATAGGAATGAGGGATCAATTGTTCCACATCACCTGAATTACGATTTCCTGTGAAAGTGATATTCCAAAAAAATCCGTACTCATCGCTTGGCCCGTATCTTTGTATGTCTACAGTATCCACACCAGGAAGGGACTCCAAAGCTTGTGTCATCATTCTAGAACTAGCATCAAATGGAAGCGACCTTGTTGTAGATCCTTGAAATTCAAGTGCAAAATTGCCACCTATTTCATTACCTTCGCGTACAGTGTCGAACTCAACACGTGCTCCAGTGCCAACAAGATTGGATTCACCAAGTCGAAGCTGTGGAATATTTCCTTTATTTTTTTTATCCACAAATGTAATTACCCATGTGTATGCATCTTTAATACCATCTTGCTTGCCATAATCCTTCCGTGTTACGTTAACAACCCCAATGTTCTTCATTGATTCTAATATTTCTTTCATTGTGGATCGATCCGATTGGCTGGAATCTGAAAGAGCGTCAAAATTTATTGGCCCAGATGTTTCAATGCTCCCACCAGTGCTGGTCGTATCAAACACAACTGTAAAATTGCCGGCGAGCTTCTCGAAAGGGTTAGCAACGGTTGTAATTGTCTGAATTTCATCAATATCCTCTGCATATGTACGAATAATTTTTTGTTCTTGTATAAAGTCTGCAGTTGTGCTTAGCCTCTGAATTTCGTTTGGACCAGTGTTGATGCTAGTGGTAATACTTTGTATCTCGTGTTGCCCTTGCTTACGATCCCAATCCACTAAAAAAGAAAAATACAAATCATTAATATCAACCAAAAGATAAAGCAACCAAGATATTTCTTGAAACTGGGTGATGGGCACAAACCGCGATAACTTGTGATTTCAGACCCTCCGTCAGTTACAGGAGCTTCAAAACTAACTGAAACTTCTGTGGAGCTTCGAGGCACTGCTTCTACCCCCACAGGTGGCCCTGGCACCTTTATCACCGCAGAAGATGCTAAAGTTTCCCTCAGGGCAAGAGGGGCAATAATTGTACACAATACAAAAATGTTCGGCATGTTACAAAATCTTTCTTTACTCGTGAAAAAATAGCGATGTAAAATCTCCGCGACTGTATATCAGCTTGCGTTCAAAACCAATTTTTTATTTTGTAAGCACCATGATTCTCTCTCTTTTTTATCTGGTCCAGTCTCGAATAACATTAATTAAACCTCTCAAGAGCTCTTCAGCCTTCGTTGGTTTCTTATTCAGTTGCACGAAACTTTGTGGACATTTGCGCTAATTTCTTCATCATTCTCTACAATCTGAATAATAACAAAAAAGGAATTACATTTGCTGTACATTCCAACAAATAAACCCGGTATCATGTGTATGCTGTGAAGTGTCGTACACGCGGGCACACGTGTGCACACAAATTTGTTGTGTCAAGTGCAGATGTATGTAACACAGTTCAGAGTGCAAAATAATTAATTATTAAGGCACAAGGGTAAAATCGGTTGAAATCTCTTATGCATGATGCATGCAGCAAGATGCAACGGATAAGAAAAAAAAGCAATCAATGATGGAGACAGACGCGTACCGTACGGTCATCACTCGTGTCAAGGCCTTGCAAGGAATGTCAATGCACTGCTATATCGACTAGTAAAAAATCAGTATAGTAGAATGCCTGTCAAAATGGCGAAAAAGAAATCTTTTCTTCTCAAAACGCATTGGAACAAGTACGGGGTAACAACTCGGCACGTGTACATGTACGGAGTCTCATAATACAATATAACGAGTGTGAATGTCCAATTACTTCCAGTACACGGGAAACACGCTGAAAGAGTCGTGGATCGTTATCCCGCGCGCTCAAAAATGCGAGATTGCAAAACTGCGCGCGCGGCATGCATAGAAACTTGACAAGAACAATACACGTATGCTTGACCGGGCCTTGATTTCTTTCCTCTTCTGATCCGCGGACACACATGCTTGGAAAAGAAAGCCTACATGGTAGCTATGAGCGGGTGAACACGTACGCGCACCTGTTGTAAATCATGCATGCGATTGGGCAGATCCCCCTGTATGACTTGCAATGACTGCAATTAAGTTGCTCCCATCATAATTATCCGTTCAAGGTGGACATTTTTCATGTTGATCTCAAATTTCACCAATGTCCGAACCACCATTAAAGAATCCGACACGACAAACGCTCCAGGGAGTCATCGATGATCATGAGCTGGAGAGCGCGCGGATATCCCTTTCTCGTGGGTGCGGGGGCAAATGGAATGCAGAATCATTTTGTGTGGGAAAGATCCGTTGAAAATCATAAAGATCTGTTGTGTGTTCAAAATTTTCAGGCCAGGCGCCTACTATGCCCAGGTTGCCCTGTTTATTTATTGGTGGAACCTGTCGTGCTGCCGGTCGGGGAATCGAATAATGGCCTTTGTCCGTTCGTTGAGCACCCGAGTGTGTACACGTGTGGGTCATACATGTACTGAGTACTGTAGGTAGGTATTGTATAGGAGTTTGTGACTAGCTAGCTGAAGGTGGTGAATACTAACAATTTTAATCGAGCGTGTATGTGCTTAAGCGCTTGTGCTGTCCATGTACGCAGCAGATACAGGTAGTAGATATGAATATGTGTGGCCATGATACAAACAACACAGAATGAAAACTTTGCAAAATTTGTACAATTAATTGTTTGTTGGTTCATCATCACTGAATCCCCTGAAAAGATAGATAATAGCTACAGTACGGATCGTGCGAGTGAATTACATAATATTAAACGTGCGCACGTGCACCCTGGTCTGGCATGCATGATGAAGCGCTTAAGCGCTTGTACAATTGTGATCACTGCAGTAAAAACTGCATATTGGATGCTGCAATCGAGCTTCTTATTTATAAATACTATTGTTAACCCTTGTAAAATAACAATAGTATAGAAGTAGTGATTACATTTAGTATTCATTTAATCTAAACCATTCAGAAACAGGAATACAAACAAACAATGAAGCTAAATGATTTTCTCACTACTATTTTATTTAGGTAATAATCATCATTATTCGAATATTAAATGAGATTCTCAAAAAAATTCGATGGAGAAAAAAAAAAAAATAAATAAATAATTTTTTTATTTTTTTATGGCCATATGGAGCGTATGCTCGTATTAGACATACCCATGAAAGATACTTGGCTTGCCCCTTTTTGCGCTTACTTGGTAAATTATTCATCAGATACATCTAAGTAGCGGGTAAGCTACAGAGATTCGATTCACGATTGCGCGACAACAAACAAGATGAGAGATTTTTGGGCAGACGTTATGAATCATGGATGTTTCGAATGTGAGTCAGTGACTCCGACAGCTCGCTCTCGTTCGGAAATTTGTCGTTTTACCGGCACAAAATGACGTTAGATTTTACTTCGATGTGGAGAGAGAGGCCAGGAGCAACAAATTCACCACAAGAATAGCATTTTTGCTAACACTTTTTTTCTAAGTACATATTATACTGGGAAACCTAAATAAGAATGGATGCATCTGGAGATCATATAAGCAAGAATTCGTATAATATGTAAGTAGGTCTTCGTCCAGCAACAAAACTTAGGAGCTATTTTCTCTGTGACTCGCTCATGAGCTCGAGCGCTCAATTAGGCGCAAAAGTAAGCACAATTTTTTACCTGAGTAGTGATCGAGTTCGCGAAAAGTGAGTTCACCGATGATGCTCTACTCTACCAGGTCGTCAACCCTTCTTCATAAGGTCAGGCAGCTGCGTAGTAGGGTCGGTCGGTCGCTTGAATTTTTCGTGGACAACAACAACAGCAGCAAACGAACACTGCGTCCCATTCATTCATTATTCATCATCCATCGTCTCCACCCCCCCTCTTCTATCTGACATCCGAAAAATCGTCTCATAGCCAACTCAACATAACACGGACTATTCTCATTTATTTGAAATTTTGTGCCTGCGTTGAGATGCTCAGAGGCTCGCGTCATGTGTGGGGCATGTACACACAATGCGTCACAAATGATGATTATGTTTGAGGATATCCGCGGATATATTGTTTGTACTTCAAATGCTATTCACCGAGTGCATCTCCCTTCATTTGTCACAATATTGGCTTAACAGGTCGCTACGGTAGCTGAGCAAGAGGTCTTAAGACGCGAGTACATAACACGTGCAGCTGGCTGGTTAAATAATATTTTACGATGCCCGCAGATCTGCTTGCGTTTTGCAAATTTGTGGCATTCAACATTTTATCTCCTGGACTGGGGGAGTGCACCAGCATCATGAGATTTGTGGATATTGCTGGTGTTGATCCCATTGGCGTAGGATATCATCAACAGTTTGGTCAAGTCCCCTACACGTTCGGATTAAAAAAAATCACTGGTACTTTCACTTTGGACCCGATGAAACCACAAGATTTATCACACATTGTGACACACAGGCATATGGCGCATGGGATATCCTAAATATCCAAAAAATGTACATAATTTTTTTTTTTTTTTAATGTGTGGAACTCCGTGTACACGTGTGTGTGCATCATCACCCCCGGGCCCCCATGCAATGCGCACATGCGCATATGCGTTTTTGTATGCGCGCCGAGCTTGTACACCCTTTTGTATTTATGTAGATTGTGGGGTTGCTGATGATGATGTAAATTGTCCATATGGATGGATGGATGGATGGATGGATGGAAAGCATCACGATGCTGTCCCATGACTCATAATCATGAAGTATCATGGAATATCGTTGCTTTCTAGTTTCTGCAGCGTGAGCAGCGATAATTTGTTGCAAGCGCAATAATGAGAGTGACACTTTTAGACGACTGACTTCCAGATCGTATCGAAGTCAAGTACGCGCTTTACACACAGGTGCGTTACTTTATGATGTTCAGTTTTCATCGTTTATTCAATCCCTCTCTTGCATGTTACTCGTAATTATGCAGTTTACTCTTAAAAACACAAAAGCTAACTTTGCCCTTACCCTCCTATAGACTTCAGAAAATCTTTCAAGCTTTATTGTAGTTTCATGGCTTTACGCTTCGCTCTCAACAATGCACGAGTTGCGCTTGCAAACACCAGAAAAGGTCCAACTTGTGTTGCCCCAACTCTTTCATCTATGAGGAAGTTATCCACTGTCGACGACTCTAGTGAGTTTACGTTTGACATACCTGTTTCTTACAAACTTCACAGGCTCGAAGAGGGACCGAGCTCCAGCTCCACCCTGACGAAGGGAGAACTGATGACAATGTATCGTGAAATGCATGCTGTACGAAAAATGGAGCTTGCGCTTGATTCTGAATACAAGATTCGTAACGTCAGAGGCTTTTGTCACCTTTCTGACGGTCAAGAAGCTGTGGGTGTTGGAGTTGAGCATGCACTCACTAGGCAAGATGACTGGATTACATCCTACCGTTGCCACGGCATATCCTACTTAAGGGGTCAGACCATCGAGGCTGTGATCGCCGAATTGATGGGGAAGAAAACAGGCGCAACCAAAGGAAAAGGAGGATCAATGCATCTTTACGACAGAGAAAATAACTTTTGGGGAGGCCAAGGAATCGTCGGAGCGCAAGTTCCCGTTGGTGTTGGCCAAGCGTTCGCAAATCATTATAATCGAACAGTTGTCGAAGGAAAAAATCCAGAAGACGATCCTATGAACGTTGCTGCAATTTTCTTTGGAGACGGCGCTGCAAACCAAGGTCAAATTTGGGAGGCTGCAAATATGGCCCGTCTGTGGAAGTTGCCTGCAATTATTGTTTGCGAAAACAACGAATATGGTATGGGGACCTCTGTGGATAGGCACAGCAGTGTTGGGAACGAGCAAGGTTACTACACCCAAGGTAATGTAATACCTGGTGTGTGGTGTGATGGTATGGATGTGCTTGCGGTGAAAGAATGCTTTGCATTTTGTAAAGATTTTGCATCGAAAGGGAATGGGCCAATTTATGTTGAGGTACAAACATATCGCTATCATGGACATTCGATGTCAGACCCAGGACTCGTCTATCGGGCTCGTGAAGAGGTAAAAGAAGTGCGTGCTAATCGTGACTGTATTGTTGGATTAAAAAATCGTTTGTTAGATAATGAAATAGCAACAAAAGAAGAGCTTACAGCAATTGAAAAGAGCGTAAGGGCTGAAGTAGAAGATGCTGTGAAAAAATCTAGAGATGCTGGGGTACCAGATATCGAAGAATTGTACAATGATATTTACTGGAATGGAGAAAAATCTTACATCCGTGGTGTTGAATACAACTCTAGTATACATCCATAAGGCTCCATGATTCCATCATCTTTCTCTATAAAATTGTACCAAAAGAAATTTCAATAACAATTACCAAATTTGTTGCATACAAGTAGTTTACGTATCGTTTCCCTTTTCTTTTGATTGTTGGAAGTTGGAGTAGATAGCTTGCACCAAAAATGTAGAATTCTCAATAAATTATATCACGCATATGGTGTGTGGAACAATAATAATATTTGCTTCTTTCATTTGAAAACATAGGTTCTGCTTCTTATTCTTACGCGTGAGAGAAACATCAAACACAAGTATATCTTTTAGATTCTAGTCAAATAAACCCTCAGCTTCCCATAAATCAACAAGTACATCAATCATCTGTGGTAGTGGAACTGGTACAGGTAACTTCCCTGTCTCACTTGTAAGAGCTTCTATCATCTTTCCCGAATCAATTACCTTCGCTCTAACATGAGAACATTTTAAGTTAATTTTGTGCAAACTATTTTCAAGAGGAGATAACTTTTACGCAAATTATAGAGCTCATTCTAACCTTCTGCTCTTTGGATATCTTTGAGATTGATTTTCTATAGCTTTCTTTTTGCTGAGGTTCTGTGATTGTGAGGAGTAGCAAACATATTTGTTAATATAGAGAGGGAGAACAGCAACGAGCTCAATGCAGAAAAGAAGCTTTGGTAAGTATAATTCACCACTCGAGTCGGGTTCATCTTCTTTTGTGCAGCTTATCCTATCTTTTTAAAGACACTTACAACACAGAGCAAGCAGCCCATTGATTTTTACCAAAAAGTTTGCCCTGCAATCGATGTATCTGTCTTGTGATAATATTTATAAAGGTTCCAACAAATCTACTGGTTTGATGCTCCCGATTCTTGCCACAATTGGTGCACCAGATGCGACTTCGTGTCATCACATATTCAAAGCAAGCAAGATGTTGGTGCAGCGCAAACTGAACACTCGAGTGCTTGTGACAGTTCACGAATCAGAGATATCGGACTTACTGCAAGCTGCAACTTGCAACAGTCCACGGAATCGTAGAGACCATTTTTCTATTCAGCGTAATGCGCAGGAATGCGCGTATAACCAGGAGAATGTCACTTCGATTGTGACATTCACATCGTAATGCTATTGCCGGTCTTTCTCACATATCATGGCGCGCGCCATGGTCTGAAGCATGAACATCAACGCTATCGTGAGTGAATGCTAGATGTTTGCCCCTTGTGGGTGGAGAAAAAAAATGTTCGTCCGTGCGTGAGCTCCCAACACTGACTCTCATGGTATCAAACGGGGAGTTGCTCATATCTATCATCAGCGCGCGTGCGGTAGCCGCAATAGGCTATATGCACTGGTCTCACTGTCTTTCATTAGACATATTTCCTTCTCTGTTATGTACGGGCGAGGTGTGGCTTCAACTTTAACTTTAACTTTTTTTCTGACTGAGCGAAGCATATTTAAATACTCGAGCGTCGTCATCAATCCATCAATACCACCAAATAGCTTGCAATTGTCAGGATGGGCGTGGTGCGGCTTCAATTCAACTCAATCCAACTATTACAGGCTGCTGGGGAAAAATAGTTTTTTTTTGCAATTTTTAAAAAGTGTCCCATGTTTACTAAAAATGTTTTTAGAGACTGTTTGGCACTTTGCCTGATACTGATTTTAGCGTTGCTCCAAGAACAGATAGCTTCCGCTCAGATGACTGCAAAGCTTATAGGGTCCTTTCAGAACTACTCAATTTCACCGTTTGACGTTTGTCACTATGGTGATCCGTATGCAAGAGATTGTTTGCGTGATGAAGTCAATATTACAGTCGAAGGCTTGAAAGGGGCGTTTTGTTCACCCAAATGCGGCAGTGACGGGTAACTATTTCTGATGTTCTACACTCGTGCTATACATAACCACTATGCTTTTAAGTGTTACTAGATTGTTAAAACATGTTTTTGTGTTCGAAATACGTGCGTTTAGGTCTTGCCCAACAAAATGTTCCGGCACAACTGCGCAGGCCGTTTGTGCTCTTGAAACTAATTCTGGAGATAGATACTGCGCACTGTCATGTGATCCTAGCAAAGGTGCAAATAGCTGCTCTAGTGATGTGAATCAAGTGTGCCAGCGCATTTCAAACACTGGTTTGTGCACTTATGTAGCATAATTTGTATTAAGTGTATGTATCTATGAATTTAAATTGGTGCAAAGTATTATAACAGATGCAAGTTGCAACGAATTTGTTATGAAAATTTAATTCTGTTCGATATCCATTAAATGTTTGCCACGTAACAGTTTGCGCCACTTGTATACAAAGAATCATTCAGGCTATCTTTATCATTCAAGGTTCTTTGACTTATTATATTGGCTAATACGTTTTTCAAACGTGTCGCAAGTGGGCATTCTATCTTTACTTCCTTCCCATTAATACCATTTGTGATAACAAAAACTGTAAAAGGAGGTAATCTTGAATTCGTTTCCATCTTGCATTGTAATCGTGGAATAACAAATGTACTCAACGAAAATCCATGATCGGTTGCAACGCAACTGAACTCGTCGTTATTATGACGACCAGGATCGACAATCATAGCGACTCCGTCGTGCACAAGTTTCTGCTTTATGATCTTACATATAGGAGCAATTGCTGTACTAAGGTATATGATATCTGATCCGACAATCAAATCATATGTGTACTCTTTTCCGTTGTGATCAAGTATTTCTTGCGGTTCATACCAATTCAGTTGTTTTGCGATCATTTGTGTAGTCTTGACTCCGTCACTGTCTCGGTTAACTAAATTTGCATTCTTTTCGCAAAAATCAATCGCTTTACCTTCCATAATCACGCACATTTGATGGGGAAATCACGGAATGAAAAAAATGAGCATCCAAGCAAGTAAAGTAACGCTCGTAATACTTACTGGACACGTCTGTGGCAACAACTTTCTTAGCCCCAGCTCGACAAGCAGCGACAGAAACCAACCCACATCCTGCACCTAGCTCAAGTACTGTCATTCCCTTGGCATGCGTAATTTTTAATCACATGAGTTAAACTCAACAGAAGTGGGTTCAATAGACTGAATAAGTTAATGTAACATGGAAGAGACCTTCAGTCCGGTGGATATCAACAGTTCCGACGTTAAGATGCCAGCTGTCCAAACTTGCTCCCATATATGAGTTGGATTTTTAGTGTGCAAAATCTTTAAGTCAAAAGCTTTGCCATTTGAAAATAGAGTTATCGATGATAATTTGGTTTCTTTTGTCTCCTTTTTGTTCTTCGCCAACCTTCTGTCACAACGCTGATCCTTTTGCTTTTCTGAAAAAAAGCAGGACGAATTTTCTTCTAACTTTTTCCGACGAGATGAGGTCTTTGCGTTTAGCTCAGCTAACCAAGACATCCTTTTATATTCAAAGAAAAGCGAAAACAATCGCAATTCATTATGTATGTCTGATCAAAAGGTAATTACCTGTCTCTTACGGCCAGGGCACGTATCACACGTGTGCCCCCTTGGGGCTCCAGAGTCCAGAGGTCCGCACGCGTTCAAATGAAAAACTGAATAAATCTGTGAAAATAAATCTCAAGATCCATCCACTCTGAGGTTTGGTCAGACGGTACAAGGGCAAGGCCTTAAGGTAAAGTACCATCATGAGAGATGATGCCTGGAGCGGACTGCCTCATCAACCAACAATCATAAAAAAAACAAGGTGGTCGACAAACATTTACATACTATTAATATTCTACACATGTGTACACAGTAGTATTCGAATACAATAAAATTACTAGACCACGTTTCGTAATTTGCCGGACCTCTTTATATTTTTAACGTTATAACAATTGAAAACACCATATTAAACTATAAAACCCTTCTAAAACCTTACTAAATTTTGTTTAAGATTCTGTGTAAATTTACATTACAATTGGTCAAAATTTTCGTCAAAAGACTGCTTAAAATATTTTCATTAATTTAAAGCTTGTTTTGTATATATTAAAATTATTAAGTAGTTGTTTTGTATATAAAGATGTCCTTACTCGAACGAAGTGGCCTGTTAACAAGTTTTTATCTCGTCGCAAATGATAGTCTAGATATATCCTCCCATGTGCAAAAAGTCCCGAAACGCGTGTCATTCATTCTTGGGTACATAACATTTTCTTCCAAGCCTTCGGACGAAATACCTCCTCCAGCCAGGCAAATCTCTACAATCAACTCACAAGCTTGAAGATATCCATATGTACTCCATGCACAACGTTGCAACGTACGTGTACACGTGTGCGAGTACAATTGTTAGTAACTATCGTTGTAATGTTTTAGATGGTGTTTGGAACAGTACTAGCTGGTTACCTGCGAATTTTGGGGGCCCCGAAACAAGAAAAATGTTGCCAGGGCTTAAGCGCTTGCACCATCTAAAAAATATCATCAGAAATATTCGAACATATGAGAGTTTCCTATTCATTCCAACGTAATTGGTGGTAGCAGGGTTAGTTACCTATCAAAAGACCTTAATGAGGTAAAGAAGCATCTTGCAACTTTTCTGTTTTGCTTTTTCGTTCTGTGAATTGGATACAAACTGTTGAAAAAGTTGTTGATGACAAACGTTTTCGTAGAGTTACACAAATAATGTCACAATATCATTTTGAGTTTTCCCATTTTGTCCTTTTATCGTTGTTGAACTTCATGAGAAATGTATGAAGCAGCTCCAACAAATTTTTATTTGTTATTATCGTAGCTTCTCGAGGCTCGCGAAATGCAGCCGTAGCGCGCAACAAATCCTCGGTCTTGTTTTTTGTCTGAAGTCAATTACTGTTCATATGGTTTCTGACGAGTTTGAAAGAGCTCATACATAGCGCTGTGATCGTGCTGATGTCACCATCTCTAGTCCCTAGAAAAAATAAAGCGAAAAGAAAGAACCTCTATTGAACTCAAAGGAACGGGATACTCTTCTGAATTACTGTACCTATGGATTCTGCAACCAAAAAGCCGATGAGAAAAAGTAAACAAAAGGGTGCTGGTCCAAAACCTTTTAAAGAAACAAAATTTGCAAAATTTTTCCAAAAGATGGGTATAAACGAAATTTCTTTAAATGATACTTAGCAAACTAAATCAAAACATTTTTAGAATTTTATATCTAACCTGAAACTTGAAACCTATACTTGTGAAATCATTTCAGGTCAGGACCTTAAGAAGAGCAATAAAAAAACAAAGGAATGGGCAGAAAGAGTCAAAAAGCACAAATTTAATGGTGTTGGCAAGTTGAAAGCGACTCCTGATGAAGAATATTTGACTGCGAGCAGTAAATTTTTGGCCATCCAAAAAAGTGTGACCGACTTACACAGTCGCGCGGAAGAGTTTCAAGAAGCTATCTCAGATTTTTTATCAGGTGATAAATACACGCGCTGCTCTGCGTATGTTACTTCAATATAATATAGCTATCTTGATCATTTATGGATTTTTATGCATGATACATTTGTAGGCCTTGGGATTCTTTCAGACTCTTTTTCTTCACAGCATTTGGTTTGTGCGGAGGAGGTGGACAGTCGTAACAATTTCAAGGATATTGTTCTGGAGTTTGCAACTCAAACAAAAGAATCAGTTCTCGTTGAATTTTGTCAAACATTTATCAACTCTTTGGAATCGAAGATGGAACAACTAAATAAAATAAGGGATGCAATGGAAGAGAGGAGAAAGCATAAAAATGAATACGATTACTATTACGAAAAAGTTAGAAGGCTGCGCGGAAGGGATTCTGAGAAAGCACAGGAGAAAGCGCAAAGTAACGAAAAAAAGCTATCTGATGCAAAAGCTGTACTTCAACAATCATCGGCACCTCTTCTTGCGGTTTTTCTGGAATATGAGAGCTCCAAAGGCCAGCTGATCAAACAAGTTTGTGAATCCATATATCAAGAATAAATTTGCCCTGTTGAGCCTTTCGTATCTCACCAATGTTTTTTTTGCATTTTTTATCTTTATTCGTGTAGGAGTTCGAACAGTTCAAGAAGATTGTACAGACTTTTTTTGACGCAGGAAAGATTAATTTTGGCAAAATTACTTACGAAGAAAATCAAGCATATCTTATGCCAAAACTTGGCACTTCAAGCTTTGGTGATGTTATATCTGATAGGACATCGTCCACATCTTTGAATAGACCATTGTCATCTTCACAAATTAACAGTGAGCCTATTCAAGAAACTTCACCTATTGAACATCATAATATGAATGCGTTTGATGACGATAATTCCCATGATAATTCAATATCTGAAGCCAACATGAATATACCACCACAAGTGGACACTTTCGATGATGAACCATTGATTGAAAATAGTGTTCCTGCTGTGGCATTGTTTGATTTTGAGCCAAACGCTGACGATGAAGTGGAACTCAAAGCCGGTGATAAAGTGGAAGTATTAGTTCAAAATGAAGGAGGATGGTGGGAAGGAAGATGTAACGGGAAAATTGGACTCTTTCCCTCAAATTATGTGAAATTGATGTAGATATTAGTTGTGCATTCTTTCTACTGATTATAGGACCGTGGTTTAGATAGCGTCTTGTATTTTTAATGTGTCCGTAGTGTCGTATTACTATATCACGAAGATTTTTAAGCTTCGCTGTGTGATTGTGATCTCCTTGTAGCCAAGTCCACTTCAGCTGATCGAATGATTCTGTATTCGGTGTTGTAATAGAAATGGGAAGCTTAACATCAGCAGGAGAGTTTGTAGGATTACTTATCATACGGACTTAGTGCATAGAAAAACATGAGACATCCAGCCCACACGGGGAACCCGTGGTAATTACATGTAACTTGAACATTCTGCCTAAAAGTAGGTTTGCGCTCTTATAAATATTACTGTCATTCTCATAGAATACTCGATATACTCCATTTTCATGCCAGGTTAATTTGCCGGTTGGACGTCCAATCAAATTTTAGGCCTTTTCTTTTCTCCGCCCAACCACGCACTAATATTTCAGGAAGAATTCTCTCTCTCTCTCATTAACATGTTTTGATTGATGGTTCTTGCTTGTTGATTGTACAATCCGTGCGCAGTAATATTCTCTCTTTCATCTTTCAATATCAGTCTTTTCTGCACAATAAATGAGCATGCGCCTTTCGATGTATTTGGCGCTTCAGTGCTTTCCCGTTGTTTGGTTTACAACTGCATAGTTGCGCATGGTATGTAATAAATAAATGAAGCATCCCACTTTTGTGGGTTATAATTTGATTAAAGGTAGCCTTGGAAGTGGAGAACAGTTCTGCGTTGGTTGTATCCTAAGAAAATATCAGGTGGTGATAGCATTATATTTTTCAATATTGACTCACTTCCGATATAGAGCAAAAATGATAGCCCCTGATGAGCTTTTCACGCTTAAGAATCACTATTATCTTGGAAAATATGAGGTTACAATTTTGGGTGTCTTACAGTTTTGAAACTATAACTGCGGTTTCTTGCATCGTAGTGTAATTTTATTTTTTTACGTACTGTTAGAATGCAATACATGAGGGATCACTTTTAAATCCAAACTCCCAAGAAATAAAGACGCAGAGGGATGTTTTGGTTAATTGGTCTCACATAGGAAGAGGAGATTATGACGAGGTGCTTGGAAGTATCAGCACAGACGAACATGAACCTGTAGCGTTGCGTGCGGTTAGGCTTCAGGCTGAGTTTATGGTAAATTGTCGAGCAGACCAGAAATATTTTGCTCTAATTTGTAATATTTTTGTGAATCATCCATGCATTTAATGGAAAATTATCTGCATAATGTGTGAAGAAACATCCAGAAAAGCGCGAGAAAATCCTTTCGGATGTAAGCGATATGCTAAGTAAACCTGTCAACTCTGATGACAGAATTCTACAAATTGTTTGCGCAAATTTACATTTGGAGCAAAAAATTTACAAAGTTGCTCTCAGCTCTCTCGGTTATGATGATGATCTCGACCAGTATGATATGATATAAATTAACATGTTTTCCCTGATATTTCATTTATGAACACATTATGTATTTTTGTTTATACCGGATTCACTTAACCTAAATTGCTGCGTTGATAATTATCTGTAGACTATCGTTGAAAGTCCAAATTTATCTTCAGATGAATCACGTTGAATTGGCATCCAAAATTGTCCAAAGAATGACAGCAATCGACGATGACGCGACACAATCCCAACTCTGCTCTGGATTGGTTAGCTGCCAGCTTGGAGGAGAAAGGCAATATGACGATGCAATGATCTGTTTCCAAAATCTTATCAGCACTTATGGAGAGAGCAAAATTGTAAGCGTACTTTTCATTCTGTTCTGCTTTACTTATGCGATAAATCATTGCTCATCTTTAATTGATTTTATTTCACTGATATGAAAAGTTATTGAATTCGATCGCTGTTGCACTAATGCACATGGATCGTTATGAGGAAGCGCATACGTCAATGGTAGAAGCTCTTGCGAAAGATGAAAAGGATGCAAGCACCCTCATAAATATGATAGCATGTTGCCAGCATCAGTCTAAGACTCAAGCAATGGCCGAGAAATATATAAAGTAAGAGACAGCTTTCTATCATTCCACGGTTTTGTATGACTAGTCTCTCTTAATTTTGTCGCATTACACATACGCAGGGACTTGATTCAATATCATCCAAATCATCCGTGGGTATCAGAGTATCAGAAAATGCAAGAGTCATTTGATCATGCAGTGAAAAATCTATAAACAAATGTGGTATTGTAGCATTCAATAATCAGTGATAATCGATTATTTAATAGAACATAGACATTCAGAAAAAAAATGTAATCTATATAAACGTCGTCCACTGATCTCAATGCTGCACATCAAAAGCCGCAGATCCACTTTTAGATCGTTTGAATAGAACAGCAAAACTCGATACGTCTCTGTAGATCTGATTACGACGCAAGCCTCTGAGCTC
>JACLAD010008584.1_pt1 | contig 18825 bp, 19 predicted proteins | sample 8027901 | NCBI WGS metagenome assembly JACLAD01 (sample SAMN15725071, study PRJNA655200) | protist metagenome | isolation source: fluorescence activated cell sorting (FACS) single amplified genomes of... | place: Spain: Blaines Bay Microbial Observatory, Mediterranean Sea | collected 2016-07-05 | reverse complement strand
GTATTCACAGTCGATTTCCCAGGAGGGCAGGTGCGCCTGAAGATGCATGGCCAGACGAAATGACAGTGCTCGCTCATTGATCCGATCATTGTCGAGAAGGCAGCGATCCTTGTCGGCAAGCTGGTGCAGTGCCAAGTCGAGAGCCTCGATGAAAGGATGAGTGAGAGGGACCTCTATCGCCTGGGAGAACGTCATGGTAACACCTGTTGTCTTTGCCGGTTTATGAAGGCAAATCGCTTTACCGATATCGACTTACCATCAGTTATCGGCAGTTGAGCGGCAGAATTTAGCGACGACCGGACACGCCGCTTACCAGGCCGTAGGCAGCATCGCGCGGATATCGCGATCCAGCGGCATCTTGATCGAGGTGGCACCGAGAATCGTGTTGTCTCGCGCTCTTACGATGCGCACGTTCACATAAGCGGAGCGTTCTGCCTGGGCATAGGTGCCGATGAGCACGGCCTGGGCATCATGCGCCAGTGAAAGGCGTTGCACGTCGCGGGACAGGATCAGTTCCCCTGTGCTCTCTTCGATGAACAGGCTGTCGCGCATCTTCACTTCGATAACGGTCAACCCCGCCTGCACCAGACCGGAGGTGAATAGTTCCGACAGGGTGCGACCGAGCGTCGAGGAGCGCTGCAAGTCGTCGATATCGACGAACGTCGCCGCGATGATCGGCCGATCGGGGGAGAGCCCCCGCGTGCTGGATAGCAGGGCCGCTGATGCTTTTTCCACCAGTTCGATCATATCGGTATCCGGTGACTTGACGACGAGCGTGTCGCTATCGTGCGTGGCACAGCCTGAAAGGGAAATTGCCAATACACTGGACAACGCCAAACCCAGGAGACCGTTTCGCCAATTCATGGGGATCATTTCGCCTTGTCTCCTTTACCAGCGGTTGGTGAGAGGGATCGTCTTCAACGACATCGACTCGTCCCGGTAGTGGTCCGCATCTTCCGGGTTGATGTAGTACACGGTAGATGACGAGTAGAAGACCCGATTATTTTCGGTGACCTGAGTGGTAATGATGACCTCCTTGTCGGTCACGTTCGCCCAACTGCCACTGAATGCATCGACGCCTGCCGCGGCAGGTATCAACGCCAGCGCGGGCTCGCTCCAGTGATTGATGGGGATGGTGGCAACGGCAATGCCGGTGGCTATCGTCGTCAGTGCGCCCGGCGGTGGCCGAATGCCGTCGCGATCATCATGTTCTACGACCTGAACGCGATAATCGACCTGGGCGGCGCCGAGCGGGTCGGTTCGAACGATGGCGCCGTTGGCCACCAGGTGGCTGGTCAGCATCGAGCCGAAACCTTCGGCGAACGGCATGGGCTGGTTCCCGCCCGCCACGAACAAAGGCTGGCCTTCCAACCGTGCACTGCGCGCGATCCGCTCGGCCTCGTAGGCGGCAAGCACTTCCCAGTGGTGCGCCGCCTGCATCTTGCGCTGCTCGCTGTAGGGGTAAGTCGCGGCCATGGGGACCTGGGTGCTATTGATGGCGCAGCCGGTGAGAAGCGTGGTGAGCATGATCAGGGCAACGGGGGAACGAGAGAGCAGCCGATAGGGCATGGTGAACGCCTTTTATGAATCGCTTGGACACTTTAGCGTTCTATCGGCGTCGACAGGCAAAGCTTTATGGGTAGAACGACAAAGGGGGGTAGAGGTCGAGTATGATCTGCGTATAGTGCTGCTGCTCCTTGACCGAACGGGTATAAAGCTCGTGCAGCGCAAGGTAATCGTCAGGCAGGGACTCATCGAAGCCGGTGGCCTCGAAGCGGGTCATCAACGCCTTGGTATCGTTAATCACCGATTCGAGTTCATTGAGGATGTGCCGGCAATCTTCAAGGCTCAATGTCTGCTCATGTCGCTCCGATTCATGCATTCACTCACCTGCCTGTATGGCGCGGGCGCGTTGGTAGAGGACGTTAGCGCTTTGGATGGCCAACTGCTCATGGCGATCCAGTGACAGCTTGGTGTTGCTGTTTCCCGTCGCTGCGTCGTGTAACTCCTGAGCATAGCGATCCGTCAAATGGTCCAGGTTCATGCGGATCATGGTGATTTCCAACTCGAACTCCTGTTGCAGCAGTTCATTGCGGATACACGTTTCGTCAGATGGAGCCTGTGCAATAAGCTGAGAGAGCGTATTGTTGACGAGATTCTCCATGACGTCCAGCTTGGGAAGCACATCGTCAAGAATACACTTGGCCGTTATGATGTTTGGTTCGGGCAACATGGCGACTTCCTAAAAAGACAGGCTCCCGAATCGAGAGCCTGTGTTGAGTGGGGCAGGGCCGAAGCCCCACCCCGGTAGTGCAGATAGTGCGTGTACCGCAATGCTTGGGATTAACCCAGCAGAGACAGTACGGACTGCGGCACCTGATTGGCCTGCGCGAGGACTGAGGTCCCGGCCTGCTACAGAATCTGAGCGCGAGTCATGTTGGCCACTTCTGTCGCATAGTCAGCATCTTCGATGCGTGAACGGGCAGCGGAGAGGTTGGTTTCGGTGGTGCTCAGGTTGGTGATTGCAGAATCGAAACGGTTCTGGATGGCACCCAAGTCAGAGCGCAGAGCGTCGACTTGGCTCAAGGCTGAATCAAGTGCTTCCAGCGGATTCGCTGTTGACTTGTTCTCAGGAGCCGTGGTCAGGGCTTTATCTTCCATGTAAACGGTATCGCCTTTCCCGTCCTGCTGGGTATTAACAGTGCCGTCTTCTTGAACGTAGTAAGTATCGTTAGCAGAATACCCACCATTGTTTTCAACCAAGGTGGTTGTACCTGCTGTAACGTAGGTAGAAGCCCCACCCTTTGAGACATTACCTTCTGCAGAAATAGTATAAGTATTCGTGCCTGCGTCATCGTCCTTAACTGTTGCCACTTTACCTTCGATCTCTGCAAGCATTTGATCAGTTGTCAAAGTGGTAGTCTTGTCTATGGCTGAACCATCAGAAACATAAGAAACGTTCCCGTCAGTTATTTTGTCGGTAGTGGCTGCGGCACCAGCAAGCTGGGTAGTTACATCGCTGATTGTAGCTTGGGTGTCGCCATCTCCTGCTACGGAAAGAGTAGTATTGGTACCAGTTCCACTCAGCTTCAGTTTTTCGCCAGCTTCGTTCGTGAGGTTACCTGCATCATCAATCCGTACTTTTAGATTGGTGCTACCACCAGCGAAATTGACTGTTACCTCATTGAAACCGGTTGCCGGGGTCAGCTCGGAGGCCACTACACCTGCAGTCTGGTTAGCATCTGCAAGCACGTAAGTGTCTGCAGCAGTGTTAGTATAAGTCTTTCCATCAACGGTTACGTTACCACCGGTACCAACCGCGCCCTCAGTCATGACGTCCGCATGGAGAACATCTTCTGCAGTAGCAAGAGTGTTGATGGTTTTAGCATATTTCGTTACGCCATCAACGGTTTCTATTTCTTCAAGATTGTCGATGGACTTGAGGTCTGATTCAGTTGCAGCTTTTGCACCAGACACACTGAAGCTATCAAGGCCCAGTGTCTCAGCATTGATTTGCTTGAGGTCAATGCTGATGGTTTCACCGTCTTTAGCACCAACCTGAATCTTCAGGCTGTTATCTTCCTGAAGAACCTTCACACCGTTGAAATCGGTTTCTTCTGAAATGCGGTTGATTTCGTTCAGGCGCTGTCCAATTTCATTTTGGATGGACTCAAGGTCAGCGTCAGAGTTTGTACCGTTCTGGGCCTGAACGCTCAGCTCACGGATACGCTGGAGGTTGTCGTTAACTTGATTCAGGGCGCCTTCAGCGGTCTGCGCGACGGAGATCCCGTCGTTGGCGTTACGCTGAGCCTGTGACAGACCGGTAATTTGTGAAGACATGCGGTTGGCGATGGCCTGACCGGCCGCATCATCCTTGGCGCTAGTGCAATAAGCTCATGGAAGATGGCGCTAATAAAAATCAATTGATCCGTGCGCTCTGTCTACCATGAGGCTGACAGACGCATCATTGGCGCAAATAAAAATTAAATTAAATAAAAGCAAGGTGTTATCCGCTTTTGGTGATAGCATTCCGACATGCGAAGCTCTAATCATCATACAGTCTTAGAACGACGTGATGTCAATCAATGTAATCTAAGCCTATGTTTTTTAATGGTTAAATCGGTGTCTGTTTGCAGGCAAAGCCTGTGATAGTCCAACACGTTATCCAACAAGGCATCAAAATTATTGCTCAGGATGGCCTGTCAGTTGGCATGCAAGGTGCTGAAGTTCCGACATCTCTAAAGATCAGTGAAAATTTCAGGAAATAAATTTATAAAAAGCAGCAGTGATGGATATTTTAAGAAAGCTGTAATGGTTCCTTGAGCATTGAAAAACGAGCGCATAGTTGGTATTATAGAAGTGCACTGATGGTGCAGTCAGGGACTAGTGAATACATATATAGTGACGAAACCCACCCTGAATACAAGGAATCGACTATTACCTATTAAATTCAGGATTTGCCCGTGGCATCAAAAAAAATTACTCAGAATTTCGTTAATTCTGCAAAGTGTTCTTCAGGAAGCAGGAAAGAGGCCTTTTGGGACACCGGGATAAAAGGTTTTCACCTTGAAGTCTACGAAAGCGGTAAGGGAACCTTGTATTACCGTTATAAGGATAACCGTGGTAAATATCGCAATCATCGCATTGGTGACCGCAACAAGGTGACAGTAAAAGCTGCTCGTGAGGCAGTGAGGATTGTTCAGGGGAATATTGCTAAAGGCATCTATCCTGATCCCCCTGAAGAGATTAAGCGCAAGCAAGAAGAAGCTAGGAAGAGAGACGTTTCCTTTCTAGAAATTTACTATGAAGACTACTGCGAACATATGAAGGTTCGTAAGAAAAGCTGGAAAAATAGTCATAAGTATTTTGAAAACCATATCTTGCCTAAGCTTGGTAAGAAAAAGATTCAGGAACTAAAGAAGCATCATATCGAAGAATTTGTTAACTCGCTGAAAGTTGAAAAGGGCTTTATGAATAGCTCTATTAACAGAGTGCTTGGCGAAATTAAGAAATTTCTCAGTTACGTTGTTGAGCACGATGCTTATCCGGTCGAAACAAATGTGGCTGCAAGGGTTAGGCTTCTAAAAGAAAAAGAGAAAGAATATAAAGAGCTAACCAAAGAAGAGATGCGCAGGTTACTGGCATCGTGCAAGCGCTCCCAGAATGCATACTTGTATCATATAGTTCTACTTTGGGCTCTTACGGGTGCGCGAAGAAATGAAGTGCTAAGGGCAAAATGGAAAGATTTTTATCTTGAGAGCCAACTATGGGTGATTACCGAGAACAAGCAGAATAGGATGCATGCGAGAGCTCTCAGTGATCATGCTGTCGTAGCGCTAAAAAAGATTCCGAAGGTTGAAGGCAGTGAATATCTATTTCCCCAGAGGAAAGATATTACAAAGCCAACCGTGAATATTTTTCATGCTCTGAAAAAAGCCATGGAGGAAGCAGAAATCGCTAAGAATTTCACGCCTCATGATTTTCGGCATCAATTCGCCACTATTATGCTCAAGTCAGGTGAGAATGTCCTGTATGTTAAGGAGCTGCTTGGCCATTCTCAGCTGAGAACAACCATGCGCTACATGCATGTTGATTCAGCTACCCTTAGCCGTTCTGCTAACTCAGTTGGGGATGCGTTCGGCCTATCCGCTGAATGGAGTCAGGCAAGCTGATAATTACGCTTCTTGTAATATTTTTAGATATGAGACAGAGCCGTATAGAGACATGATTCTTTATACGGCTTTGCATTGGCCTGTACCGGCAACCGATGGAGGTTCTATGGCAGATATGGCTAGTACTTTTTACCGTTACATCACCATAATCCAATTAGTGCCGAAATACCCTAGGTCAATAACTACTGCCCAGTTGCATGATGAACTGATGAGTCGCGGCATTTATATTACGCAGAGAACGTTGTATAGGGATATGAAAGAGCGGTTGTCAGTTTACTTTCCTTTATTGTGTGATACAGATAGGAAGCCCCACTTATGGTCTCTCGATGCAGGCTATGATATGGGGTTTTCAGTATTACCCTGTGATAAATGTCAAGCAGCCAATTCCATCTCTACCGACTACCCTTATGGCATCTCTGGATTCCGTTCGCGTCATTTAATATCCGTTATTTAGTGAGCTGAGCGACTTTCCTCGCATTGGTCCTTCTATGCTGGCATGGTTCATGTCAGCTCATGTCGTAACTTCTTCGTATCATTGTGGCCTGTTAACTGATTAGGTCTAATGATGGCTGCTTCCCTCTCTCTACCAGAACACAAACTATCTCATTCTCACTCTGTCCAGATTGATGCCCTCGGTGGAGGAGCACTGAGCAATGTCAGGGATCGCCATGTGGTGATCAAGCAGCCATCGCTTCGCTTTCTTGATGTAAGCGATTGCCCGGATGTCTGTACTTTGGACTTACGTTCCTGCGCAGAGGGTATGCATATCATGATTAGTGGCTGTCCTGCGTTACATCATATTTCGGTCAGTGATAACGGGCAGGGCGCTGTGGTACACATCAATAGCTCCGATCGAGCTCCTGATGTTGAGGTTGATGGTCTGCTTGACCAAATTGATGCGTGTTGGTCATCAGGTCGCTTTGCTCTGGAGTCTGCTGCTCATCCATGGTATGGCGGTGCCATACGTCATCAGGGCAATATCAGCGATGATTTGCCCCCGTTAGCTGAGTGTCAGGTCTATATCGATCCAGTTGATGAGATAGCTGATCTGAGTGCCCCTTGGAGCCGCTGTGTATTGATCTGCCGAGGTTCCACACTACAGCAGGTAGTGGTCCATGCCGTGGCTGAGAAGGCTGATATCGCACTGCAAGCGCTTCCTCGATTGGTGTCGGTTAAAACAGCTTCCAGCATCAGCCGTTTATCGGTAACCGCTTGCCCGTTACTTTCTTTTGTCGAAGGGCAGATAGCTCACTGCCATCTCCATGCGTCAGGTAGCCGCAAGCACCATTTGTTATTGGCAGTACATGCCCAACAGGCCGTAATTAGCCATTGCCAGATGAAGAAAATGACGCTGACAGCGCCGACTAATCTGAGCCTGATTCATTGTACAACGCTGGCTGATGTCTCGTTGCCGGAATTGACTCAGGTTCGTTGCGAAGGAGCTGTTCCCTCATCCCTGCTTGGCGTGGCCGAGATCACCGTTAACGAGTCGCTGGTTAAATCTCTGGTAGCGCAATTTTGCGATGGCGGCGGGGATGCGGTGCTGAAGCCTTTGGTCTCGTTGCTGCCTTTGCTACGCGAGCCGGGGCCATCAGTTAGAGCCTTGCTGCTGCTCTCTGAGTTATTGGCGAATGGGGCCTACCCAGCGTTGATATGGCAGATGCGTATGCAGTTATCGGCACGTCATCAGAACTCTCGCATGAGCGCTCTGATGTCTGTCGATCAGGAGCGCTTGGCTACTGCAGCGGGGCATTGGCATTGGCACCTACCAGATGATCTGGGCCGCGAGGCATGGTTGGCGGATTACCGAATCTGGAAAGACTGTGCGCCCTATGTGGAAGAAGCGGGCCGATTCCGTCATACCATGGCGAGTGCCTGCGTTCATGATCCCGATGGGCCGGCGATGGCGACTGTTATAGCGGCTATCGCAAATGGTTCACGTCAGTTGGAAACGCATGAGGTTGCATTGATCACGGCGATCCTGAGGAAACTGGCAAGGCTTTCATATCACCGGCTTCGCTCCCAGAAGCTACGGCACCATGCTCTGCGTTTGGCCATGAGGTACGATAGCTTGGGAGAGGAATTTGATCGTTATTTTCTTGCATGTTGCGAGGAGCACTTGCTTCTACCGGACCTGCTTGATGTGCTGGATAGGATTGGCCGAGGGCATACGGCAGTTCGTATGGCCCTGTTTCGTATCAGCCTTAAATCACGAGAATGGCTAGAGACCCGCGTCGAGGAAAGCCGGCAGGTGTCGCAATGCATCGCACGAGCTATGGCCATGGCGCTGGCTCGTTAGGAGCTGATAGGCCCGCTACAGCCATATTTGGGCCTATCACTATCGCTCAGGCATGAATTGCCGTCAGCGCGTCGGGGTTCACTTCAATGATTTTCAGAAGGGCACGTGCCGGACCTGTTGGGCGAACTCGTCTCTGCTCCCAATTCTGGAGTGTCTTCGGCTTCACGCCTATCAGATAGGCGAATCGAGTCTGTGATAAGCCGGTACGCTTGCGAATAGCTTTCACATCTAGCTCAGGGAATTCTCGAACTTGAAGCCCTTGTACTGGATCGCCACGCATGTGACGCCCCATATCACGGACACTATCGAGCAGTGCCTCAAAGCGTTTTTCGTTCATGGCTCCGGCCCCGAACTGGTGAAGCTTTCATGCTGTCGCGCTGCCAATCGCGTATATCAAGAAGGGTGGGACAGGGTATCCATAACAAAACGAGGATTGCGCTCTACCAGCCTCAACAATGCCATTGCCGGGCCACGAGGCTCCCTATCGCCACGTTCCCAATGTCGCAGAGTATTAATACTGATATGACATCGAGCTGCGAATTGCTCTTGCGTCATGCCGGTTCTTTGCCGAATACGCTTCACATCTGGCACGTCAGGCTGATGAACCACGACATCGGTTCGCTTCCCTTCGGCATGCTCAATAGCTTCCTCCAGTCCTTCGCGAATACGGTCAAAGGCGCTCATGCATATTCTCCAAAGCGATAGTCACCAAGCGTTTCACAAGCAGCGCTAGTTGATGACGTTCCGAAGTTGTCAAATTGGCCTGCTCATTCTTGGCGAACAACGTAAGTAAGTAGATCGGGATGCGTTCATCATGGAAGTAATAGATGATGCGGACGCCGCCACTTTTACCCCTTCCGCCTTTTCCCCACCGGAGCTTGCGAATGCCACCTGTCCCTTGAATGACTACGCCTGTTCGGGGATGTTCCGCCAGATAGTCAATGATGGCTCGTCTTTCTTCAGCCGAAAGGTGCTTTTCAGCTTGGGAGCGATAGGAAGGCAGCTCAGCGATGGTGTTTAACATCTTCCTAGGGTAATCCATTGGATTACCCTGAACAAGGTTTTTCGGCTCTGACAGGTTATGTCGTATCCAGCCCATAGACTGTTCTCCTGACCGAACAGGAGAAGCCATGTCTCTTACCGCTACCTTCGAGCAGGCGCGACAGATCGTCCTGTTCCAATTACAACAGCTATGGGCCAGTCCGGCACAGGCCCGTCATATCAGCCCGCTGATGCTGTGGTCAGCGCCGGGTGTAGGGAAAAGTACATTGATACGAAGTGTATGTGAGTCGATGGGCATTGGCTTCATCGACATTCGTCTGTCTCAGCGTGAGCCCGTCGACCTTCGTGGGCTCCCCACGCCTGATGGTGATCAGGTGCGTTGGTTGCTCTCCTCGGAATGGCCGCGAGACCCACTGAGCCGAGGTATCATTCTCTTCGATGAGCTGACCAGTTGTGATCGCTCGCTTCAGGTGGCGGCATACGAATTGATTCTCGACCGACGCTTGGGCGATCTGTATCGCGTGCCTGATGGTTGGTTGCTGTGTGGAGCCGGGAATCGCGTCGAGGATCGTGCTGTAGCCACTCCGATGTCCAGTGCACTTGCTAATAGGTTCTGTCATTTGGAGATGATACCGGATGTTGAGCAGTGGACGCGATTCGCCCACGGGCAGGGCTTGCATCCTGATGTCATCGCCTTCCTTCGCTTTCAACCTCAGCATCTGCTGTGTATCGATCACAACACGGAGCGCGGCTACCCAACCCCACGTAGCTGGCAGCGCGTTTCAACGTTTCTAGGGCATGCTGTGGCGGTTTCAGGGCAGGGCAAAGCTGCCTCTCTGGATGATGCCTGTCTTCGTCTTACGATCCATGGGCTTGTTGGACAGGCAGCGGGCACCGAGTTTCTTGCGTTTCGCGAGTGGACTCGCAAGCTGCCAGATATCCCGGCCCTACTGCGAGGTGAGGTGCCGGTCTCGATCCCATCACGTGCTGATTTACAGGTGGCCCTGTGCGCTTCGGTTGCTCATCACCTGTGGCATGGCCCTGAGCATGAGCTGCCACGCCGTTTGCAGGGCTTTTTTACGGTTAGCCATGAGCTCGCCTCTGATATGGCCACGCTGTTGTTGATCGATGCGCTGCAAGGACGTGATGAAGTGGAGCGTGAGACACGGATGCAACTGCTGTTCAGCCATCCTGAGTTTGAGAACTGGTTAACCAAGCATGGGCTCCCGATGGAACAGATCGAGCCCATCAGCGATCCGGCCCTGCCGGAGATGACGTTGACTCTCGATCAGGCCAAGAAAATGGCGCAGCATAATCAGGGGATGCCGCAATGACAGAGCATATCGGACAGCAGCATCTGCCATTGAGTATTCGTCGCCCCAGTGAAATAGAACAACGGCTAAAGGCAGCGCAGGCAGCACTCTGGGAGCAGGAACGAACCCAGTTGCTGATGAAACATCCCTTCACGGCCAAGCTGGCTCTGCGGCTCACCTTGGTCATGGTCGTGGATAGTCGTTTGGCGACGGCCTGCACCGATGGTGCGCATGTCTTTATTAATGCGCATTTTGCGGCTCGCTGCGATCAGGCTATGCGTCGATTCGTGTTGGCACATGAGGTCTGGCATTGCGTGATGGGACACTTTCGTCGTCACCTTGGCCGGAGTCGCCTGTGCTGGAATCTGGCTTGTGATCATGAAGTAAATTACCTACTGCTTCAGGAGGGACTGGCCTTGCCCAGTGATGCGGTACTCTATCCAAGCCAGAGAGGGCGCAGCGCCGAACAGGTCTACGCATGGCTTGAGCAGCACCCTCGACCTGAGATCGATACGCCGTTCGATATTCATGGTCATGAATTGCAGGAGATAACAGCCCAACAAGCCGTTGAAGTCATTGATCCCGATTTTCAGATCAGTTCCCCAAGTGGGGAGCTGGCACAGCAATGGCAGGAAGCCATGGTGAGTATCGCTCAACAATGCGGTGGGAGCCTGCCCAAGGGGCTCGCTCAGCTTGTCGATAATATCGTCAGCCCCCGTGTCGATTGGCGGACACGGCTTCGGGTCTTTCTCTTACGTAGCTACGGTGGGCAGCGCAGTTGGCAGAGACTCAATCGTCGTGCTTGGGCGAATGGGCTTTACCTCCCCGGACAGAAGGGCAATATGCTGTCGGTGATGGTTGCCGTCGATACCAGCGGCAGTACCCGGAAGCATGTGGGCCAGTTTATCGAAGAGCTACATGGACTGATGGCTGACTTCGATCATGTCGAGATTCGGTTCGTTGAATGTGATGCTGCAATTCAGCGGGAGCGAGTGATTTATGACTGCAGCGAACTGAGGGCGAAAGAGGAGGCGCACAGCATTACCTTGTTGGGAGGCGGTGGGACCGACTTTCGCCCCGTCTTCGAGCGCGCTGAGGAGGTGGTCCCTCAGTGTCTGGTCTATCTCACGGATGGATGGGGAAAGGCTCCCGGCGCCCGTCCCAGCTATCCTGTGCTCTGGGTTATCGCGCCTGATGGGAGGCCCCCGGTCGATTGGGGGGAGGTCATACAGATGGAGGCAGCTGCTTGAAAATCATTTTTTCTCACGGAAAAGAGAGCGGGCCATGGGGTCGAAAGATTATTCATCTGGCACAGGCGGCAATGGCCCAAGGATGTCATGTAGAGAGCATCGATTATCGAGGCATCGAGAGCCCAGAAGCGCGAGCTGAGTTACTGACCGAGAAGTTGTCTGAGTGTCCCGATCCATGTGCCTTGGTGGGGTCCAGTATGGGAGCATACGTATCATTAGTGGCGAGTCAGTCGGTACCTGTACGGGGATTATTCCTACTAGCCCCTGCGGTGGGGCTGGCAGGTTATGCGCAACATAGCTTCAATTTGACAGGGGTTTCCGTAAAGGCCATACATGGTTGGCAAGATACGGTGGTTCCCGTTGAAAATGTAATTAGCTTTTCGCGGGAGCACCGGGCAAGTTTGCATTTGGTAGATAGCGATCACAATCTAAGTCATGTACTTGTGGAAATTAACTATGCATTCAATTTTTTCTTAGAAAGCCTTAATAGCTAATTAGGGTCGCCATTCGCACTCTGATACTCTAAGGGAATGTTAAAGGATTTGCGTAAGTGCTCGATGTAATCCCTTTCTTTACTGTTTAATGTGGCTTCGCCTACCACTACCAGCCTTTGAGCCGTCTGGTTTCCCGGCCAATAGGAATATTCGAAAATCTGCCCCAGAGCCTGCCTAATACATGCCTTTGCACTAGAAGCTATCTTTATTTCGTAAAACCAGTACTCGTTATTTTGTTTTACGACTAGGTCTATGCTCTTACCATTTGACCTGATTTCAGTTCCAACATTATCTTTCCCGTATTTTTCGGCTAGCTTGTTATAAAGATGCAGCTGGATGTCATTGTGTCTAAGAGTTACGTTTAATTCCTTATCTAGGATGTTGCTTGTAGTAAAGGAACGCTTTTTCGTACATCCGGGTTTGAAAAAGAACCCCGTGTTATCGGTTATTTCTGAGGGATAAGGCAAGCTAGACTCTTCTATAAATTTATAAAGAGGGTATAGGCGGTTTAATGTAGCCAGAACATCCTCGTAGCTAACTAATTCTTTTCTTTCCTTTTTTCCGAAAAAAATAAACATTCCTTCACGGATATCTTCTTTCCGGATAGGAGAGGGCGCATGATCTTCGCTCCTTTCTCCATTATCGAAGTGCCACATACACATATCGGAGAATTCAGTGCCATATTCAGCAATGTATTCGTTAAACAAGGCTATTTTGGGGATTAGTATATCTATGCTGGGAAGGGCCTGACTAAGCCCAAGCGAAAATGCTACTCCATACCTTACGTCGCCACCTTCCAAGCCGATATTGAATTGAAGCTCCTGCCTGCCGCCATAGTGCCAACCCCATTCTTCAAAAACAGTTCTTTCATCAAAGAGCTTGGTAGAGGGAAGCCTAGCTTTACCGCCTCTTGCCTTGCGGAATTTTTGTAATTCTCCTATTTCGTAATCTTTAGCAAGTTCATTAATGTTTTTTGAAAATTCTAAAAGAAAGCTCATGGTTCACGCCTAAGTGCTTTTGTTGCTAACAGTTTATGATTTTGACCTTTTTATGGCGCGCTGTACAGTGCTTACGCCACAGCCGATGATTTCGGCGGTCTTACGTATGCTCAAGCCTCGCTTCCTTAATTCCATGATACGTATATGCAGCTGCTCATTCGTAGGACGGCCTTGGTACCGCCCTTCCTGTTTAGCTTTTTTAATGCCTTCCAGCTGGCGTCGACGGCGATCTTCATAATCTTTTCGCGCAACTGCGGCGAGCATATCTAACAACATAGAATTAACAGCATCCAGCATACGAGATGTGAAGTCATCGTTGTGCGAGGAAGCAAGAGCCGTGTGGCTAGTGGGCAGGTCTAATGAGACGATTCGAAGCCCTGCGTGCTGTATGGCTGTCTTGAGTCGATCCCAATCAGGCTTAGTTAGTCGCGTTAAACGATCAACTTGCTCGACTAAGAGCACATCCCCATACTGTGCATCTTCGATAAGGCGGGCTAGTTCTGTTCTATCTGTTTTGGTGCCGCTAGCGTTCTCAATATACCAAGACGCGACCTTTAACTGATTTCCTTCGACAAAAGCTGTAAGGGTATCACGGGCACGGCTTGCGTCTTGGTCCTCAGTGGAAGCGCGTAAGTAAGCTCGAATGAACGCTTGATTTCTCATAGGCTAGGTTATTCTCCTTTGTGTTCGTTTGAGTATGTTCATAATAGGCGTAATCGTTTGGCTTGTAAATAAGCACTTTTGAACACGAAATAGCATAGGCCGGAGGTGTATGCGATGAGGTACACCCAAGTGGATGGTAAGGATAGTGTCTAAAACCCAAGTAGCTGCTTGGATAGGCAATGTCCAGCTTTTATTTGGCGATTATAATTGGATCAGCGGTTTCACTGCGTATCGATTTAACTACCTGAGGAGGCTGACGCCACTAACGGTTCTATGCGCTAAATTAGATCACTCATGTTGATGCATGATAAAACATGGCAATTGATATATGCACATCTGATTTGTCAGTAGATTTGTGGGGTGGATATGTAGGGTGTGTCCTGAATTAGTAGAGCTATTAATGGATACATGCTATTAAGTAGGTGCGTATTAGCTTGTCATGTGGAAGCGGGGTTTTTCCACGTGATAAGCGCAAGTACGCAGTAGCGAAGTGCGAACGAGAGTGATGCACTTCGCTAACTAGGATAAACTGAAATAAAAAAACAAAAGTGAAAGCACTCACTTCGTTCATGCTTCGCACTTGCATTGCGTATTGAACGAGTGAAACTACGTTTCACTCATCAACACACACTGCGTTCTTTGTTTACTTTGGCTATCAATAACCAATTGGGTGTGTGCTACATATCAAGTGACTAAGATTTTTCCTCACCAATCTTCGCTATATATCTTTATAGACAAAAAAGGTTACTATTTTGGAAACAGTGGCCGCCGTGGTTCCTGATTTCGAAAGAAAGCTAACCCCTTGACGCCTAGAGATATCATGATATAACAGTACTGGTTAAACACAGTGCGCATACTTGTAGGATAATTGCCGGCGAAAGTCGTTGGAGTGACATGGCCGTCAAGAACTTGTGCGTATAATATCATTATATAGGAGAGCTACATGAGAAATTCCAAGACGTGTGTAAAATACAACGATGGACTAGCTGGTTCTGGCAAGACATCTGAAATTATTAAGGCCATCAATCAGTCGCCGCATGAACAATACATTATCGCAAGCCCAACGATATCGCTTACAAATGAAACGTCGAAGAAAATCAAGCGTGAAATAACAACAATTCATAGCGAGGAAAAGAAAAAAAGCTCTAATATTAAACCTGTCGCAAATTTTTCTAAAGCTTTGTCAATTTCAACCCATGAAGTGGTTCTGACTACTCATGCTACGCTTAAAAACGCGCTAATTCAAGGGGTGAAATCAAGTGGCACATATAACTTGATCATAGATGAATGTATTGATCTTTATGATACGCATTATTTTAGGGTTACAAGTGAGACTTGGTGCGCTCTCAAATGTTACCTTGATTTCACATTGGCTAAAGAGGATATAGGAGAGAAAGCCGTTTACGAAGTAGGGATTAAAAAAGAAAAAATAGAGCAGGTGAGGCATGTATTAAACAATAAAGAATTTGAAGACCTTCTTCTTACTACGCACGATGCAGAAAAGTTGCTTAGCTATATAAATTCTACTTCACATAAGACCTATATGCGTGGAGATGTTCTTCGCCGTCTAGAAAATATACCTGCTAACGAATCGGCCAAGTTTCAAGCGCTATCAGTAATTAGACACGATGCTTTAGAAAAATTCAAGTCAGTTGTGATATTGAGCGCTTTTTTCGAAATGACAACTACTTACCACATTCTAAAAATATTCGGGTTTGATCTGGTTAACGTTTCAGCTAAAAATAAAGCTACAGAACATAAAAATAGAAATCTTCATATTCATTATTATATGGATGGGCAATATAGTAAAAAAGTGCGTGAGCTTGAGCATAAAGGAGTGTCTTTGCAAAAATTAATGATAGAAGATATTCAAAAGCGCATCGGAGAGAAAGAATTTATATATAACGGGAATAAAAGCGGAAGGGAAAATCAGCGTGAGTTGTTTTCATATAACAATGGAATTCTTGTTAATTCTATACATGGTGTGAATGAATACAGGAATATATATAGCGCTGCTTGGGTTTGCTCAATGAATGCAGAGCCAGAACAGCAGAATGTACTAACTTCGTTTGGTGTTCCAGTTGCTGTAATTAACTTTGAGCGTAATCAGCTGAATTGTTATCAGTTTATGGCTCGCACTGCTGTTCGTGAGGGCGATGGTGAACTTCCTATTGCAATTTACGTGGCGGATGCTAAGACAGCCGGATGGCTACATGAGAAATATCCCGATTCACCAAAACCGCAGCTTATCGAAAATGATGAAATAGGTAAAATACTGAAATTTCATAAAGAAAAAAACAAGCGTGAGAAAGAACAAAGAGAAGCTAGCAAATGTAAGCTAACTGATGAGGATCGGAGAAAACGTAATACGGCCAAGAAGTTCAAGTCAGAGTTTGAAAAGTCTTTTCGTGAAGGAGGTAAGTTGCATGAAAAGAAAGTCAAGAGGCTTAAGTATACTGCAGTTATGGATACGTATTATCCAAATTCACCTAGGGTAATTTGATAGCTGTTTTTTGCAAGCGCCCAATGATTAGGTATATGCGTTTTTAATATGGTCGACGATTGACTCCATTTTATGTAACATGACTTTAGTCGACAATGTTTAGCATTTTCTGCGTATAGTGACTCTGTTCCTTCAGCGCTTGGGTGATGATTAGTTCCAGCTTGGCATAGTCGTCTGGCATTTCGTCGTTCATGCCTGTGCCTTCAAACCGGACCATCAGCTTACGGGTTTCGGCAATCAGGGTGTCCAGTTCTTCAATGACGCACTGATATTCAGCTTGGTTCATGGCCTCGTAACCTGTGCCAGTGGAACGTTCACTTGCCCGCCTGAATGGCACGCGCTCGCTCATACAACTTTTTGGCACTATCGATAGCAAGACGCTCGTGCTGATCCAACTCCAGTATAGCGCCTGCATTGTTGCCGCCAGATTCGGCTACGGCCTGAATTACCTGAGCGTAACGCTTGAGCAGGTGATCGAGGTTCATGTTGATCATCATGAGCTCCAATTCGAACTCCTGCTGTAGAAGGTGATGACGGTTACGCTCGCTCTCATCGCTTGCCTGCGTGATCATCTCTTGAAGCGTATTGTTCACGAGGTTTTCCGTAGCCTTCAGCTTGGGAATGATGTCGTAGACGAGATCGCGGGCGGAAATTCTTTCGGATATATCTAGCATGAACTGCTTCCATAAAAAGACAGGCCTCAATATGAGAGCCTGTTCTGAAAGGGGCAGGGCCGAAGCCCCACCCGTTACTGCGTGTACCGCTATGCTTAGGATTAACCCAGCAGAGACAGTACGCCCTGCGGTACCTGATTGGCCTGCGCGAGGACTGAGGTCCCAGCTTGTTGGATTATCTGAGCGTGGGGTCATATTGGCAACTTCTGTTGCATAATCAGCATCTTCGATGCGTGAACGGGCAGCAGAGAGGTTGGTCTCGGTAGTGCTCAGGTTAGTGATCGCTGAATCGAAACGGTTCTGTACTGCGCCCAACTCACTACGAAGGCTGTCAACTTGCTTCAGAGCATCGTCTAGAGCCTTCAGCGGACTTTCTGTCGACTTAGCAGCGTCTTTTTCTGCTACGAGGATAGAGTTACCCTCATCGTCTTTCGAAGCGTAAATCACCTCGTTACTAGCATTGGTCAAATCGCCAGTGTCATTTAGGGTATAGCTATCAGAGCCAACTGTGTATGAAGCAGTTGATACCTTAAAGCCTTCTGATTCAAGATCAGCGGCAGTAGCTTCGCGATTGGTAGCCTTTACGGTAAAGTTCCCTTCGCCATCTTTGAAGAGGTCGTTATTGAATACATTACCGTTTGCATCTCGGATGGTAACAGTCGCAGAGCTAGTAGAGTTGGTGGCGTCTGCTGAACCGCTAACCTCGGCTGTAAATGTCTTTCCGTCTACGCTTAGAGAGTAAGTGCCGTTGCCACTTGCATCGGGAGCATTTTCGCCAGTGCCTGCAGTCCATGGGCTAGTACTACCAGTGACGTCGCTATATGTGAACCCATTGGTAGCATAGTCAGCTGCGATAGATGTGTTTGTACCAGTAGTGGTTAGCTCGCCATCAGTGTTGACGAATACTTGGTTGGTACTCGTATAGGCAGCATCGGTAAACACGTCCCCATCACTATTTACGTAGCGATCCTGACCGAGCGAAGCGTTCTTATACGTGGCGCTCTGGAGCTGGCCGCCAAAGTCTTTTACGAGCTGCTCAGCAGTTGCTTTCTGGTCACCTGAAACTGAGAAGCTGCCCAGCTTTAGCGTCTCTGCGTTGATCTTGCTCAGATTAACGGTAATCGTTTCCCCGTCGTTGGCGCCAACTTGTATTTTGAGCTCTTGATCTTCAGCCAGTACTTTGACGCCATTGAAGCTAGTCTCTTTGGAGACGCGGTCGATCTCGTCAAGCCGTTGGTTGATTTCGTCCTGAATTGAAGTCAAATCGTCCTGAGAGTTGGTGCCGTTTTGTGCCTGAACGCTCAACTCGCGGATACGCTGCAGGTTGTCGTTGACCTGATTCAGCGCACCTTCAGCAGTCTGCGCGACGGAGATACCGTCGTTGGCGTTACGCTGTGCCTGTGACAGGCCGGTGATCTGAGCAGTCATACGGTTGGCGATGGCCTGACCTGCCGCATCATCCTTGGCGCTGCTGAATCTTACCAATTCTGGACTAATAGTATCTTTTTGATATTTTTAGGGTTTCCACTGTCTTCTCAATGGACGGCCAAGCTTTTTCTACTGATTTTCTACCCACCGCACCTTACCGAGCACTAAACCATGACGCCTAATTAGTACAGAATTGCTTTTTTTTCAGTGGCTTATGAGAGTTTAGGGGTTGAATTTTTTCTTCTGTACGCCTATTCTTCCTTTGGCAGGTCAGAAGGGGAAGAACCTGAGGGGTCTAATAGCTTCACGCCTTTCTGGGTTCGGTCAATCCGACGACGACTATCGTCAGTGAGCTTTTCCTTAAGAAGGCCGATGGCCTTAGGTTCTATCTCGATATGAATGCTATCGGTGTATAGGGTATCTACGGTAACACCGATTTCCTTGAGAATTTTCAAAAGCTTAGCGTACATTTCGACGCGCATTGGCAGTTCTAGCGTCTCAATACGTGCGATTGTCGGCTTAGAAACCC
>JACLAD010014847.1_pt1 | contig 18836 bp, 22 predicted proteins | sample 8027901 | NCBI WGS metagenome assembly JACLAD01 (sample SAMN15725071, study PRJNA655200) | protist metagenome | isolation source: fluorescence activated cell sorting (FACS) single amplified genomes of... | place: Spain: Blaines Bay Microbial Observatory, Mediterranean Sea | collected 2016-07-05 | reverse complement strand
TCAGGACTGCTACTCTGTCGGATCGCGTGCGCTTGGCCTGCGCGACTTTGACCGCTTCAGTGAGGTTTGCGATCTCGGCTGACGCGGCGGCGTCGGCCTCCTCCAGCTGTTGCTTTCTCTCCGTGCTTTTCTTGTTGATCTCCGACAAGAAGCCCCAGTAGTAGTTTGCCGCGCCAATCTTCTCCAGGCAGATTAGGTTGTCATCGACAAGTTCTTGGAGGACGTCTTTTATTGCTTGGCGCTGGGTGTGAAGGGGCAATGTGGTAAGGTGGCGAAAAGGGAGAAGCAACCACGGCAAAGAGGAAGAGACAGAGGCAGAGGCAGAGGCAGAGAGACCAAAAAACGACGAACCACGACGCCCTTCTTCGCCCCAGTGCTCTCCAGAGCCTTGAGCGTCCACGGGCACTTGGAGTCGTAGACGATTGCCATCATGTTCTTGCGCTTGTCCGCGGCGGACATACCTCGACTGGTGTTTCGGGGGTGGGGGGTGGGACACGCCGGCAGTTGTGAGTAGGAGGTTTGGTTTGACATTCACATTTGGAGCAAGATCGAGGAGTCGAAAGAGACAACACTCTCACCGTTTCGACATTGTCTTATTCTTCCGTCCTCAAACTCCCGTTTAACTGCAATCTGCAATATTTCCTTATTTTTAAATACTCGGACAACGACTGGGAGGGGGGCGAGGCGGGGAGGGAGTTAAGTGTGAGGGTTTGTTTGTCTTATCCCCCCCCTTCTCTCGTTGTTTCCCTCCTGTCTTTGGCGCTTTTCGTGGAAGTTTCGAAGCGAACACTTTCGCGGGGTGGCGGAGAAGTCCCGGTGACGGTGCCTCATCCTGGCCTCCCCCGACCACCAGAACAAAGAAGGCGGCGCTCGATTCCACCCAACTTACACCTCTCTGTCCCCAATCGATGTCGTCGTCAGCTGCAGCACTCTTCACCGCCTCGGCGGTAGCCAAGGCACGCGAGGCGGTCAAGCTGTCCAAGGCCAACCCGGAAATGGAGAAGGTGGAGCGCACCCCGGCGGGAAAGCTGGACGCGGCGTTCCCCCTGGCAAACGAGCGGCTCTTGCGCGCTGCGAGGGGCCACGTCACGGACAAGGTCCCGGCCTGGATGATGCGCCAGGCAGGACGGTATCTCCCCGAGTTTCGAGCGCTGAGGGCCGAGTCGGACTTCTTCACGGTCTGCCGCACCCCCTCGCTCGCCTGCGAGGTGTCGATCCAGCCTCTGCGTCGCTTTGGTGACGACAAGCTGGACGCGGTGATCATCTTTTCCGACATCCTCGTCGTCCCGCAGGCGATGGGCATGGAGTGCCTGATGGTCAAAGGACAGGGGCCTACCTTTCCAAGGCCGTTGCGTTTCGGTGCCGCGAGGTTTGGGGGCGGGGTGGGTCAACGTTGGTTGCTTGCCCCTGCCAGTCGAACGTGACTTCGCTCACCACTCTCCCCTCACCTCTCATCTTGCACCTCCCTCACTTCGTCCCTCACTTCGTCCCTCCGTGCCTGAAGGATGCCGCCGGCGAACCCGCCGCAAAGAAGCGGAAAGTGTCGGCGGCGGACGGCACCGCTGCGTCGGTGGCAGTGGCAGCAGCCGGCGCGGGAGTCCCCCCCAACCCCTACCAATCGCGGGCCGCTCCCGAGGGCGGGTTCTTCTCCGCTTCCGAGCTCGATTTCAAGCCCGACATCGAGAAGACGCTCGGATACGTCTTCGACGCCATCAACGTGACGCGCCGCGAGATCGCCGGCCGCGTGCCGCTCATCGGGTTTGCCGGCGCGCCGTGGACGCTGCTGGCATACATGGTAGAGGGCAAGGGCGGCGCGAGGACGGGATGGGCTCAGGCAAAGAAGGCCCTGGTCCAAAATCCGGGGGAGTGCCTCGCCGTCTTACAAGCGATCACAGATATCGTCGTAGATTACCTCTGCGGCCAAGCCCTGGCTGGAGCCCAGCTGCTTCAAGTCTTCGACAGCAACGCGGGGTACCTCTCGCAGGAGGACTTTGATAGGTTCGCGCTGCCGTTCCTTCTGCAGATCCCGGCGCGCGTGAAGAGGAAGCTGATTGCAAACCCGGCGTGGCGCGAAGTGTCCCTCAACGTCCCTCCGATGACGTGCTTTGCGCGAGGAGCTCACCATGCTGTGTCCAAGCTGACGAGGGGATTCCCTGCGTCTGGGCGCCTTGCTTCCTGCATCAGAGTGACGCCGAAGAAGAAGGAGAAGGAAGGAGGGGAGGGAGAAGGAGGAGGAGGAGGAGAACTAAGTGGAGATGGAGAGAGCTTTTGCATACGCTTCGGGTACGACACGCTCAGCCTTGACTGGACCATGGATCCCCTAGCCGCGCGACGCGACATCGAGGAAGCCATCAAGCAGGAGGAGGAGAAGGAGGGGGAGAGTCAGCAGGAGAAGGAAAAGGTGCCTGAGGAGTACGCCTCAATGTGTGCGTCCGTCGTGGAAGTGGCAGCGAACGAGGCGCAGCCGCTGTGCCTTCAGGGCAACATCGATCCGATGAAGTTCTACGGCACCGCCGCGGAGATAGACACTGAGGTGGGAAAGATGCTCAAGGCATTCAGAGAGGGAAACGGGGGTAGCGACGGCAACAGGAGACACATCGCCAATCTCGGGTGGGGCATGCGGCCTGACTTCACACCAGAGGCGGCGGAGGCGTTTCTCTCAGCTGTGAAGAAACACAGTGCGTGAATAAAGTCGCTGTAAAACGTACGTATGATACACAAATCCGAAGAAAAAAATACAATTCCAAAATAGACCTGTCGACCCCTGTCACCAGCAGAGAGGCGTTTTGCGACAAAAATATACATGCAAAACCAACCTCCAACTAAATGGGGAGATCACAGCGACGCAAAGGAACGGAACTCCCCAAGGGAAAGGGGTGAGAGAAACACAAATTCACCCAGACGATGAGAGCAAAGCAGGGTGCCTTCAAGCACCCTCCCATGCGGAGGCCACGCCCGCTGACGCTCCATAGAATGAACGTTCTTTTGCTTCTCGCAGCGACCGTTGTCACCGCGACCTGCCTCCAACTGGTCCTGCGCGTCGTCATGCGCAGTGCCAGCGCCCAGACTGTGGTCAGAGGCAACGCGGGCGCCGCAGCCATCCAGGGAACGGGCGATGTCACTGTGATCGTCGACCCGGACATCTCCCTGGACTCGGCGCTCTCCTGGGTCTCCTGCCACGAGTGCCTTGACGCGGGCAACACGTGGTGCGTCACCACGAACAAATGCTCGAGGGCAGACATGTCCTCTAGGGCCTGCCCAGCGTTCACGGCGGAGGAAAACGCGTTCTACATCAAAAAGGGATTTGGGGTGCCGTCCAACATCTTTCGAAGGGCCGCGGACAAGGGCTCGCCGTTTTGCACAAACAGGAGGGGAGGGGAGGTTTGGATAATCCCTGAGCGGCCCTCGAAGGGGAGATACTTTCGCTCGCGAGGACCCAACGACCTCTGCTGGCCGTACAACTGCGGGTCTACGGGGCGGGTTGCGAGGTGGGAGTTCGATTACGAAGAGGGGTGGATCCCCGTGCACCGGTTCGTACAGTAGTATGCTCCACCCTCCATCCTTTCACGCCCTGCAGACTATATTAGCAATATGTACAATGCAGCTGTAACTCACACACTTCAACCTCCCCCCCCTCCCCTAAACACACACACACACACAAACACTCCTTGCCAGAAACGGGAACAGGTTCAACCGCATTCCGTTGTTGCTCGGTGCAGCAGGAGAGAGAACGTCTTTCCGCGTGCGAGCTTGGGAAGCGAGGGGGGCGACGTTATGGCTTACGATAGCCGCGACGGTCGCTGCCGTGGTGATGACAGCAATGTGAAACGGCGGATGAAAAGAAGACTACTCGTATATATGGGTGTGCGTTTTCGGCCCGCAATCGATCGATCGACTGTACGTAGAGTTACTCGGTCTAGCCCTAGATCTCCGTCTGCTCTTCAACCCTTGCTGGTGCCGTCGTTACCGCCACGCCCCGCATCGCTTTGTTCGGATCCCTTCCCTCGGCGATGTCCTTCTCCGCCTCTTCTCGCTGGAGGATGTGTGAGTGTGAGTGTGAGTGTGAGAGAGGAGAGACAGAGGAGGGGGAGAGAGAGAGAGAGAAAGAGAGAGAACGAGCGTACTTTGATCTTCGCTAGCTCCGCTCCCGGTCGCGCCCTGGCGTTGTGTTCGACCTGCACAGACAGAGAACGGTTTGGGGTGAGGAAGGAGAGACAAGAGACGAGAGACAAGAGACACGAGAAGAGAGACACGAGAAGAGAGAGAGAGAGAGAGACTAGTCGCACCTGCTTTCGCATCGCCTCGTTGCGCGGCCCTCCATCCATCACGTCGATCCGCTGCAGACGATCGCCGTTCAGCTTAAGGATAGGTATATTAGGTCAGAGATAGATAAGAATAAGAGAGAGACAAGACGAGAGAGAGAGAGAGAGAGAGAGAGAGAAAGAAAGAAAGGGGTGAGGGGTGCGCACCTGCAGGTCGAGGAAGATTATGTGCCACTTGGACTCTGGCGGGTTGCTCTGCACAGCGCGGACGACGAGCAGGCCAGTGCCTTTGGGACCCGAGACGGGGATGGTGGCGTTTGCACTGGACGGGAGGGAGATAAGGCGGCGGGTTTACGTGAGATCCGACGAGAGGAGAGGAGATTGAATGAGGTGCGAGAGCCTCCTTCGCCTGAAAGGAACAAAAGAAGGGGGGAAACGAGATGAGACCTCACCTCTGGTTTCGCACTGTGCCTGTCCATCTTACGCTTGACTCGATCGGCTCGCCGAGCGCTTCGCGGACGAGAATGTGGCTCTGAGCCAGCGCCATGGCCTGAGGAAGCGGCTCGGGAAACTCCAAGAGAAAGCTTCCAAAGCCGTAGGCGGCCAAGGAGAATGCCGAAACCCACGCGAGCTTTTCTGCGGAAGACATGCCGCCACCCCCTCCAGCTCCTGGCGCTCCCTGGGCAGCCGCCGCGGCGAGATACCTGCGCGGTGCTGGGGTGGCGAGCCTCCCCCTTCTCCGGAATATTGGTGCATGTGCACCACTGGACGGGCGAGTGAGGGACAAAGGCCGCGGTCTTCGTCTGAGTGACGACACACTACGGAAAAGGGCCGATTGGAACGACGACGCCATGGGGGTTCGTGCAGGAAGAAGAGGTCACGGTTGCCGCCACTGCCCCGATCTCTTCACGCACAAAGAAGGGACCTCCTATGCTATGGATCGTTCGATCCTTTTTCCTATTTTTATTTGTTTGCTGACGACTCCGAGCGTCTTGCGTGGAGCGCCGCGGCGGCCAGCGAAGCGCCGAGCACGAGGCCACCAAACCCGTAACACAGCGCCCTCTTCATCTCCGGATCCACAGACGACAAGATGTGTCCCTCTCCCTGCAGCACGGTCACAGCCTCCCTCCACAGCGCCTCTCCCGATGCTGCGACGACCCTCCCCTTTGTCTCGCCTCGCAGGAAGGCGTCAAGCGTCAACTCTCTCCCCTCCCAGTCGGTCATCACACCGCCGCCGCCGCGAAGGACCGGAACCAAAGCCATGTAGTCGTACAGTCCAAGGTCTGTTGGGAAAGAAGGGAAAAAGAAAAGAAGAAGAAGAAGGGTCACGAAGATGGTTAGGTGTCAGTCACGGAAAGAGGCGACAAGAGACACGCTATGGACTGACCCGCTTCGACCACGAGCCCCGCTCCGAAACCGGAAGCGACGATAGCGTACGCGTAGCAGTCGCAGCCATAGAGACACCGTCGCACCTTCCCGCGCAGCTCCTGAAACCGGGCCTGCTCGAAGCCCGGCTTGAACATGTGCGGCGTGGTCGCGTACATGATGGTGGAGGCGAGCTTTGTCTTGCCGCCACAATCGTCGCTGTTCCGAGCCACGGGTTCCCCGTTGAGCAGCGTGATCCCGTTGGCACCGATCCACCGCTCGCCGAGGACGCACTGGTCGATGCAACCAAGCACGGGACGCCCACGATGCAGGAGCGCAATGAGGGTCCCAAACAGAGGCTTGCCCGTAATGAACGACTTGGTGCCGTCGATCGGGTCGAGAACCCAGACGTATTCGGCGTCAACCCGTTCCTCTCCAAACTCCTCGCCGTATACGCCGTGGTTCGGGTACCTCTCTGCGATAAGATCTCGCATGGCGCGCTCCGAAGCGCGGTCGGCGACGGTGACGGGGCTCGTCGCGATCGCGCGGTGCGCCTCGTCTTTCTCAGCTATCTCGAGGCCGGAGACCCTCCAGTAGTTCAGGATAATAAAGCCCGCAGCATCTGCCAGCTCCGAAGCGAAAGATACGAGGTGTTCCGGTACTTTGGTCATGTTCGAAGGGTTCTTTGTTGTTTGTGTCTCTACTTCTCACTACTTCGCACGCGACCACGAGAAATGAGGTGAACCACGGCGCGGTCGGCCCGCGCGCTGCGGGCTCCTCCCCACCCACATGCGCCACCGCCCGCCCACCACAACCGAACCCTCGCTCCGCAGTTCTCGCGTCATTTTCTCGCGCTTCAATTCTATGCAACGTCGCAGGCATCTCGTGCTCACTATGCCTCAATCGTGGGAGGCGGCCTGTTCACTGCAACGTATGGCTTGAGACTCTCGTTCTCCACCGGGGTCACAATCCTCGGAAGCTTCTCGATGCTGACGAGGAACTGCCCCCCACGCGTGAGCCTCCCCCTCTTGCGGACGCGCTTGCCTTTATAATAGAACCGATTTCCCTTTTTCCCCGTCAGCGGGGTCAGGAGGTTCTGACGGGGCGAAAACTTGCCGCGTAGGTGGCCGGTGACAATGCCAAGGAAAGACATTATCGAGTACTGGTGTGGAAATAATTGTGGCCGAAATGACCGGAATGGGAGCGGGAGAGCGAAAAATAAGCTAGTAAATGTCAAATCTCAAATCTCTACATCTGGCACAGGCGCTCGAAGCCCACAAATGTCTTCTGGTCGCGACGAAATATCGGACCTCGTAACAGCGTGTGCTTGCGGTACTCCTCCTTGGTCATCGTCGGTGTGAGCCGGTACTGCTTGAGAAGAAGAATGAGGAAGGTCTTGGGAAGGAACAGCGGGTGGTGAGATTGTTAGATAAAATGTATCTTTGCAAGTGGTAACCGACCTTGATCTCGAGCAGACTGAGATGCCTCCCAATGCACGGACGAACGCCTGCGCCAAATGTCGTAAACGAGTAACCAAGCGCATTGTCGCCATGGTCCTTGCCATGCCCACGCTTGCCCTTGTTTCCAGCACTCTTTCCGTCGGAAGAGAAGTGAGCTAGAAAACGTTCCGGTCGAAAACAGATCGCGTCCTCGCCAAAGTTGATGCTCAGTCTCTGTCCGAGCATGCTACTCGTGTTCACGTTGGATCCGGCCGGGATCAAGACCCCACCTATCTCAACATCTTCTGTTAAGGTTCTAGGCGGGACTCCGACCACTGAAGGGAAGAGCCGCATAACTTCCTTTACGCACGAAGAGAGGTACGGCATTGCTGCGAGCTTGTCGAGCTCAAAAGGCTCGACCTCGGCTCCTGTCACCGAAATGATTTCCTGTCGCAGCTTATTTTGCACTTCTTGGTGAAGTGAAAGCCTTTATTCCAGTGCATATAGAAGATCGGATTGGTTTATTTGTGAAGGAGAGAGGGAATGGGAAGGGAGAGGGAGAGGGGAGAGAAAAAAAAAGAAAAAAAAAGAAAAAAAACAGGATGAAACACAGGAAACGCACTGTACGGCGATGTGCTCCATTGTATGCTGCGTGGTCGTGAGACCGGCCATCAGAAAGGCAAACACGTTATCTAAGACCTCGCGCTCGCTAAGCTTCCCCTCTTCAGGATGTGAAGCGTCAACGAGAAGATTGAGCAGGTTCTTCTTGCCGTCATCTCCCTCTTCGTTGGAAGAGTTCTTGATGTAGGATCGGCAATAATTGTGTAAGTCGGAGATGGCCGAGAGCCTCGAGCGATTGAACTCTAGAGGAAGATCGAGAAACCCAGGAATCATGTCGAGAATGGACCAGATCGGGTTGGTCTTAGTTCCGTCGACGCTGTCCAGGAGAGAAACGTGAGAAAGTAAGTAATGGGAGCTGGAGAGCCGGGAGCGACAACGGCGGCAATAGTAGAGAAGGCGAAGGAGACGAAATAACACCCACCCTTCCTGACCCAGCATGATCTTGAGCTTGGTATTGATGAACTGTGCGTCAACCTGCGATCCAAAGGAGACAGAACAGATCACGCGGAGGGAGAGCGCGCCAAAGAGATGCCCTGCAAGGAGCGGCAACGGAGCTCCTTCGGGAGCCCTTGCCTCGCGATTGCGCTTAAACGCGTCCTGGACCGCGTCGTGCAGGACGGGCTGGCCGTAGTCCGCAGCTTTGCCAAATCCATCTTCAACCATTGAGTTGAAGTCGGATAGTACACGGAGTGATTCGCTCATCACGTGGGGGAAAAATGACGCGCGATGGATGGAACCCATGGCACGAAGAGCGATCTTATGCGTTCGCTTCCACTCCTCGCCCGAGATCATGAAGAGGCCCTTCCCAAACATCTTGTCCCATATCGGAAATATCCCCCCGATGTTGCGAATGGAATTCTTGATAGAGACAGAGTGTCCGAGGAGCTTGCGGATGTTGCTGTGCGTGTGCGGTTGAGAATGATGAGGTTTTGGTTCAATGAGTTGCGTGCTCTGCACTCGTCCAACTCCTTTGTAATGTGCACAGTTAACTCACTCCCTGCCAAATACGACAAAAGAAGGACGACCGCCAACCCCTGAGAGTTCCCCCTATTGAAGATTTAGATCAGTGTTGAGTTTGTTTTGATTGAGAGTGTCATCCAGAGAACTCACGCCAAGGTATACGAGGTCCCCTGTCTCGTTCTGTCGCTTGGCGAAGCGCTCTGCGTCTCCAAGAGGGTCGCGCATTGCAGTCCAGACGTCCCCAAACTTTGTCTGCGAGTGAAAGGAGTGATGATGTGAATCAGGAGGAAAAAGATAAACGACAACCATCCTTCACCCTCTCGCAGCAGACCTTCATAGAAAGTGGTGAAGTCGAAAGTGGTGACGTCGAAAACTACAGTGCTGATTAGGACTTACCAGCAGCCCAGGGTGAATCCAGGGTATTGGGCGACCCTTGAGATCCCGAGGAGGAAAGGGCGTACGCAAAACATAGCGATAGAGAATGAATGCAACTCCAATGACAATAAGGATGCCATATCCTAGCGGGGCATTCCAAGCAGAAAGGGATTCAGCGCTTGTATGCCTAACAAACGCCGACGTCAACGCCTGGTCCACCATCACAGCGAAGCAGAGTGGAGGTGTGACGTGATTGTTGCGCTGCGATTTTTCAACTACTTTATTTTGGACGTGGGAGTCAAGATTTAATGTGCGCTGGGCTTGGAATGGCTCAAGTCTGCCTTGCTTGCAAAGCTGCAAGCTGCAAGCTGGAGAAGAAGATGTTCGTAGAAAGTGGTGACGTGGTGACGTCGGTGCTTGACCTGACGTGTGTGGCAAATTGACGGGATTGATTTCAACTGACTTCTACTGTCCCATGCGCCCATTTCAAGTGAAATGAACGACGCGAATAGTGCCCAAAACTGACACCCTCACTTACTTGGGGGCTTCCTCCTCCCTCCCTCCCTCCCTGTCCCGCGTGAAAACGTGAAGCCCAAAAAACTCATTTCAAATCCCGCATGTCTCTCAACAAGAGCTCGTCCACGTCCCGTTCTTCAACCCTTTCTCGTCGACAGGCACTCCCTGTGCCTTTGCTATGGCCTTCATCGCGGCCAGAGCATCTGGTGCGGGCGGCTTCGCCCTCGAAAAGAACTGGATCTCGCTGACCTGCACTCCGAGAACTGACTTGCAAACTGCCAAGGTCATCGTATCGTAGACCGAGTCGTCCTTGGCGCTGGTTGTGACGTCGACGAGGATGGTCGGGAGGAGCACGTATTTTCCTCCAGGCTCGTCCACATTCTTGTTGTAGTATCCCGTGATTGCCACGCCATTGTCATCCATGATCGGGTGGTAGTTCTCAACCTGTCAATGTCAAAGGTGTTTCGTGAGTTTTACAATCCCTCGTTTCGATTTCGCTCCCAATCCCCACGCCCCTCCCCTTCAGAATCTCCTTCCTCCTTGAAACTTACAATCGTGAACGGGAGCTTACCAAAGTATCTTACCGAAAAGTTTGTCTTGAGCGTCATCCCGTCGTCCTCGATGCCTACGGCCATCGTCTGGCACGATGATCCCACCTGGGCTGGGTCCTGCAGTGGTTTGGAGTGAGGTTGGCGTGGAGAGAACGCACCCAATCTTCTCCATCCGCGAAGAAGCACGCCTATGGCCCAACACCTACCTTATATGCCAACTCATACCAGAGTCCCGCAAGCTTCTTGGTCTCCATCTTCTTGACCCGATCAGTACGGTATGCAGTAATGTCTGGGCAGGCTGCATCGACAGTGCAGCCAAAGAGCGTGGTAATGGCGACAACGGCGGCTAGGAGGAAGAAAGTGTGTCTCATTGTTGCGGTAGGTGTCGACTTTTGCTATACACAGTAGTAAAGAAAATATGGCATGGCAGTAGAATGAATGGCTCGATGCCCAATGCGCACGCAAGCATGTAGATTGATTGCTGTGCTTAACTTCAATCAAGCGATGCTGCCCGACCTTGAAAGGTTCGATAGCGAGTCAAGGGGCGCTAGAAGTTCGTGGTACGGCACAGATACGGACGGTCTCTCTTCGATATCGAAGGAGACGATAGGCGCCGGAGCTCTTTGCATTAGCCAGCGATTTCTGTCTGCCTCGTCGACGTCAGCTTTTGGTAAGGATTTGTTAGGAGACTCTCAGGAATCTGGCAAGTCATTAATCACTTCATCGCTTTGAAACGCACATCCACGAGCAAGTAGAGAAATTGAACTTTGCATGGCCTTGCTGCAAGAGTAGAAGGCGAAGGGAGCAGTGGTCAAAATATATCGCAAGAGTCGATCCCAAATCTTAATTTAAGAAAGTACACCAGTCATGCAAGCGTATCTTGCGCCTACCTTTCTCTTCCTTCTCGTCGTGGCCCTGGTGGCACAACATGGCAATGCCGACAGCTTGACGCTGCTCAAGCCCAACGCGACCGACAAGCCTCACGTCGGCGTCGTATTTATCCAAGGTACGCAAATTGTGACCAAGGCATACATTCCGCTCATGGAGAAGCTACAGAACACCGCAGCGCCGTACTTTTCTGTTTTTGCTTCCGTTCCGGCGTTCGTTCTCTCTATTCCGGAGCCGGCCCAGATAGGCTCGTGCGTGTCGAGCGCGAAGAAGGCCATGTACGCTGCAGGCCTTGACAAGGACGCCCCTATCGTTGTAATGGGGCATTCCCTTGGCGGAATCATGGGACAGGATTACGTTTTTAGCCACAAGGATGAGGTTGGTCGAATGCTCCGCACCACTCTGCTCCACTGCTCTTGCCTGCACTGTGTTGGCCGTCTACTCTTTTGCTAACGCAGCAATATCACGTCAACCAGGTCTCCGCCCTCGTGCTCATGGGAGCTGGGCTCGCGCGCAAGTACCGCAACGGAACGGCCTCTTACACTTATCCAGTTCCGACGCTTACTCTGGACGGCACGCTTGATGGCCTGTACCGCGTCACGCGCCAGGCTGAGTCGTGTAAGTTTTGGGTGCAAGAAGCTGCAACCCATATCACAAGGAGCTCGAAACTCATGCAGGCATCACTCGCATGCCCCCCCCCCCCCCCTTCCCGTGCGCGGTACAGACTACCACCAGATATTACACGCGAAAGATCCGCAAAGCGCGGTCGAGATGTACCCCGTTGTGGTGTACGAGGGCGTGACGCACATGCAGTTTGCAAGCGGCACTCCTCCGTTTGCCGTGAAGAATGCAGATCTCAAGCCGGAAGTCAGTTACGACGACGCGCACGCGGCCATGGCCTCATCCATGACCATGTTCCTGGTTGGTCATATGGGCGGTGACGCAAGCCCGAGCATCAAATCTCAGATGTGAGTTTCGGGGAAAGCGGGCATGAACTGTAAGAGGGCGCAGCAGAAATCGAAACTTACGGGAGACAACATTCGCCCTCGTGATACAGGGCCGGTGCACTCAAGCAGGCGGTGACCGAGACTGGCAAGCTCGTTGCCCCCATCATCGCCGCTCTTGAGCTCGAGGGCTTCAAGCACTTCAAGCCAGCGTGCAACAGCGACAACCAGCTCCCCGCGTCCTGCCCGGCCTACCCGCGCTATCCCGGGGGGTTAGTTTCAAGCGAAGCCGCATAATGAATCCTGCATGCAAGAAGTTGAAACTCACGAGGCATCTCTGCCACGCATGTGAAATAGGCACACCTCGGACAAGCAGGAGAAGGACTGCACATGTGGCACGCCCTGGTCAGTCGTGGCACAGCAGGTCATGTCTGGTCTTGGCGACTCCTCGGTCACGGTTGAGGTCACAGATGCAATCCACTCGGTTAGCGACGTCTTTCCTGTCCACCTGCCGAAGATTTGGGAGAATAGCTCGACAAGGGTGAACGTTACCACAGTGACTGAGCCAATTTACTCAACCTTGGACTCGTTCGACACTGGATACTATGAGGCGAGTGCGAGCGAGCTCCGGGTCAAGCTCAAGTCGAGACAGACCATGATCGAGGCTACGGGCAAGGCCAACATCAACTTTACTGCGACCGACGTCGTGACCAACAACTGCAAGGAGATCAACCAGAAGGCGCTCGACTGGGCGCTTGGAAATGCAGGTGTCAGTCTAGAATGGAATGAGCTCCGACTCTGATTCCAAGAGAACTCAGAAACTCATGGAGATTTCTCGTTCTCTCCCTTTCTCTCCCTCTCTCTCTCTCTCTCCCTCTCCCTCTCTCTCTCTCTCTCTCTCTCTCTCTCTTTCTCTTTCTCTTTCTCTTTCTCTTTCTCGCTCTCGCTCTCTCTTCAATCCTCCCCACCCCTCTTTCCCTTCTACATTCGCTTTGCGATTCCACACACATGCGGAACAGGCGGTCGCGCTCGCTCGCTACAAGAAGATTGGAGTCCCTATGGTCATGGGCGATGACCTTGGGCCGTACAACGCAGGACCGCTCTGGATCTACAACTCGATGAAGTACGAGATGGCAAAGGACAAGAGCAAGTACACAGTCCAGGCCCCTATGATGCACACGCCCGATAACTATGGCATCTCGCAGGCGGCTGGGTTTCACTACTGCAAGGTGCTCTCGCCGGCTCGGGCGCTTGAGTGGATCATGATCGACTCGTTGAGGACCAAGGGTGGATTGTCGTCGCGTTGAGCTCTCATAGAGAAAGAACGGGGTACATCTCATTAGCACTCTTTTTTCTTTTTTCTTTTTTTCGCTTCCGCTTTGATATCACGAGACACTGCTTTTCTGAGAATCTCTTTTTCGTCCAACACCTTGTCAAGTCAAAGAAAACCAATTATGATTTCAGACACGCTCCAAGCTGTCGGTGCCACGGCAATATTTGTTTGCCTCTGGCTTTTCTTTGCGCGAGAGGCGTGGCCGTTCTTGCCACTTGGTCGACCGACGGCGGCACTATTGGCGTCAAGCATGGTTGTGGTAACGCGCACTCTCTCTGCCTCTGACGCGTATTGCGCCGTCGCCGAAAATCTCCCTACTCTGCTCACGCTTATTGCCATCATGTTTATAGCGGAGCACATGCGCAAGGTCGGAGCAATGAAGTATCTCGGTGGCGTGCTCGTATGGAGGTTGCAGGGCCAACTTGGTGAGGATTGAGCGCTCCATCTATACACACACTTTTCCTGCTTCCCGACATCACTCCCTCACAACCTCCCTCCCCTTGCAGACTTTATCGCTCGAGTGTCCGTCTTGAGCGGCCTCCTTTCGGCATTCATGATGAATGATCCAACGTGTGTGGTATTGACGCCTCTCGTGATCGAGGTCTGGTCTTCGAACCCACCGCAGCTCGGAGACCTCGACTTGGGCGTGTGCCTCCTCGCAGTGGCTACGTCGTCAAACATTGGCGCAGCCTTAACCCCCATTGGCTCGCCTCAAAACCTGCTCATCTTTGGCGCCGCGGCGGGAAAGCTCACCTTTGTCTCCTTTCTACAGTTCCTTATCCTTCCTGTGGCCGTATGCCTCCTCACGAACGTATTCCTGCTCTACGCCCTCGCGGCAATGAAGGCGAGGCACTCCAGCGGGCGGAAGGAAAAGGAGGGCGCCTCTGCCGCTGTAGAGGCAGGAGCTGAGGCCGAGGCAGCAGCAGCAGCAGCAGCATCAGAAGCAGCAGCAGCAGGAGGCGCGCTCGCGGGCATGGACTATGCGGAGTCAGAGGAAGGGAAACGAGCGCGCCGTCAATGCCTAGCAGCAGCTCCCCAACAGTCAGCGCAGGAGGACTTGATGGAGGAGGAGGGTGTCAAGGGTCCACGCTGCGCTGCGGCCGAGAAGGAGAAGAAGGAGAAAGAGGAGAACGAACGAATGCGACGGGGCCCTGCTTCCTGGATGGACGCTACTATTCCGGTGCCGAGGACGGTGAAGTTATCCCTCTTTTGCGTGTGCTTGCTCGGTCTCCTCGTCGCTTTGTTGTTGGGGGAGGACTTGGGGTTTTCAGCAGCGCTGGTGGCTGGCCTCATCACAGCCATTGACCAGAAGAACCCAGCTCAACTGATCAAGAGGTGAATGAGCACGCTTCTCTCTCTCTCTCTCTCTCTCTCTCTCTCTCTCCTGTCCTTCTCGGCTCACTACTAAACTAGTCCACTTTTCTCCTTCATTCCCGACTGATTCCCAGGATCGATTGGGGCATTATCGTGTTCTTCTGGGGAGTGTTCGTGACGATGCAAGCGCTGGTGAGCGCCGGCGTGGCAGGATCTCTCGTCGACGCCCTCCTCGGCAGCTCTCTCTCACCCACGGCAATGGCAACGGGATGGGACCCATCGCAGATTGCCCTCTTTGTGGCTGTGACCCTACTCTGCTCTAACGTCTTCTCAAACGTGCCCTTCGTCATCATCGTCCTTTCCACGCTTGGGTCGGCTATCGGCAAGCAGCACTCGTTTTGTGAGGGAGTCGCAGGGAACGCGACGGCCCCTTCGCCCGAGCAACCGCAGCAGGAGGACTCCGGCGTGTTCATCTACCTCCTGCTCTCCTGGGCGTCGACAATAGCGGGGAACCTGACCTTGCCCGGGTCCATCGCCAACCTCATCGTCGCGGAGAAGGCGTTGCAGAGCGAGGCGAGATACGAGCTTACCTTTGGCGAGCATCTCGCGTACTGCTTCCCGACAACGCTGTGTTTGGCGACCGTAGGTGCTGTGCTGCTGGTTGCCGTGGCGCCGCAGTAAAGTAAGGCCCTTCCATGAAAATGTGAAATGTGAAATGTGGAATGTGGAAATACAGAACTTCTTTTCATGATCTATAAGTTACCCCTCCGCTAGGTTAAATCTAATGTAGGTTTCACGATGGCGGGACAGCGGAGAGTTATACCCTTTTCCGGTTAGCCAGAGGAGAAGGATTACGAGCGTTGCTGTCGTCCACCACCTGCTTCCCACCGTGTTGCGCTGGTGGAAGGACCAGTTGCCCCATCCAGAGATGCAATCTTGCCTTCCAAATTGCTTATCCTCTCCTGAACCCAACTCTGTACGTCGACATACGTAGAGCTGTATTTGCCATTGGGCTTATAGCTTTTGTATCGTGGATCTTGATGGCTTTTGTATCGTGGATCCTGTGCCTAATAAATAGATGTATTGTGGTATAAATGAGCAAACTGTACACACGCATAGGTTATATCCATATGTATGCACAATCGTACCTTCTCCCTCCAGGCCTGCAATTCTTCCAGATAAGCTTCTTTCGCTTTTGCTGCCCAATCTACTGCTTCTGTTGTGGATCTTACTGGGGTTGCTCCTGGGGGTGCTCCTGCTTCTGCTGTAAGTGCTACTGCTTCTCCTTCACCACGAGGAAAATAAAGTCTTGGTTGAAGGTTCATCATAGGCACTGATGGTGATTCCTCTTCCTCTCTTGAGCCGCATTGTCCGAGCCCTCTGAGGCTAGAGGACTGGCCGAGGCGGCGACACTTCGGCTTGGCAGCCAGCTCCTCATTCCTCTCTAGTAGCTCTGCTTCCGCTTCAAAGCCCGAAGAGCTCTTGCAAATCACAGTCGAAACAGTAAGAAGTGCCGCAAACACAAAGTAGACGAAGGCGTGAAGTTGCATGATATGCTCGTGAATACAGAGACTTTTTGATCAGGCTCACCTCCTCGTCTGTGACTGTTAATATTTATGTTGCTTTGATTTTGGGGGGGTGAACCGCTTACTATAAGACAAGCTTCGTCAGAACACAGTTGGGTTGTTGTTTTGTAAAAGAGGTGCGTACACAAAATGCAAAATCACACCACACAATGTTCGAGAAATGAGACGTGGGCGCAATGTGATACCCACTTGGTGATTACGCATATTGGATTACGTACACTGGGCGCTCACTGCGCCGTGTCTCGTTTACAATTATACCGTGATTGGCGGTGATTTCAAGCGTTCCTCAACCTATTCTCTACTAATAACACAAGACAGTAAATTTTCTAATTTTCGTTTTGTGTGGTGTGATGAACCACACTTCGCTTATGACGACACATCATGTTGGATACGTCACATTTCGTAAGTTAGGAGTTTATTACAGGTTTTACCTGCACGCCCGGCCCAAGGCCATCGAGGGGAAGAACTTCTCCAACGTCTTCGTTCATTACCCTCCCCACTCCCTCTTGCCTCTCACCTGTAGACCGCCCAACCGGCGACCCGCTGTGGTTCCTCAAGGACAAACTCCCCTACGCTGGCGGTATGCACACCGAGTTATGACGAGAATTTGCACCACGATTTCAGATATTGCAATTTGGCGAGGTGTCAGCATACGAGCACAGGCAACGATGCTCGATCCCGAGCCCGTCTTCAGCGTCTCCCGCTGCCGAAACATTGCTGTGAACCGACTCTTCATGTCGCGCCAAGAGTACGAGGAGGACGGTTGCGCCGCGTCGCGACTGCTCTGGAGTGGAGAGGGGAAAGGAAAGTTGCCGAGTCAACCGCCAGGCAGGTTTCGAGGGTTCACGACAAGGCGACGACGACGAGATGCTCAGAATAGAGACATATCTGAAAAGAAAGCACTATTGTTCAAAATGCTTTAAATTAGGTAGTTGTAGTTGTAGTTGTAGTTGCGTTGTAAGGGTTAAACTTGGAATCTGTTGAGGTTGCGAATGTGATGGACATCAAATTCATCCACATGAAACCTCGGAAGAGCAGCGAAAGAAAGAGCAACTCGAAGACACCGCATAGCTCGCGAACGATGATCTCAACCCGGAAGGTAGATGCACGTCGACACACGGCTCTAGTGTAGTTACCTTACCACTCTGTATCCCTCGCTAGCAGCGGTATATTGACGTTCTTCGCGACCTTATTCACCAGCTTTATGCTTCCCCCTCCCCGCCGCCAAGCCCAGCACACGCCAGCACATCCTCGCGCTGCCACTCCCATGTCCACCACCTTGGCTTCTCCTCATTCCATCTGTCGCGGTTGGCCTCGACCCAGGCGCGGATGTCGGCCGTCGTAAAAAAGCAGTGGACGTATTCCCGATAATAGTAGCAGAATTGTTTCTTGCGCTCGTCATCCTTCACGTCCTTGCTCTCATTGATTGTCCACCGCTTGCCTATCTTCTCCGCCGCCTCTCTCGCCCCCTCCCATTCCATTTTGTGCTCCGCTTCCTTGTACCGCAACGCCCTGACTTCGGCTGCCTCTCTACTCTTTTGCTCCCACTTTTGGTCCCATGGCGCTCCTGCCACCACGCCCTTGGCACTGCCAAAGCCCCTCATGCATCCCCGGTAATCAGAATATGCATAATGATCATCAAAATCGTAGGAGTCCACATTCTGCATCTGAAAGATAGAAACGAGTGCAAGCGTCCGGGCGTACGTGGCCGCCTTCTCCTCTGTCCCCTCCACGAAGCCCTGCAGAACGACATCAAGTCCGCTGTCTTCAACGAGCCCCTCGCGCTCCCTCAGTGCCAAGAGAGATTCGATTGCATGTGCCCGGCCGAAAACGGCTGCCTGCTCGTCCGTCCCCTTCGCGATATCCTTCAGGATGCCATAAAGGCTACCATTGCGATACGGTCCGTATCGCTCGTGTCTCCTACGCGCGCTGTCGAGCACACGCACTGCCTCTACCAGGTTGCCTGACTCCCTGTAGTACTCGCCGAGCTCTTTGTCGATATCTTCGCCGTCGAGATGCCCCGGATTTCCCACCTCCGATACCTTGCGCATGTACTCTAAGTATTTTGCCTCGTTCTCCTGTTCTTGGTATTCATAATAGAGATCTGACATCGCACTGCTGTTATTGCGTTCGTCTGCCGCCTCGTGGTAGAGCTCCATGGCCCTGGCTTCGTTCTTCTCCTGCTCGGGTAGGCCATACGACGTGGGATTCTCGTAACGATCACCGAGGTAGTACGCGGACCACACGCACTTCCCGCCGCTTTCCGCGGAAGGACTGCTCGCGTGTTCCGCCTGCCACAGAGCGATGGCTCCCTGCTTATCCTCCTCGCACCCAAATTTCTCGGGCGCAGATCTAGGGAACGACTTGCAAAAAGCAACGGCAGGGCGATATCCCCAACTCGCCGCCTCTATGATATCCGCCATACCGGCATCATCATCGCTTTTGCGAAAGTTGAGGCCTTGCTTCTTTTCCTCACCACTCTCATACAGCGCCTTGAGATCCTTCCTGATCCACGCGTTCCACCCGTACTCCGCCCTTCCGCGCCTCGTCGCCGCTCTCAGCGCCCGGCTCGCAACGGCCAGGGAGCCGAGGAGGTCGGGCGCCGAGACGTGCTGGACGACGACGCCCAACACGTCGATGGGGAGCAGCTCGAGGCTGGATGGCGCCGGCTTGGGTGACAGG
>JACLAD010010876.1_pt1 | contig 18837 bp, 23 predicted proteins | sample 8027901 | NCBI WGS metagenome assembly JACLAD01 (sample SAMN15725071, study PRJNA655200) | protist metagenome | isolation source: fluorescence activated cell sorting (FACS) single amplified genomes of... | place: Spain: Blaines Bay Microbial Observatory, Mediterranean Sea | collected 2016-07-05 | reverse complement strand
GATGAGCATTTTAATTCCACGGAGGAAGCCTTTAATGGATTTGATCTTGATCATGACGGTACGATCTTTCAAATTCGTATTTGTCATTTTTTCGATTTGGTAATTTAATGATTATGATTAGTGGAAACCCCGAATCTTTGCATATATGTATGAGGTAAAGTGAACGAGGATGAATTCATTGGTTTTGAAGCCAAGCTTCAGCTTCCGGCCGCATCTGAAGAGCTTATCATGAATTCTACCCAAAATTTCGATGATTCGGATATCGACCACAACCAGCATCTTAATTTCTCTGAGTACAAACATCTTTTTGACGACGATGGCGATGAGTCGAACTTGATGCAGGTTGCAAGTGGCCGTCGATTCCGTGGTAGCAAGAGCGGGTCCATGTCCGCCGAGTCTCGATTGGATGCCGTGCGCGAGGAGAACAAGAAACTTCGTCGATCTTTGGAAATGATGCAGCAAGTCAAGAAGCAGTCCGGTCGTCGCTCGAGCCAGCAGCCGTCCATGTACAATCAATTGTCTGCCGCGCGTCAGGAGAATGAGATGCTCCGCCGTCAGTTGTTGATGGCTGAAGCCGATCCAAATGCCTAATAGAGGTGGCATGTCATTTCGCACAACATGATTCATAAGAACCGTTCTACTATATTACATATATACACATCCATTTACTAAAAATCATTTGATTCTAATTTGAATGCATGTATCATCTCATTTTAATGATTTTTGATATTTTGTCGACACGGAGCTATTGCTTTCTTTCCATTTGCTCCATGGATTTGATTTGAATCCAAGTTATTTGCATTTTGTATAAGTATTCGCATACGTCACAACATATCTTGAAAACATAATTTTTGATGTTTTGGATATTTGCATTCACCTGTCAGAGTATATTTAGCTTTAAATTTTTGGTTTTTTGTCATTTTTTTATCCTTGGATAATTTGATCTTTTGTATTCCGACATTTGGTGGTTTCATATTTTGTTGTCGTGTCTGATTGTTTCGTAAACTATGTTTTCAAGTACGTTAGTACGTTGTTTCATCAAAAGTTAAAACATCAACTTGCGGATGACGGTCTTCAATGGCGCAGATAGGTTTGGAACGCACACCATCAACGTGGCGTGGTGAAATGTTCTTTGTTTATTTTCAAATCATTAGAATATATTGTGTTGTGTTGTGCATGGATATTTCAAAATTGTCGACCCCTTTTGCAACTGTCAAAATAGAAACGTTGTTGGTTGTTTTGTGATACAAGCGATTTCACGAAATGTTATTAATGTTCTATGCGGTTTTCGCAGCACAAGCACAGTCTCACCATCCATGTGATTCAGATGCAAAATGGCAGGTTTTTATTTTCTGTTGTGGTGTGCGTGTCTGTATTATATTTTTTGAAACAAATCCATATGCATGTTTGCATCTCACAGGCTGTTGGTTGCAGGTCCGTTCTATTTTTTTAAGTCCACATGCGGTCGCTTGTATCTTTTCACTCATCGAAGAATCAATTTCTACAATTGCATGACCAAACATAATTAGTCACATCTGATTGTTACATTGAGGTGATTCTCTTCTTCCTGCTCATTAATTTTGTCTGTCCAGGACAAATTTGTATCAGTTCTGGATCACTGAATAATTCATATCGAATTCAGCACCACGCATAGTTATTCATTGACATTTGATACACAACGAATCACTTTACGTGGGTTTTCTAATCAAAAACGTGCGCAAATTTTTTGTGTTTCAATCAATTTGGCATTAAAACACTGAAATGCAGTCGCCCACCTTGCATGCGGGGTGCATTTTTGAACTCTCCAGCCGCACGCCGATTTTACGATTATTTTTTTTGACAAATCCATTTCGGGGCTAAGATACGGTTTGCTTAGGGAGCTAAATAAGATGTTACATTCTGCTCTGATGCGACCCGGTTGATCGCGACGAGTGTCTTTGCAATTTTCGACAACGATTGATAACCATCAAAAACAAAAATTTGTTGAGAAAACATGCGTTTTTGAGCAAAATGTTAATATTATTGCAACATCGGGAGATTCAATGAATTTGTGTCACACGTGTCAGGAGCACACGTCAAAGGATCATCGCGATTTTTTGAAATTCAGAAAATAGCATAAAAAAATAAAAAATGGAATTCAATGGATAAACGAATGATTTCAAGATGATTTTACGTGAAAAAACTCAACCAAATTTCGAATTTTTAAATTTTTCATTTTTGGCATAATGTTTTAAAGGTTTAAGCAATCAGTCGTCGCGCCTGAATCAGGCAAAGAAAAACAATTGTTTTGCCGGGGAAGTCAAGAGCTACATTTTTTCGACCGCGACTGATTTCTTACGTTACAGACGATGCGAACGATAACAACGTGATAAATCTCTTTTGTATCAATTGATTACAAAAATATATTTTTATATGATTTTTCACACTTGGCAAACCGACGCAGTCGAAAACGTGAAGAGCAAAAAGTTTTAGAATCAAAGAACATTTTTTAATTTTTATTTTTCTTTGTCACGAAAGTACTTGTGTAATTATTTGTTGATAACTTGAAATTCCACATCTCAATGACGAGAACTCCTATTCATCGCCGCGAGCAGAAATAAATCAGATTTATTTTACATGACAAAACCATTCGTTTCTCTGCGTCGTATTGTGTATATTTGTGGAAATTATGATATCAATTCATATTCTCAATGACCGAATGAAGCAGAAACAAAATACATTAGCTCTAGCAATTTACATCAGCACTATGTATTACCACGAGGATCCGTTGAAGTGTGCTTCTGCCACATGCGGCAGAAGTTTATTGAATCTTTCAGTGTTGTAAACATATTTATTGCTTGCAAACTATTTTTTTGCATATGTTCTGTAAATTTTGATGTTTAGATAATCATTTTCGAAATGTTTTTTTTTGATATAATATGCCATTTATTCAAACAAGTTTCGAACAGATTTGATGTTGGTGTATAAACTTGATCGAAATAAAAACCAATAGGAAAAAAATGCAATAATTACGGATCATTATTTGATGTTTTTTGCTGGCTAACTCAGGAAATGTATCATTACAGCGTGCGTTTTGAACATGATGATTTTCGGTTATTATGTCTGCGTGCACACAGCTCTCGCCGTTCTTGCTTGCGTCTTGGTTTGGCCAACGGAAATATTTTTTGAATCTTCAAAAAGTCAGAAAAAGATTTGAAATCGCTATATTTTCCAAACATGGTTTTACAAATCGATGCATTATATTATTTTCAACAGCACGACCAAACATTTGTGAAATATATATTTGGATCAGCATCGAATCCTTGTTCAACATTTTGGGGAATAGTTATTCATTTTTCTCGTTGTTTTTAGGTCGGGAAGTCATTTGTTTCTCACTTTTGGTTAACATCTGCATTGGTTCTGGTGGCCATGTCGTCTGATCATTTTTTTGTGTGCATCGGTCTGACAATCGCAAGCATGGAAGTGAAAAACTATTTGGGCAGCAAGTAGATGTGCATGCGATATCCATGTTATTTTTTCTTGTGGTAGTGTTGGTCGAATACGTTCGTCAATCATGTTTCACTTTGTATGTATGTGATGAAAATTACAGAAAGATCACACAAGTTTACAAGGTGTATATGAGTTATTCACGGGAACAAAGCACTTACATTGAATCTGGCGATTGGAAGCCGCCTCAAAAACAAACGCCTATCTGGTAATTTTCTTAGTCGTTTGTTTGCAAAAAATGATCAGATTTTCTATTGCATATATTTTTTTGTTTTTGAAATAATTATTAGTTTGTGGCTTGTGATCGTGGGGCTGATTTCTTGTTTCGCTTGGCATGGATTTTGGATGCTTACCGTCATGCTTGTCACGATGTGCGTCTTTTTGAAAAAAATTGAAATTTAGAGAAGAAACGTTTGATTTTGAATTAAATTTAGTTTCAAAATTTCAAAATCGATCAAAATTCATTTTTACAAATGGACAACAATATCATATTTCATCGACATAAAAAATAATTGAACATACAAAATTTCAAATTTTAGTCGATTGTAACTTTTTTGATTCCGATTTGAATCCATACGATGCGTTTTCACATCATTTTTTCTTTTCAATTTTATCAATCATGTCTTTGCAGGTTGCAAGCTTTCTTGATTGTCAGGGCCATTGCAGCTGATGCGAATTTCGTCACCGATTTTGTTCACTTCAAGAGCCAGTGATTTGTTTTGATTTTTGAAAAAGTCATTCGCATTGTTGGTTTCGATGTGGTTTCATACATACTATATATCTGTTTGATGTTTCGTGAAAGTCAAGGTTGTTCTGTTTCTTGTCTTCAGCAGTGAAAATGAATTATTTGTCCCAAAGTATGTACAGACCATATTTCTTGTTCAATCATATTTGAGTATAATCCAGAATATTTGAAGTCCAAACTCCAAAAGTGAAGCATCCAAAAAAGAAATACAATTTTGTCAAGGCATTTTACAAACAATGATTTTCATTCGATGTTTTTTGAGATTCTTTTTTTCACTTTGTCCCGAATTCTCACGAAAAAAATGTTTTTCAAATTTTTGTTCCAAGATGTACAGACCCCATTTTTGTTCAATAAACAACAATCAGTTTATGTTTTTGTACACCCTGCCCAAATAATTCCACATCAATTAATTCTCACCAGTTAACAATATTTTTGCCTAATATCTATCACAGAGAACGCACACCTGTTTCTAAAATCCAAAGTCTCGAATCAAGTTCAAGGTGATTTCCGAACGCCGTATAGTTCTAACTCCAAAAAAAGCTAAGCCTACAGAAAGCAAAAAAAAAAACTGATTACTGAAATAATTAATACTAATTATAATTCAAGCCTCTATTACAAACAAATAAAAAATAAACACATATTATTTGAACGAATTAATCAAGTTTACCTAGACCGCGTCTTATATTCTCTTTTTTATTACTTAATTATTACATTTTAATCTTTGATTTACTTTCTACATGTCATACTGAATCCAAAACTTGTCTGCAGAATCACATTTTCTGTACGATTCTTCTTTCTTTTTTTGTATAATAACGTACCATAGAAAAAATTAAACAATATCACTGATCAGTGCTTGCCAGCCGAAAACGGAGCGATGGAATCCTACGAAGAATGGGCGCCCTTTGGGTCCTGGGATGTTTTCGTCCTTTGCTGTTTGATGTGCTGGGGTGTTAAAGACTTGATTATCATTTGTTTTGGAGAAGTAGATGTTTTGAAAAAATCATATTGAATGTATTTGATTTGGTATGATTTTTTTTAGGTTTTATCTGCCCGCTAACATTCGCATTTCGTTTTTTCCGCCGGGCCGAGCGTGAGTACCGTGAGGAGAAAAAGAAGGAGTTGCTGGGGTTTAAGCAGAGACGCGTTGAAGCTGTTCAGGTCCAAGCAAAGACTAATTATTCATTGTAAGATAAACGATTGGTCTTGTCTATTTTTTTTGTCCTGATACATGGATTAGGTTGCACCGTCGCCTGTTGAAAAGATTAATGCGTGCAAGGGGTTGTTTGTGTTTTTCTGGACAGGAGTATGCGATTTGGTGAAATGGTTTATCGCTGATATCAAAAAGATGAAGAAAAATTGGCTTGGGTCATCTCGCAGCAAGTTAGCCGCACGCCAGCGAAAGCTGGGTCTTATCTCGGATCCGAAGAAGCGATTAGACGGCACTAGCAGGTAAAAAATATTGAAGCAAAAAAATTCCCAAAAGCATATATTTTCTCATCGTGAAAAATATAAAATTTGATAGTATTTTCAAAACATTTTTTAATTTCTTTTCCAAAAATAAGCAGAAAACCATTTTCTTAAAAAAAATGCAGCGCGGCCTCGGCTACGTCTAGTGACCGTTCCCTCCGCGTGGTTCCGAAACCGGTGAAATTATTGAGCACGCATGCAGAAGAAGAGGATGAAACAACCGAGAAAGAAGCCGCTGTTGTTCCAGAGCAACCGAAAGAAATCGTACCCTTGCGCAGTCTGAACAAAAAGAAAGACAACAAGCCCAAATTTCTCCTCCCCGCAGAGGGCAAACCGACAGACACGAAGAAGAACGTCAAAGAAAGAAATAATTTTTGCCAGTGATTTTTCAAGTGTTGGTTTGTCAGAGTTAGAAAATACATTTTTAACATTTTTGATTTTTCTTTCTTTGTCTGAACTGAAAAAATGCTGAAAGCAAAAATCAAAATTTCGAATTTATTGAATTTGATATGATTTCAGCATTTTTTGGCTCATAATAATGTAGGTTCAAGACGCCTCTACAATTCTCGCGAAGATTGGTGTTGCCACAACAATCGAAGAAATGTCTTTCGCCGCACCAAAAGACCAGCCGAGGTCCGAGGAAAAGAAAGTAATCAAGGCATCTTCCCCGCAAAAAAGCAGCAGCAAGGCCTCGACGAAAAAACCCGATCCCGCGCCGACGGAGGAAGATCGACTAGCGCAGGAGAAACAGGTGATATAACTTCGAAATTTTCAAAATAGAAATTCCAAGATGTTTAAATTCAAATTGAGTGAGTTTCAGATTTCTCAATATGTGTTTCGTTTTCAATTTTTACAAAATGTTTTTTCAGAAAAAGATAATTCTTTGTTTTAGTCAATTTGAATACAGAATAAGAAAATACCATATTTGAAAAAACGGTAATGCCAAACTGTAGAAAATCATTACGTTTTGTTCATTTTTGTATTTTTTTGACAGCGCGAGATAGAACGGCAAGAAGCGCAGCGCGCGCTGGATATTCAGCTTGCGCGCATGAAAGAAGAAGCTGAAAAAATCCAGCGGGAAGAATCGGCCCGCCGCGCTCTAGAGGAGGAAGAGAGAAATCAATTGGGATGTGAAAAAATATTTTCGAGAAAACATGCATTTTTTATTCATGGATTACTCATGATGTTTTCTTCCTGGTGAAATATTGCAAGTGCAAATTTACAATTTTTGAAATCACCAAATTCAATCAAAATTCTGTCTTTTTAATATCTTCTTGGAATTCGTTTTCGCAGGAAAAAAGAAAAGTTTGGAAGTGCGCCGACTAGCTATGGAAGCCGAAAAGCAGAAGCGTGCGGCGTTGAAAGCCCAGGCAGAAGAAGCCAAGCGCCTCGCTCGGTCTAGGAAATTGCATTTTGAAAATCAAAAACTTTTTGATCGTTGCAATTGTCATTCAAGTTTTGAATATGTGTTTTCAATTTCGCATTTGTTTTTGAATTCAAAAAACAAATAATTATCGAAAAAAAATTAAATGATGTATTGAAAACCAGTGAAAAAAAAATTTCCATTCATTTTCTTTTGCATTTTCCTAGGATCGCCGCCGAGCAAAAGTTAAAGCAGCAGCTGGCCGATGCCGAGAGCCTCGCAGAAGAGACGGAAATTGAAGACAAACATCAAGTAACAGACATTTCCCCAGAACTTCCTTCGATATCTGAAGATGCGCCTTTGAAGGAGCTGCAAAACAACAAACCAGCTGAGCAGACCACTCTTCCGCCATTTAGACCAACGAAATATATCACCAGGCAAGACCGAGTGAACAAGTCCACGAAAGGGATATTGATACGACCTTTGTAAGGTATTGTTCCTGTTCGGGCGTGTGAAAACAAGAAACAAATTTTGAATTCGGGTATTGTTGAACGCATGGAAGATGTTACAATTTTTGATGATGCAATGTTTGCACCCGTGTGGCCCGGTCGGCGGAACCAGCGCGTGTGTATCATTGAAAACAGTTTTGAAATTTCGCTTGCATTTTGCGTTTTTTATTTCAAATCTGTCCTTCTTTTTGTCGATTATCTATGTTTACGAGGTCAATCAACGGGCTACTCGAAGTGATGACGAGTCCCGAGCCGTCGCCATCGCCAACCCCAACGCATCGACGAAAGTCCATGCCGGTGCGACAAATGATTTTTTCATGAAAAATGGTAGGGAAATTCATTTTCCTAAAAATATTTTTTAGTTTTCAAATATTTTTTCTTTTTATGAAAAATTAATTTCAAAAATCATCAATAAAATTATTTATTGAGTTGAATTATAGTAAGTATGCTTATATATCAATATATTTTTGTCATTTGTTCATGATTTTTTGATATTTTTCAATTATTGTTTTAGGTTGTCCCTTCGATGGAAGAAATGTTTCCCGCGTCGGAGGAAGTCTTCAAAGTTGTGGAGATGCAGCGTCCATCTGCAAATTCCAAACAGGATATTAGACGCAGCCAAAAGCGCGAGCGGGCTTCTAAATCGAACCGCAGAAAGGAGGAGAAAGAGGAAAAAGCTGAACAGACTGAGACCGTTGATAGCAAGACTCAGGTTGCAGTCGAAATGGTCGATGAAGAAAAAGCAGAATTGCAAACAAATATTATATCAACGGACACCTGCGAAAGCACAACCTCAAAAGTTTTACAAAGCGGTCCAGCCAAAGCAGAAGAAACGTCTCCGGGTGACAAGCACCCCGCCCCGTCACCCCCCAAGCCGCCGGCAAAAACCTGGGGAAAAATCAATGAAAACATCGCCCCTAAGGTAAATACCCCGAAATCAAAAAATGTGAACAAAACATTTTTGAACCCTGACAAAAAATCAAAAATAAATCAGTTCACTCAAATCACGATGTCTTTTTGTCAAATTTCATGATTTTTCTTCTATTTTTTGATTTTGTTTTCCACAAGAAAATGAATTTCGCGCAAATCCTGGCCGCAGCCAAACACGGAGACGAACCCAGCTTTCCGAAGCAGGAAGAAAGAAAATCGGTAATTTGAAATAAATTCAAAAATTAGAATGTTTCTGTGAATGAATGTCTGCAAAACTTTTGAATTATAGTCCGATGTTTTTTTCGATTTTCTCAAGTCTTTGGAACTAAAATATATCGAAATTACGAAAACAAATCTCAAACCAAATTTTTAATTTTGATTGAATTTCAACAAAAATTCATGTTTTTCATTTTTTTGGAGGTCCCGCCAACTCCGAAAATGGCCCCGACGCCGAGAAAGGCGGCCACGCCACAGCACTCTCAGTCCAAGAAGTGAATAATCAATCATCCATCGTGAAACCTATTTTTATTGTATGATGGTGCGAAAATGGCATAATTTGATTGAAATCTTTTTGTTGTCAACTCAAAAATGAAAAAATGAAGTTTTGACAAAAATTATATTTTTTCGATTTTTGACTTACGAAAAAACACATTTTCAAAAAATATTCACTTTGCATTTTTCCACAATTTTGGATCAATGTTGCTTATTTTTTCATTTTCCATGTGTTTTCATTCCAAATCCTGTTCTTCTGTCACATTTTAAATTTCACTTTCTAGGTATTACTACAACAATGGCATTACCGTGTGCCCAACGGAAGGTCCCACAAAAATTAAAATCCAAAAAAAAAACAAGTGTCAATATTAGCAAACTGTGATTAAATTTCAGTGTTGTTTTGATGTAAAATCAAAGTATGACATTTTTGGATTTGTTTTGATTTTATGAATTCAAAATTTATAAAATAGAAACCATGTTGAAATTGTATGTCAAATTTGATTGATTCTGGTTTGTTTGAATTTAAAATCATGTTTTCACATGTGTTTTTCATTTTTTTTACGAAATTGGATTTCATGGTAGGTTCAATCCGCACACCTCAAGTCAAGCCATCATCCGATCCGCACCAACAGCCCGAATCGCCGTTGACAATCGATGATAATGAGTATTTCAATTGTCCCTATGGTCTTAACGAAAAGGATGTGTGCATTGACAAGGAGTCGCTGATCGTCGTTTTGGACGATCAAAATCTTGATATCAAAGACCGAGCTCCCGCGGGATATGAGCACATTTTGGACGGGCAGGCAATGTTGCAAAACGAGATCTGGTCGCAGCAGATCGAGGAGGAGAAGAAAAAATTAAGAACGGCTGCAAAAAAGTTGAAGAAGGCTAAGCAAACGCAGCAGAAACTTGAAAAGGGTGAGAAACTGCACAATTTGGAGCAACAAATCATCGAATCGCTTCCAGACCGAGAGAGGTAACAATTCTTTTTGGTTGCAATTTTTGCCGAATAAATGAGTTCGAAAAAATGAGGATCAGAAAAATCAAAAAAGTGAACAATGAACAAATGTAAAATTTTCACTGAAAAAATTGAAATTAAACAAAATTTTACTACATTTTTAAATTTTTTTAATTTTTTTTGGAATTTCAAGGGAGGTAGAGAAAATTGAAGCCAGCATCTTGGGATTAGAACGGGGCATTTTGCTGAACATGACTGAAGCAAAATTGCGGCAAAAGTAAGCTCAAAATTAAGCAAAAATGAGATAATCAGCTTACATTTTTCACGTTTTGAAATGAAAAAGAATAGAAATATTATCATTTTTTGATTTTTGCAAAAATTTAAAATTTCATACTTTTTGATTTTACAATTTTTCCAAATTCATGAAATCAAAAAGTGTGAAAATTAAAAACGTCGTCACCATTTGATTTTTTCACCCAAAAACCTGAAATCGTACCGAAAATTGCTTATTTTTTCACTTTGTTTGAGCAATTTGGAGCATTGTACATATTTGTGGGAAAACCGACACCAGCGTGATAAGGAGCGCCGCGACAGCAAGCAACAGGTTCTTCGATTAAAAAATGAAAAAGAGAAAAATTGAAATTTGATTAAGAAATGAATGATTTTGAATCAGTTTTGAATCAAAAATTTCAAATTGAACACATTTTAAATTCTCCATTTTTGAAGAAAGTTTGTGTCCGAATGTTTGAAAAATAGAAAAATTGCCAATTGAGAAAATGTTTTTGAATCGAATTCAAATATTTTTGATAGATATTGTATTTTTTGATTGCATTAGGTGCTTCGAGAGTGGAAAGAATACATCAAAGAATCCGGGAAGGAAGAAAACAACGAGGATCAAGAAGAGGTCTCTGTAATCCATTTAAAATATTCAATCTGCAAAGTGCGTGTGAATTGCTTTCAACCAAAACAATTGATGAACGGATTTCAGTGAAATTTCACGTTTTGGGATGAAAAAATTAAGATTTCATTTTTTTTCATTTTATGAATTTACGAACAATTGGGATATTATCGAAAAATCATAAAATTGCAAATTGAAAATTTCTGTTTCAAAACTATAAATTTCACCGAAATTCACTAATTTTGATACTTTTTATTTTATTCTGATTTGCATTTGAATTATTTTTGAGGTCATTCCAGCGAAGACAACGAATTCGAAAACGGAGGTAAATACAAACCAAAAATCAGAAGAAAGCAAATCGAAGGAAGTCCGAGGAAGAGATTTTTTTCCTGGTTGCTTGTTCGAAATTGCTAAATCTCGATCAATTTTCAACGCCAACATTAAAAAGTAAATTTTTCTCAACACTGCTTGCATACATGTGCGGTGTTTCAAAAAATGCTGTTTGTCTTAAGATCAATCGAAAGAATCATTTTTGAAACTTTGTTTCACCAATGTTTTTGTATTTTGTATAGGTTCAGTCGTCTCCAGTCACGAAGCAAGAAGATCAAAAGAGGGAACCCACCACGGGGAAAAAATTGCCATCCAAAACAGCACGAATCTGGGATAGTGAAAAAATGTTTATACCATAATAGATCATGAAATCAAATGCTTTTTTCATGTGTCTGTTATGATGGTATGCATTTTGACATCTCCAACATGCAACAAAATTTTATCTCAAATTGATTACCAAAATTGATCAAACAAGTTAAGAATAACCCAATCCCTTTGTTCAGCACAAAAAACAATTCAAATTTCATATTTTTTTAGGAACTTATTCAAACAACTCCCGAGAAAACCAAGCCGGTTGCATCTAAGGGTTGGAGCAAGGTCGCGGAAAAACCAACCAAGTCGAAGAAAGGGATGATTATGTTATTATTCATTCTTGAGCTTGCAGAAACGCGAATTGTTGATTAAGATACGATTGTAGTGACCTCAGAAATTACAAAATTGAGTCTTATCAAATGAAAAAGTCGAAATTTCAAAAATGAATTTTAACAAAATTATGCAAATTCTTTTCTTATCGTTTTCATAATAATTTTCCATTTTTCTGATTTTAATTTTTTATCTTAGGTTAACTTTGGCAGAGGTTCTCAAAGCGGAAGAAAATGCGAAAAAGTTCAAAAAAGCTATTGAACTCGACGTCAAAAACAATGGATTTTTGAACAAAATAATGAAATCATGAAGAAAATCAGGAAAATATCTGAAGAATAATTTTGACACCAGAGCTTTTGAAAATTCAAAAATCAAAAAAAAATATTGTCTATTAACTTTTACAAGTATTTCTTTTTTGAAAAGTACATGATTTGTCCTTCTTTTTTAGGTCACAAATTTACTCAATGACATCGTCAATGAAGTTGTGGAATCGGCATGCCCCCCACGACGAGCTTCGGACGGCACCATCAAGTAACAAAAAATATTCGAAAAAGAAAAAGTGTTAATTTTAGCATTATTACAGTGATTTTGATTTTTTTTAACGGTATTTTTTTTGTCATGTCTCAATTTTTTGTAAATCATTTTGGAAAAAATAAGAATTCAAAAATCATTCTTTTTGAAAATCATTTTCAAATTCAGCCTCATTGTGATTTCAATTATATTTTGCAGATTCGCAAACGAAATCCCGATGCCCGACATTTCGAAGCTTCCCCCCATGCCAACGATCACATTACAATGCGCGGTTGTCCCGGCTCACATGGTGCCTGCGGGACAAAAAGCGTACCCCATTCCCGACCGGCAGGTCAGCAACATTTATTCAAAAATAAAAGTTTGAAATTTTCAGATATTTTTTGGTTTTGGAAAAGTAGGATTTATTATTGTAGATCTGAAAAATATCGGACACCAATTTTTTTTGATAGGTGAGCAACATCTCCTCTGCCGCGAGCGACACTTCGGCCAGCCAATCCCAACCCGATCAAACCGATGGTGTGACTAATGTCACAGGCGTGACGTCCACAGGGGTTTACATCGCAGATAAACACGTGAATTGGGATGAGTGCAAGAAAGGAATATTATTCTTTTTGTAACGTTTTTCCTTCGTGGATGTGCAAAAACGAGAAGAACTTATGAAAATTGAATTAATTTGTTTTATTTTTTCATCAATTTGTTTTCAGGTATAAATTGATGCGGTCTTCCTCAGAGACAAATCTGTGCCCAGACACGATTGACCACATTCCCGTCAAAGAAAGAAATATCTTTTTTGGAAACGATTCCTCTGTGCGGGTGTAGAAAAATGCGAATACTTAATCATTTCAAACGGTGTAGATTGCACGAGAAAATAGAAATTTAAATCCTCGCCAAGAATTTATTGTCTGCAATTTTTCCTGTTTTTCATTTTTTGATATTCATACTAATTTTTATTTTTTTCAACCTCATTTCTTCAAACATTCTTTTTTTTATAATTAAAACTTTGATTTTTCTCTTTAGGTAATCGCTCCCGTGAACATGAAGTGCATCGAGCTTGCCCGATCCCAGTCTGCAAAAAACGAACAGCGAAGACCAATGTTCTTACCGGTTGATCGTTCCGAGGTAATTGATTTAAAACGATGAAAAAAATGTTCAAAGATGTTTGCATTTGAGGCATTCAGTCATGATTTTATTTTTTTCATTCATAGAATCGTATGAAAAAGTTTTGTGTGGTTTGAATATAAATCTTTGATTTTTTTCTGTTTGAAGTCGACAAAAAGTGGTAATGATGGTGTAGAGACCTCCCCTACCAAGTCGAGCTCAACCAAAAAAGACGATGATGCCAGCTCGCCAAGCACCACAATTGACGAGTATTCATACTGATTTTTTAAAAAATATCGTCCTTTTCTCATTTACAAATCAAGAAAAATAAAAAAACTTCAATGATGTAATGCAATCATTCGATTGGCAGTGTTATGAAATCTATTGCGCCAGTTTTTCATTTTTGACGACAAAACATTTTTTTCAAAGAATCAATAATCAATATCAGGCAAATTTGTTTTTTCAATGATCTTTTGATGAAATCTTCAACAAAAATTGAGGTCTTTAAGCTCACCGGAGGCTTCGCCTAGTCTTGATCCGGAAGAGGGCAGCGAAAAGAAGGTCGACCAAAGTCCAGAGGAAAACGAACCTGTGAAAAAGGTAATTTATGGTTTATTTTTCAGTAAAACGTTGATTTTTCAAAAAAAAATGAAAGAAATTCGCTTTTTCGTTTCTCAAAATTGTTTTCGGTAAGGTCGTTGTCAAACCTCGTCCGCAATTCAAGCTACGAGAAATCTGTACACCCCAACCACAAATCAAAAAGATGTGCCAACCAATAAAAACATTACTTTTTTGTGCCAAGACCAATACTTTTTTACATTAAGTATGTATTTTCTCATCGAGGTTATGGTTACCGATTTACAGGGGTGTGTCTTAACCCGCATTGTCATTGAAGGGGGAAATGTGAGTTAGTTTTTAATTATTTTCGACATTTAAGAAATATTTCAGTTATTTTTTTGTTTTTAGGTCAATGGCAGCATCCAGAATTTTTGGATTTTGAAGGAGATGAGGCCCCTTTTTATTAGATCATTTTTTTTGCCAAAATCTGGGATAGAAAAAAATCAAAAATTGCAGACCAAGACAAAAACCAATATTTTTTCGCGGTGCTTGAAACGTTTTTCAAGTTCAGCCCAAAAGAATAAGACAAATTTTGATTGTTTTGCAAATGTTTAAAACGATTTGATTTCAAAAAATAATTTTTTGTACCTCAGGTTAAAATATCATGCGATTGCAAATCTATGGTAGATTGTGATAAGCGCGTGTTCTAGAAAATATTTACTGGTCTGTACCAAGCGTTTTTTTTTTCGTGGAAATAGTACACCTTGCAAAAACGATGCAGTGGTGTTCAAAATTTTGTCTAGGGAAAGGATTTGATTCAATTTGAAAGAAAATGATTGATCAAATTTGGTATCTGCATGAATATTACATTTATTTGATGATCTTTTGCTTGTTCAGTTTTCCAAAACAAATTAAAATGTTCTTGTCCAATCATCGCATCACAAAAAGTATGCCATGATTTTGTATTGGTTTTCTTTTTTCAATTTTTTATTCATCGAATTTCGATCATGCGTTTGTTGTTTCTGAGTTTTGGTATCGTTTATTTTCTGGTTTCAGGTGATTATTTTCACGTGGCTCTTTTCAATCGATTGATTGAAAGCGTTGTGTGAATTTTTTCGTACAGTTTTACAAAGGGATTTTGAAAAATGTTTGGTTGTCAGTTTTCAACGTATCACCTCCTGCGTGACAATTTTTGCGTAATTATGCATTGTGTTTTGTGAAGAGTAATATTTTATTTGTCCTTTAGGTAAAATCAGAAATTTAAATTGATGTAGGAGGAGGACTGCGGGTAGGTTTGCGGTCGTCTGAGTTTGGTTTTGTGTTGTCCAAAATTTAGAACTGCTGCTGTTTTTTAAAAGTTTGGCCGAAGGCAGCGAGTTCAATGTCGATTTTGCTCGTTTTTGGTTTCATTTTTCGATTTTTGAGAATCAGTTCCATTCACATGAAAAATTCATCGAGCCTCAAGAAATTATTTTTTTCATTTTTTGTTTACATTCTATGCATCCCAGGTTTTTTAATTAATTTTTTGGATTGAAAAGGAATCATCCATAGATTAAATCTCTTTTCAATTTACATCTGGATGATACCACATCTCTTAATTTTATGGAGTATTTGAAATTGGTAAAATTGTACAGCCAGCATGGTGATTTTTTGCTCCAAATTTACTTGAAGTGTTAATATATATCAGATCATCTCATTCAGTTTTCATGTTGGTCAGGATTGTTTTTGATTGTACAGTAAATTTGGCACTAAATGAGGTTTTATTAGCGTTGATGATGTATTTTGCATTTCGTGATTATTTATTCTCAATTTACAGCCATTTTGATGATGGGGGCATTCACCAACGTGCGTGGTATGAAATGTTTTGCTGCCCACATTTTTCCTGCAGCATCGATTGGGTTGCGTGGAAAGGTTGATCTCGCTGGAATTACGGTAAGTATAAATGTCCGCAGCGTACCCTCGGCGCAAATCCACAGCATCATCAACTTGCGTGGCCGAGACCACGTATGCGAGGCACGGCAAATTATGTCCCTCATTTGCGTTCAAAACGCAGCAGTGTGTTCCAACGGGCAAAGAACATCAGGTCCATTGTTGCTCAAAAATGTACGCCTCAGAACAAGTCTCACTTTGGAAATCGCAACAACAATTTGTAACCAGGCAAGTGCGCGAAAAAGCAGAGACCGAATTTGTCTGTTTTTGTCCATGGCCAGAGTCGTACGTTGTATGCCAGAGCATCTGTTTAGTGGTTTCCTAGTTTTATTTGTAGTTTGAATTTCACGTGCGTTTCTATTGGTCCATATACATTATTTTTAACAGATTCATAATAAAGCTTTACATTGGTTTCAACGAGAATTATTGGTGGATTGAGTAGTAGAGATATCATGCAGGTGTACATCTCCCATGGGAATAAGACGGTGCCGTATGACTGTTCGACGTCGCTAAATTTGTTTGCGCAGGAGCAATTCGGAGTCGGAAAGGACGCCCAGAGGTTTACCTACAAGAATCAGATTCTGTCAGTTGACGATGGTTGGCTTTCAAACGTAGTATCACCAGCGTTGGTGACATTAACCTCTGTTTTACTCGGTGGTAAAGGAGGTTTCGGTGCGTTAATTCGAAACCAAGTGGGCATCAAAAAGAAGAAGATCACAAATTTCGACGCCTGCCGCGATTTAAATGGGAGGCGGCTGCGCCATAGCAAAGCGTTGGAAAGGCTGAAAAAGTGGGCTGATGAGAACGAGCAAGATGATGCCCTAGTGAGCGAGTTGGAGGTCCAAGAAAGGGAATGTTGATATGTTATCACTTTTTTTTTTCGTGGATAGAAGCGTCAAAAACTAATTGACATCGTGTCAGAGTGAACTCAAAAAGAGAAAATTAACGCTTTTGAAGAATATGTCTATAATCAATATATCTTCATTTTTTTGCATTGTTTATCCAATATAATTTTACGATTTTGTGTGGTCACACATTTTTAAAATTCCAAAGATTCGATTTGTTTTGAGTTTTTCGGTACAATCCAAAAATTTTAAAATTGTAAATATTCCATTTGAAAGAATGTTTTGTTTCTTGCATGTTATTATTTTTTCATGTTTTTATTTTTGCTTATTCAAATATATTCTTTATTTAGGTGAAAGACAAAAAACGGGAGGACCTCACTGCAAATGTAACCGTGGATGAGGAATATTATAAAACTATGGACACCCAGGTACATCTAGAAAACGAGAAAACAAAAACATATTTATCAAATTGGATGAAATTAAATTTTGTGTTTTGTTTTTTTAATTTGAGCGTCATTTTTCAATGTTATGATGATTCTGATTTATTTGCGCACACAGGAAGAAACATTGTCATTTTGATATCTTCCAAATGCTTTTCTCTTTACTTTCATCAAAGTCTCATTTTTTCTCCTTTGATCAATCAGGAAATGAGCTCAGGAGTAGCAGCTGGTATGCTGGCAGCGAAAAAGCGGGAGGAGGAAGAGAAACAAAAAGAGCTGGAAACGCAAAAGAAGCAGGAGAAGAGTGTGAATCGATTAGACGACATGGTTTTGGGTATGCTGAGCTCGGATGACGATTCCGGCAGTGATGTACCGAAAAGGAAAATGGAAAAGAACATTTTTTTGTATTCGGCATGGGCTGGAAAGATCAGTGCACTAGCTTGATAAATGCAATGAGAAAGTCATTTGCATTTCGACATAGCTCGCAATCTTACGTGCCCCTTGTTACCGCCAATAATTTATCTTCGTTTGAATTTCCACTGAATTAATTATTTTTTAAATTTTTTGTTTTGTACCCAGGTGGAGATGACTGCGGCCAGTTCGAGCTCAGGTGCCAAGATCAAGGTTGATCCGAAACATAGCGAACACCAGAAGGCTATCATCAGGAAGACTATATACGCGCTCGATGAATAATCCATGATTTTTTCTCTGCATCATAGTTATTTTTGGTTGTTGAAATGTTATAGTGATTGATATTGTTTTCGCGATCTTTTCTATTTGCAGAAAGTATTCGTTTTACATAGCACTAGTTTTCTCGCTTCATATTGTCATAATGTCACTCTTGGAAGGGGTGGTGTCGGGGATCATGGAGCATGTTTTGGACAGTCCTGAGTTCTGGTTGTGGCGCCGGTTTGTAATCGGAGTGAGGCATCTTGTGAGGCGTTGTCATTTGAGCGATCGGTGTGAAAGCGACCATGGCGTTGTTGCTGCTGAAACAATACCTTTTCGGCATTATCCACTGTCGCACGTCCCAGTTTGGCACCAGCGTGTTCCTGCGGCGGCAGGGTATATTGCGCGACATGATTTTCAAACCTCGACGTGGTATTTCTCTTTGAGTTGAACCATGCGAATATATTAAAGTCGACAATTATGTTGGTCGATTCGGCATTTTTGATTCTAGGTATTATCAGGAGATCCGTCATGATCAGCACGAGCCACCGTATTGGACAATTCCGCCCCAGCCACATCACCGCGTCTTCCTTCCTCATCCGCGCGCACCACATTCCGTATGAAAAAAAGTATCATTTTTGTGTGATTCACCACAGATGCTTCTACTTAGATTGAATTATCGCAGTTTTTGATTCAAATTTCAACATAGTTTTGATGTCAAATTTCTTACGCAGAATTGTTGGTGTGTCGTGTGCAAGATGTTTCAATGATTGATTGATTGATTATTTACATGTTGCAGTCAAGTCTCAAGCATTACCGTTCAACCAGATTCATTTAAATCAACAAACTATTCATTTATTACTTAATTCAGTTCTAGTTTCAGATTTTATTGTCAAATTATGGAGCGCGTAAATCGCGTAGCACAGCACATCGTTCCCGACGAGGTA
>JACLAD010000038.1_pt1 | contig 18855 bp, 16 predicted proteins | sample 8027901 | NCBI WGS metagenome assembly JACLAD01 (sample SAMN15725071, study PRJNA655200) | protist metagenome | isolation source: fluorescence activated cell sorting (FACS) single amplified genomes of... | place: Spain: Blaines Bay Microbial Observatory, Mediterranean Sea | collected 2016-07-05 | reverse complement strand
TTCATCAGCGTCCTTGCAACCGTTCTCCCATGCGGAGCCGTTGCCCATATGATTGAAAATCGCAAACACCTAACAAAATCAAAAAACAAAATCATACATATCATCAAAAATGCTGTATTTTAACAAATATTGTGGATGTACGATGCCAAACAAGTAGAGAAAAACGATCAACAAAGTGAGAGCAGACGCCACCGCTTTAATCGCCGCAAACATTGCTTTCAGTAGTGTGAGGAGCTCGGGGAAGGCGGACATAAGGCGCATCATACGAGTGAGACGTAACAACCGTAACCTAAAACATTACAACAAACATTTTTTACAAACGTTTTGTTCGACTTTGTATTCAAAATGTTTGACAAGATAAATACAATCGAAGGACGGCGAGTTTAGAGAGCGGGTTTTCGGCGGTCTCACCGTCAGGATTGGCCAAGTGGAAACCGAGAGGTAACAGCCAGGAATCGATGACCATCATCAACACCAGCAGACTGTCAAACTTGAACCAACCTTTGTGAAACATTACATGACTTTCTACATAAGAAGTGTTTTTGTGTAAATGATCGATGTTGTTGTAGAAGAATACCGTCTTTCAAGCAGTTCATTTTCTTTTCGAAAGCGATGAATCGGATTAGGATCTCGACGAAGAAATAGATGCAGAAGAACTGTTCACCTACTTGGAAAAACGTCGGTGTACTATGCTGAACACATTTTTTACATACAAAAACCATGAAAACCAACACTTTTTCAACGTTTTCTTAATATTTTTCAAAAAGATTTTGTTGAAAAAATGTTACATGACAATCGCGGCCATCCGCCATGAACAGCACGCCGTTAGCTACGTCTTCTGGGCATTCTAAAAAAATCAAAAACAACAAAAAATATGCATATTGTCATGTTATTTCATGGTTTTGTTGTAAAGAAATACCTTTGAGAAGGTTGTGGTCGGTGTCGACGCCAAAATAAATAGCGTATATGGCGATGATAAAGAGGGTGCCGTTTTCAAAGAAAGGCTGCCGAGCTAGCCACTGGAAGGGGCCCTTCTTTTTGTAGAAATCATGCACATTATAGCTGTTTTTTATACAAAAACAAATGTTGCCAAACGTTTTTACAAACGTTTTCTAAAATTTATATTTTGTGTTCAAGAAATGTGTGGTGTTGGTATGCAATTACTCGCTTTCGTTTTTTGTGAAACCCTCGCGGCGCAGCTTATTGATTTCTGTGAACGCGCCACGCCTTCATAAAACAAAATTACAAAACCGTTGAACGTACCTACAAAAAGTTTGGTAGTCCAACAAAAAATATAAAAAATGTTTGGATTTACGGCTCGGATTGGTATGTTTCGACGTCGTCTTCATTTTCCTCGCTTGGCTTTTGTTTGCCCTTTTTTGTCACCTTACAACATTACGTCATCATCACAAACATTTCAGTCTAACAAATAATTTATCCGATATCGATGTGTTTGTGTTTGTGATTGTGTTAGTTTCTGTGTAGCATGTGCGAATCGTACTTTCGAAACCGGAATTTCGTGGGTGTCATTGTCCTTAAAATTCATGGCTATTTACTTTTTTTGTTAGAATGCTTTTAACTTTTTTTATCTGGACTGAGAACGGAATAATAATTTTTGATGTTGACTTTTGTCAACTAGGAAAACAATCATTTTATGAATGTCATTTGGTATGGGGAGATTTGGAGAAAATAAGAGTAGTGTCAATGGGTTTGGAAAACAGAGAATATTTTTTACGCTGACACTTTTTCGACACTACACGGTCTATCAACAAATTTGCAATATACGAAAAGCTGTCAATATGGATGCACATGGTAATACTCTACAATTTCAAAATTTGTTTATGCACAACAAATCAAACTATACACATGTTTATTGTATAAATTGTTCTTATCGTTGAATAAAAAACAGTCCTAAAACCGATAGCAAAATCCGAGATACCTCCTGGTCGGCAGTGCGTACTGTCAGAAAATTCTGACCGCCGTTGTTTTCTATACATACCAGACACGCTACCTGTTTTTGTTACAAAAATGCATGTAAAACAATTATACAAAACATTAATAACAACGAGCAATTGAAAATTTGGCAATAAGTATGAGATTTTTTGAAGAAGTCGACTTACCAAAACAGGCGAAGGGTTGCGATGGTAGTAGAATGAGCCGGCTAGGTAGACGACATTCGGCTGCGCTCCCGGTATCACCTGCATTCTTATGCCACTCAACCTTTTTAAGAATTACAAAATAGTATGACAACAAAGCACGTAAAAAAATGCATGAAACATATTTTGTTTTTGTAAAATTCTTGTTAAAAATACAATTCAGCTAGCTCTGGAGAATTGAGCGGAAATGCCGCAGGACCGCCTAAGATATGTTTTACGCCTGTCTGCATCTCCGCGTTTCCGAATTGATCCCAAAAGTTAATCTACACCAAAAAAATAAACAAACTCAACCACAAAAAGTGTGTGTTTTGACATGGTTTTGTAAATATTTTGCATACGAATTGTTCCATAGCCATCGGCGCAGGAGAGAAGAATTTTGTAACCGACACCGGTAACAAGCACTCTACATTTTGTTTCCTATCATCAACTTGGAAATTTATTTTCAACCTAAACAAACAAAACATGCTTAGCAACCAAAAACCGTCACAAATGGCTTGAAAACGATAAGATATGTACATAGGCGGTTGGAGAAAAGGCGCGCCGCACAAAATCTCGTACGCTATGACTTGTTCCTGCCCCTGTTTCAACTGAACAAACAAAAATTTCAACATGTCACATTTGGAATTAAGAACGTGGGAACAATTGAAAAATATTAAAATAATATTTTTTGCAAGAAAAAAGTACTTTTGAAGAAGGTTCCCCAGATATGTTCTTGAACAGCAAGGCCTCATGTTGCGTTATCTCCACTCTCAACTTTTTCATATCCACATCACCGCTATTTTTTGTTTTACAACATAACATGTACAAAATGCAAAACATTTTTGATGTTTAGCAAAATAATTTGTATAAGTACGTGTTGCGAATGGCGATTTCTAATCTGCCACTAGGGGAGTTCTCCATGTATTCATGCCGTACCAGTACATTGACTTTTTTCGACAGGAATAATGGACCGGTGTTAGTAAGACAAAGCTTGCGCCATAGTTGTTGAGGGTCAGATTCGCTATCCGAGTCATCCTCGCTAATATCGCTACCACTACTAGAAGAATCAGAATTTGAGGACGAAGAGGATGATTCACTTGAGTCCTCTTCTGTTTCGGAGCTGTCGCGTACTATTTCTTCATCACTGTTTTTGCGTTTGTCTACAGTTACTATAGCAAGTGAGTTGCCTAACGTCATGGATCCTCTTCCTTTTAAGGCGTAGAGACCGCCATCGCCGGCGACAGCAGCTTCTAGTTGTTGGCGGGTGGCGGCGCGGTTTGCGCCTTGGCCGTGAGATTTGATTCTTTTTGGTAGTACAAAACGACAAAGGATGGGCAGAAACCAAAGACGAACGGTGGAATCATTGAATTACAAAAACCGGAATGAAGAAACTTAAAGAAGTCTGGAAAAACGCGCCCGGCGCAGGATTATGCCGGATTCTGCAGGGGGGTAGCAATTTTCCAAAAATTGCAATGCAATCGGCGGGCGTAATCAAACAATTTAAAAGTTGTTCGTTTGCAGGAGAATGTTCCAAACGTGAAATTGACAGCCACTTTTCCGTATGCGGTCCACACACTCACCAACTCAAAAAAATCTGCAAATCTAAGAATTATCGCACCTTCGCGTAAGAGGGTTATTCTCTTGGATGTGCTCCGAAAACGCCGGCATCATCTCCAACACGTTCTGTAGCACCTCCGGATCCTTATCTATCAGGGCGGAGAGTTCACATGCGCGTTGTTGTACATCACAGTCCATAGCATCCAGCTGCGAATTGATGACCTCCTTTACCATTGATTTTACCTCCTTGCCACCCCCATTCAACAGCTTCGCGTAACTAATCAACATCACGCCCTTACACTGTGAGCTAACCCTACCAAAATGTTTATTCAATGCTGTAAATTGACTAACATAACTAATCTCCGGCGACAAAAAATGACCAAATTCTCCAATAAGATACGCGGCCAATGTAATTAATGTTTCATGAGGGAATTTTGTATTTATCATGTCATATGCCTTCCCCGCCGCGTACTTTTGTAAGGTATCATTACTCTTTTCGTAATCAAATCCCGTAACTACCTGTATCAGCCTAAACCAAACATCCTCCCCAACCTTAGCAGGTGCGTACTCTAGCATTTTGAAAACCACATCTACGTACCAAGACAAATCTGGTGCGTCTTTTTCAGACAGAATAGCGATTTTTAGAACTAGTTCTTCTTGCATGCTTGCGTCAATGGTTGATAGTACTTCTAGTAATTCGTCGACAATATGCTGCCAATTCTGCGGTGAACATATAGCATATAGTAAATTCAATGCTTGCCGCCTTACTGATGTGTCAGGTTCCATCAACTGCGCTAAAATCACATTTCTATAAGAATCAAAACGTTCTCTCATATTTGGTAAATTTGCCATACGCGACATGGTTTCTATACCAAGGTAACGTATGTTCGCTTCTTTAGAAGATACAAAACTACCTAGAGTGGCACAGGCATTTTTAGATATTTCTTCACTACAAGCTTCACCAAGGTGGATGATAAGGTTCAATGCCTCCATTAGTACGGCATGTTCGGCGTTGGATCTATTCAGTTTTTCCGCATCAGCCTTAGACCGCTTCTTTCCTACAGTTGCCGGTGGGATTTGCACCGCAGGCCTATGTACAATCCTTGACAACGTATCATTCAACTTGTTTAACGTACTATCATCAAAATCTCCTATGTTAAAGAACTGAAGTAGGCGGAGCATTTTTACTTGCGTCCAAGGTGCCGGAACATGATAGTAGTAATGTCTAGCTGCGCATTCGCCTGCCACAAGAGAGGATAGCGCTTGTACAGCAGACGATAGTACATCTGACCACTCCCCAGGATCTTCGTGCTCTAGAATACCTGTTAACAACCCACATGCTGACAATAACACGCCAGCATCTTTATCCCTAAACAGCTCATCTATCCGTGGAACCTATTTATAAACAAAAAATTCAAATTTAACCAAAACACAAAATCAAATTGTGTTGTGAAATTGAATGTTATCAAACAAAAAGCTTACCCAATCCTCAGCAGAGACGATTTTAGGGTCTGTTCTATACAAGCGTAAAAAGCAGATAATCGCCTTCCTCCGTACATACGGTGAACACCTGCCATCCGCCGATAACATCTTCTGCACGTCTGGATATAAATTTTCTGTAAATTCTGGCCCGCCAATATTCGCAACGCAATTTAATGCTAAGGCCTGTACATGCTCACTGGTCGATGTCAAATCGTTTTTTAATACGTTGATTAGTAATCGCAGTACCTCACTATTTGCATTTAGGAGTAAAGAACAGCCTAGGTAGCCGACACGCTTTTCGGAAAAATTGTTACCAGCACATAGATTTACAGCTTGTATATGACCAAAACCCGCATCATACCCTAGCATGTAGATGTAAAGTAGCTTACTAACATATTTTTTCTTTTCATACGCGGAAAGTTTTGTCTTGTTGTTTGTAAACTTAACTCTAATTTTTGCAAGTTCCTTGTCGATTCGGGCACGTTCGGCGTCTTTGGTGGTGCAGTTGCGAATATCGGCAATAAACACAGATAACCCTTTTCCAGAAGACGGCGCCATAATGTAAACTAAATTACAAACCTTTTCGTTACCTTTTTAGTACTACTTTGAAATACACAACCTTTTTAGTGTACAAATTATTCTTTTACCTTACGACAATCCTTTCTGTCAAAAAATCTTAACAGTTACTATCTGAACCCGAATTAGTAACTTTGTTAGAAAGATTGCTTACTACTGCGAACAGAAAAACAGACATATGACAACTTCACAACTTTCAAATACAATAATTATGGCGATGGTGATACAGCAACGTTTATTGTAAGGTAAGGATAATGTACGGTTAAAATAGTGTACGTGAAAAGAAAAGATGCTGCTGTACAGAAAAAGGTTTTTGGGTAGTGAAAAGGCGGTTGGTGCAGAAAGAGGTGGATTACTGCCATGGCTGTGACAACCTACCAGCGGAACGCGATCTTACCACATCCTATAAACAAGAAAAAAATGTTTGCATTGTAATAATTTCCGGTGAGTTTATATTTAGTTTTGGTTGGAAAGGTACATGAAAAGCCATGGTATTGCCACGGTGCCAGCCAGCGCCGAATACCTGCCGCTTCCCCGGGAAATAGCCAGAATAGTTTGCAATCTGTTTTATAACAGAACATTAAATTGATCATGAAAATGTAGAAAAGTTAAATTGTTTTTGACCTTTTGTAGTAAAACTTTTGTATGTAAATATGTTGAATACAGGGCGTTGGCAGTAGTTTCCGAGCAATGCGATGGTGTCCTTTCGGTGGACCTCCTCCGCCAGACCTCGCTCCGACACAATCCGCTGACAACTACAAATTTAAAACAATTTCGGTATCCAAACGCAGAGAAACAATAATATTTGCTGAAATTACTGCAAAAAACTTGAACTTTTCAGGAAAAATCTGGTAATTTAGCAAACATTTTTTTTGCATGCTATCTGATGGCTCGCTTCTTGCATCGCTTGATGCAAGAAGCGAGCCATCAGATAGCGATGCAAGAAGCGAGCCATGAGAAGTGATGATGATTTGTTCTGACAAAAATGCTTAAATTATTACTCTTTCATAGTTTTAGTCATGGTCCCTCCCATGACGCGGCTATCCTGACCTGATGGCTTGTATCCCGCTATATATAACAAAAAAACAATGCTAAACCAAATTTTTGTTGAGAATTTGGTGTATTTTTGTAGATTTTTAAAAGTACAGTAACCAGGTATAGGCGGGGCCCAGTAGGGGTCTTGGATAGGGATTTTGCATGGCTCCGGTTTGCTCCAATGCTGCTTGACATGCTGTTTTCTGCATACAAACAACAACAAAAGTTTCAAATTATCAACGTTTGTGTACGAAATCATATTGCGAATTAAGTTGTAAGAAAAAATGTATTGAGCCAAAGCACTATTGTTCATGGTGGTCGGTGTCTTTGGTAGAATCGCATTGGATAGGCAGCACATTCAACATATTCGGCGCCGGGCTTGCCGCAGGTGTTGGAGGGGGCGTGCGAGGTTTCAAACTAACACTATTATTGTCCGTCGGTGACATAAACACTTCATTTTGTTGCTCAGTTGGCTCTTCAACAGCGTCTACAAACTGCTCTACGTACTTTTCTTGCTTCGTCGATATACGATAAGACGGTGTTACGGGCGCTACCGGCAAACTGGCACTATCATTATGTTTTGGCGTAAAAATGGTGGTGTCTAGACTTTCAGATGGAGGTGCTGATGGTAAGGCAGCGTAGACAGCACTTGTTACACTACCACTGTTATGACTTTGGTTTATTCTACTTTCGTGTACCATAAAATCAAATTGGACTTCTTCATGGCCACCCAAATCTAAATCTATTTCACTGGAACCACTTGCGCAATGGCTTGATAACTTCTTGACCGCACCTCCTTGTTGAAAGGCAACTTGCTCTAGTTGGCCAGGTCGTAATTCTCCTAGGGATACAGCGCGTGGGGTTAACTCCCCTCTAGCGTAGGGGTGGTTGATCTGCGGTATGCGCTGTTGATGGGTTAGTATATTACCTGTATTTTGCTGATGTAGCGAACGTGGTACAGACCGCGTAGCACTTAGTACACTTGGCGACGCCACCGACTGCCCCCCCGAAAAAGATTGGCGCATACTCCTCCTAGAATTTGGATACAACCGTGGCGTCATAGCATCTATTGGATTTCTAAATATGTTACCATTGTGGTTGTTCAAACTACTATGCCGTAAACTATACATTGGCGATACGTCAGGCGGCGCAAGCGAATGCCCTTCACAGATTGTCTGAACAGTACTTTCTCCAATACTCGACGGCGCCGGCGGAGGATAAGACTGCGCTAGCTCCCCAGCACTACTTGGCGCACCCAGATGAGGAAAAGAACAACTTCTATTGCTATTGATGTCGCTGTAACTACCGAATGCCATGTAATGTCGTGTCATACTTGACGATTGCGTGACTGTAGGCACAACGGGCGGATCGCTTAGCGTACTTGCCCTACGACGTTGGCTGGGGGATGGTTCGGTGGTGCTGGCAAAGAACGATTCATGTTTGCCTATATGATCCCCACATCTTGCACACCGTGAACATATAGTTTGTACTGGTAGTTCTTGCTGATTCGTTTCTAAATTCTCTGGCACTAGCGGTAATCCTGGAGTCAACGAATGAGTAGGAGCACGTGGGAAAAAGTCACATGCCTCATGATGGTTGTTATTACCATCATGAGTGTTGTTATAAATGTCTAAAACAGGAGGTTCCGTGACCAAACTTCCATATTCCGGCGCGACATTTCCATTGCTAGTTAATGGTTTGTTAGTCATGTTGGCACTGCTGTTACTCCTCTTTTTCTTAGCCTTACTGTTTCGTTTGCGTTTGTGAACGCAAACGCCTACTAAAAAAGATATGAAAAGAAAACCAGCGGGCACGCCGATGATGTATACGAGATCTGAGCGCGGGCCGTACCCGCCCTCATTACTTCTTGCATTCCCATCTATCATTTTGATACTACTTCGATTTTTGTATGTTCAATACTCGAACTTGCTGTACAAAAGTTCTACTGCTATTAACGTATAATCTAGTTGGCTCTGTTGAGAAATAATATCTGTTCGCCTTGGAAATTTTTATTTTGCTGTATGAGAACAACATTTATGACTGTGAAAATCTGTCAAGACATTTCAGAATGAATAGGTGCACTTTAACACAAGCTACACAACTGATGCAATGGTTTTTTGTTTGAAATTTTTGAGAAAGGTAATGAAAAATACGGCAAAACAGGTTCCTGTTCGACGACTGCAGGCTGGTGAAAGACATGGCGACGCTGTTCGAACGGTTTGGTCATCTGTTCTCCACATCTCTGGTTCACCTGCGCGAATGTGCCTCCGTACACCTGTTTTTACCATACAAAAACCCACAATTTCAACAAATGTATACGTCAACTAATGCAACTTGTTTGAAAATTCTGATTACAGAAGCAGCTGATTTTCGCGGCATGAATCCAGCATAGCCTGGTACGCGAATCGACGCCTGACTAGCCAGGGCCTTCAATGTTGGTTCCGACCTTGACACATAAAGATTTGCAACCAAAACTCTTACAAAACATACGAAAAATAAAAGAAAAAAATGTTTGGTCAAATAAAAAATACCGCTGGCGAGGTAAATCTGCTACGACGAGTTTGCCGCCATCGTCGAGTGGTCTAATATCCCCATCTTTCGCCGTTGCTACAAACTGCTCTATGCTCCTGAAAAAACAAACAAAAACGCTATACTAAAATTAACATATAAAAACATACAACTCCAAAAATACAAAATAAAATTGTTTGCTTTAAATGACATCATGTCGTAAATTTATCGAAAATAAATACACGGTGTCTGCGGGCCGCTCGTCTGTGGTCATGTTCGCCCACTAAAATTTTCTCAACTTCTCAAACTACTTCAAAATTGTAAACTCACAAAAAGGAATGTAAATTTGTTGCTTTTACTATTTCAAAATGGTTTTGAAAAATGATGTACGCGTTCGTGTCATTTTGTTTGTAAATGGGGTGGGCGGGAGAAGGACGGTGGATCAAAAATATATCGTATACGTTTTTACAAATTACACACGTACGCATCTTACAACTTACATACAAAATTGTGACAAAATGATGTTTTGATGTTCAAAGTGATGTCAATTTGTTCTCAAACTGGTGCTTGATGGTCGTCAACCGTATGCAAACATATCTACGTTTACACTGGCACTATACAGTGGTACTGACTCTAAAATATATTGCTCAAACATGTGAAATCATTTCAATATACTAGGTGTATGAGTCTAAGTCGGGGCAAAAATGCTTAAAAGCCACCACGGAGCTGCAACACCATGTGGATAGTGCTACCTGGTTTCACCGCATAATCCGACCTTAAAACAACAAATCCAAAACAAAAAATTTAAAAAATAAAAAATCCAAAGACGTTATACATATGGTTTACAACAATTTTTCAAAATTTTGAATCGTGAAAAAAAATTGCATACAGCTTGCACTCGTCGCTCATCTGCTTACCCGAGTAGATAAGCCGAATCTGCTCAACCTAACAACAACAATTACAACAACATTATTTAAAACCAAAATGATATTTTGTATTGTAAATGTAGAGAAAATGTGATTGTTGTTTACCTGAATGCCTTCTTTCTCCTGCAACGCCTCTTTTACATGTCTAACAGTATTGTCCAACTCAAAATCGAATTGGGTCTTTCTCCCTGTTAACGTCTTGATAAAGATCTGCATGGTTACGCTACCTCCCCTTACCTCTTACTGTATATTTCTTCTTATCAAATCAAATTTTGTTTTGTTGTTTGGTCGTAAAAATTTCGGTACTACTACAAAAACTTACTTCAAATTTACTAATACTGCAAATTATACAAAAAATGTTTGGTTTGAAATGGATGTAATGTTGGTTGTAACTTTTGATGGCTGGTGGTGTTGGTATGAACCGGGGCAAATTTTTTGTTTTTCACACTTAGTCAACACTTTTTACAACAATACTAGCTTACTTTGCACATACAGTAATCTTGACATGCTTGACGTGAAATCAAAATATCAGGTTAGCTTTCGTCAAAAACATAATAATTCGTAGGTAAAGAGATCTACCAGAGCGATAAAGACGAAAACCAGCCCGCGCCCTCCTCAACCTTACCTTTCTTTATGACCTTCGCGGATTCTTTGCTATTTTGATTAGATAAAAAAGAACTTAAAAATGCAGAAAAAAATGTCAACATAAAATTATTCACAATGTGGATACTTTTTCATGATGCAATTTGTAGGGATAACGCTTACCTCATGGTAGCCTCAGGAGTTGGCGTAATTGAAGATGTTGTGGGGGTGATGAGATCTGCTATGGAAGTGTCGCGCACTTGTACAGGGCAAGAACCACTATCGCTAGAGCATTGTTGATGTCGTTGTTCAAACGTATCACGATAATGGTGCATACGCCATTTTGCCGGATCTAGCCCTAAGGTCTTGTACCTACCAGGATGACGCGGTTTTGCCGCATGGCGATCGTTGTATAGTGCATGTTTTACTCTAGCTAACGGCTCGCCAAGATTGGTCGCGTCTCCTAACTCTTCATCTCTGCATACAAATTGTGCAGGTAGGGTATCGGCATTGTTATTTGCACTTCCATCGCAACTGTAGAATGCAATCGACTTGAAGATTAAATTCAATACACTAGGATGCTGTCGCGCTACTAATTGTTTTAAAGAATCGTTGGCGGGCACGCGTATGTACGCGTCGGGGGCATGGAGAGTAAAGAACCAATCTACGTCTTGGCTTTTTATTTGGTATAAGCAATGATCGTAGGCAAGAAATTCCGAACAATACATACATTTTCCTTGGCTGACCAGTGTATCTACAGCCGGGGAAATACTTCTTGCCCAATTGGGAAAATATCTCACCCTATCGCCAAATTCTTTTAGATAAGGTGCAAAACTACCATCCAAATCGTACAAATTGAAGAAATCAATGCCTAGGTCGAGATGGTAGGAAATCCATTGGTGCACGCCTCCAGGGTATTTGTTTTCTAGGTACGATGCATTGTACAAGGGCTGCGTACATGCGCCTATAACATTAGCATCATGCTTTTCCGTCGAAGTAGTATTCCTAAATTCCACACTAGCACGTACTGATACAGGGGTGTTTCTTGCTGTTAGGGATACAGACATGACGCCAGTAGTACTATCCTTGGTCAAGGTATTTTGTATCAGACCGCGGGGTACCAAACAGCCAATGCGCAGGGAAGGGGACGCATGCCAGTTACTACGGTCCTCACCATAACTTCCTATAGCCCATGATGGCGACGAAAACACACTAGCCTGGAACGTTTCCCCACCATCGATGGCACAATCCCACATACTCTCCTGCGCTTGACGCGATACCGGAGGTTTAAAATACCCCTTGCTATTGCTATTGTAATGTGGGTTTGCCAACGCCTCCCGCTCTTCAAGACTACTTTGATTGTTAATATCACCGCTGTAGACCACAAATTCTAGTGACTGTGCGTTGTTGATGTATTCTACTCCTAGGACACGCACCTCTTCGAACCCTGGCACATTGCCAAAACTACCACTGATGACCTGCATGCTATCACCTGCAAACCTAGCACTGAATTGTGAATCTGTGTCCGTAAACAATCCATCTCTGAAAAAACGTTGTAAAAACGACCATAGCACACCCATACCTGTTTGACAAAAATGATGATACAATTTTGAATTTACGTAATTGTGATGTTGTAAAATTTATATTTGTTTTTGGAAAGTTTTTGAGAAGGTACGTAGTACGCGGCGCCATTCCCCCCCGGAACAAGACAACGCCAAAGATAGCAAAGACCGCCCCAGAGCAGCCCGCTGGGCATCATTCTTTGGCGGTGTATGGACTTGCGATATCTGTTCGTCCAACGTCCTACATTCATCTTTTCCATTAGATAAATCGGAAAAACTTTGTATACCAGTACCGTATAGTACCTCGTGGCACTTGGACAACGAGCCGAAGAAAGCATAACCCCATGACTGGTGCGATAAATCTGCATCATAATCGATGTTGCTAATCTGTGCTGGTGTACCAATCATCCCTGATAACTGCTGTTCCACGATTTCTAGACTACCTTCGTCAACTTCAACCGCCGCAGAGTACTTGTTTGTAACGTATCCTGAACACACCGCCGCCAGCCCGAAAGTAACCTTACATACGGTGCATTCCGATGCCCCATGTGATCTGTAATGTTCTATCATGTTTCTGGCCTGGAGTGACATGAAGCCTGCGTTGGGGCCGGAAAAACCAAGCTGGAAGACGTCCTCATGGTTGGTCTGGAGGTAGTCGTATGCGGGGTCCGCACCAACACCGCATGCCAAGAACAATAACAACAAAATTACCCGCATGACCATTTTACGTTTTGCTAAAGATAACAATTTGAAATATGCTCAATCTGCTACTATGGCAAAAGCAACAATTTAAGTATCAAAATGAACACAACAGCATTTACAACGAACAAAAAGAATACCACAACATTCCAACAACTTACCAACGATGGATTTGTAACGCAAAGATATTACAAATCACATGAGAAAACGCTGATTTTTGTGTCAGGAATCATGGCACGGTTCTTGAATTCGATACGCTCCCACTGGCGTCTACAACCATAGTCGTCGGACCGCTTGGTAGCACACAAAAACAAAAATTAAAATAATTTTTCGTTCTACAAAACAAATTTCGTTCTGTCTATTAAGCTTGTAGCCTAAATTGAAGTTCAAAGTACGATGCCATGGTGGTTGTCGTGGTTGTCGTGGTCGTCGTGGTCGGATTAAAATAACCTTTATTACATGGATCGATATTTGGTAACCCATCGCAATCTGGCATTACGTCATCCTTACATTTTTACAAAAATTGAAAAACAACGTTAGAAATTTGACACATTGGTTTACATTTGTCGTGGTGAAAACAAATCAAAAGCAACCTTCGAAGAAAGTTTGTCGATCCTCGCGTGAATACTCTCCGTATGATTATTGTCTGTGTCGATCCGCGCGTGATAAATTTCCGCAAGGGCCGTTGCAAACCAAAAATAAAGAAACCGCATGACGTCAATCAAATTAGCATACTTTGGAATTGAACGATTATTACATTCTTTGAATGATTGTTACAGAAAATTCAAAAACTAAAAACAGTCAGCACGTCACAGAACGTAGAATACAAAAATGCACTTGTTTACGCTACTTCGAAATCAATACAAAAAATGAAAAAATAGAAATAGATGGGAGTCTTGACTGCTTGCAACGTGTAATTAAATTGAAATACTAGATCTAACTGGGCGTAAGACGGGCCATGGCCTGTGGTTTGTTAATCGCTGGGATGTAAGCGTCGCTAGCCATCCCCATAGCATCGACGATAAATTTCTGCTGGTTCTTCTTATTCTTATGATCACCTTTTTAAATTTTCATATCACAAACAACGTAAAAACGTTCAAATTTTGACATTGTAGTATTGCATACATATGAAAGCGTTGATAAAAAAAGTACCGAATTCGCCCCAGTGGTAGTGGCTCTTGGCGACGAGGATTCTATGATGTGCAGCCTTTTCCATCTCTTTCAAATTCGCAATATCCTGTTGCTTTGTCCAGCTAACCCGCCCGTACAAGTAAATAATCCACCTGAAGTAGTTGGCCGAGTAGCAGCGTTTGTACTTACCATACAGCATGTAACACCATTTGTTAGAACCGCTCTCGGCGTCCAGTTCACGTTTGGTTTTGGAAACACCGCCTAAAAATAAATGATAACAACAAAAAACATTTGACAAAAACTTAAACATTGTCAACAATATGCTTGTAGTAAATTTCTTTCGCCAACTTTTCTATAATGTATTTTCTCATTTTTGTTGAAAAATATACCTAAAAGTTGGGTGAGAGATAGACCAGCTCCAGTTGTTTCACTGGACTCTGATTCGGGAGCGGGACCTTGTTTAGTAGACAAAACCATTGTCAAAGAAGGAATCAGATTTTTGTTTGGTAGTTTTGCTTGTATTTTGTGTTGTTTAATCACGAACCTTGTTTTTCGGCTTCACGCGTGGCGTTGAGAGCTTTCTCAATAAGCTCTGCCACCGACTTCTTCATGTTCCACTCCTCACGCCATAAATCAAGATATTCCTTGCGTTTTGCCTTAACTGCCTCCCCCATTTCAGTACTATTGAAGCAAGTAGAAACATTATTATCAATGGAAAACGGCGCGCCTGTAAAACACCATTTGTTATCGTCGGTACTTAGCACCCTGCCTTGGTTGTACGCGTCACGGTATTCTCTATCATACTTGTAGTAGTACCCTGTACCCCCTGCCCACACCTTAAAAACATGCGTTTCTAGCATCACATATTGCAAATTTACAGTTTTTAGTTTTTACTAGAAATTTTTGTAATTTGTTGGTGTTAAAAAAATTTACCTGTTCATCTCCCAAGCAGTCGTTAGCGCCACAGGCCTCTGATTCGAGTTCTAACAAGGAGCATATACGCCCCCGACTATGATTACGACAAAACCGCCATGCTTGAAAATAGGTCATGGGGTAGGTACAGGTGCCGTTTTCGTTCAAGCGTGCCTTGCAGTCGGTAGTGGTTGTCATCGCGTCTTGCAGTTGGCGCGAGCCGTAACAACATTGCACCTTTTTTACAAAAATACAAAATCTTCAAAAACAACAACTTAAACTGATAATTTGTTTTGAAACATTGTAGATTGGCTAGTATTGGATTTTGTTGTGATTTTACAGGTAGTTCGTCGCGGTAGTTGTGAAGCTGTCTACTTGATACGTTACCGTGACCGCCCACGTTAGTATAAACAGGCCAGTAGTATCGCCGGCGGCTAGATGTAGCTGAGCCCATCTCTTCCAAATCCTCATCCAATGATAACATACTCGCCGCGTACCTGTTAAACAAAAAAAAATTGAAGGTTTCTCGAATGTTTGCATTTCAATATTGTTTGGTATCATTCGTTTACCCATAGTCATCGCCTTCTTCAAGGAAATTGATGCCGTCTGGGTCGTCATGGCCGTAATCGACGTCCGCGGGACTGCCCTCGCTACTTGGAACGTGTGTAGTATTCGGCGGGGGTTTCGTTTCATGTTTGACATTAGGACCGACGGGCATTTTCGTTGTTGTGGTGGTGGTCGTTGTTGTGCCATTGTCACCTTTTCCAAAATCATCTTCGATCCCCTCACAACAAAAAAACTTGAATTCAACATTATAATCATGGTTTGAAATTTGTAAAACAATGTACGCGTGTGTTTTGTCCAAGAACAACCGTGCCTTCAACTGGATCAGGATCCAGTCGTGCGCGCGTGTTCGCTTGCGCCATCCATATCATAAAGAAATTAAAAAACCACATGGCTGCTGGTCAAATTCTCATTACAAATACTATACACTATCGAAAAAATTAAGGTAGACTAATGTACGGAAAATTCTTAACGCCTTGTCACAAGACCGCGCCTTTCCAGCATGGCAAACATTTTTTTTTAATTTTACACAGAAATTAAAGAAAACAGAAAACAGATGGTATCAACAGAAATTCATCATTACAAGACAGTTTACACGAGTACTAACACAATGACAACATAAGAATGTGATATACGACAAAGCGTTTTTGTTTTCAGCGGTCGAAACTGCCCGTCGGATTTCTAACATGAAATCGTCGCATAGCTTGCTGCTGCCTCGTCTGTATCCAAAACCCAGGATCGTCATTGCGTACCTGCCCCCGCGGCGAACTTGCAGGGGATTTTGAACTATCTCGTTGCTCCTGAAGTTCAGCCATCATTACCCTAGTCTGCCGTGTATCCAAATTCTCCATCAAAAACGGTAGCATACTTTCATTCGGCCGCGTTTCCTGTAATATCTTAGGGTCTTGAAAAGCTCTTGGGACGGTTTCTTGATCGTGGGGGACTGTTGATGGTCGGGGATCAACATCTACACTTTGGACTGACCAGTGCATGTCTCCACTATCCAAATCCTTCGCTATTTTCAATAAAATTTCAACAAAATCAATCAAAAACTAAAACACTTTTTAATTTGAAATTTTGGCTGATTACGAAAAATGTTTGGTACCTATGAACAAGCGAATAGTACGGTTGTGGTTGTTTTTGTTAGGGTTTGAGGCGAGGTAGTGCTGATGCGTTATTATCGCTGCTTCCACCGCCTATGTTTAAGAAAAAACATTTTCAACTTTTTAACAGTAATGCCAGAAATGTTTTGATTGTAGTCAAAATGCGTACAGAGAGCATGCGAGTTGAGACGCGGAATCTAGATGCGCGTTTGAGTAATTCCGGCCCGCTGATCTCAAGCTGCTGTACAAAATTCTTGAGATACCTTAGCGTATGATCATAATCAAGCGTTAGTATTTCATCTTGTGCCGTTTCTAATAATGCCAAACCTACTTGGAAAATAATCCGCCAGCCTGATAACAAAAACATATCCCATATGCACCATACGACCTCTTGATCTAGGTCATATGCGTATAGGGTTAGAAACCATTGCATGGCGTAGTATTCTGCAGTTAATCCAAACCGTGCTAATGCCCCATGGACTGCTGGTAAAAATGCTTCTACAAATACGTCCATTTGGAAACTAGCCACGGATAATCTTGGAAATGTTGGTCTATAGTATTCTGCTATATTATACCGTAATAACAGCGATAAGAACAAATCAAAAGCTCTTTCCTCATCTCGCGTGAGCAGAAAAATCGTTGCAGCTAAAAAGTTCATGCCTTGGCAGTAACCAACGTCCCAGAGGCGTAACGACGCTGCATGTAGTATATTTTTCAGCGCCAAAGTACCAATACTATTCTTCTTTTCAAAAGCTTCATGTTGCGGTAGGGTCCTGCCAACATCGCGGTTTATCATGGTATCATAACTAGACTTGGCCTTCAACAATTCACTGTATTGTTGGTTTGGATCTAAGGGCGGTTGAGTCGAAGAACCAGGAGGGTTTAGAAAGCTATCCCATATGTCTAATCGTACTATTCTAGGTAGGTTTCGGCCAAGGAGAAATTGACGTTTTGATGGATGTCGGGCAGCACGAAGAACACTTGGACATGATTGAAATAAAGCCTTGAGGTCATCTTCGTCAAGAAATTTCAGGAAAACCTTCCACGGTAGCAACTCAAACTCAAACATTTTTCAAACCTTACATTTTTCCTGCGATGCTGTACAATAATTTTCGTAATTAGAAATCTAAGATTTTACGCTATAACAAAATGACTGCGATTTGCAAACAAATTGAATAGATTTTGATGGAGAAAAAATAGGAACCAATCTGTTTTGGTATGGTGATCATTGACAACAAAAAATGATTTTACTTGCACGCAGTTTACAAAATGGCTGCTGGACTGCACAAAATGTAATGAAAATGTATTCTGAAGTTTTTAGACATAGTGACAGTGATTTCCTGACTACAAACTAATCTATACACACTAATTTAACTTTGATAATAAGACTCAGCTCACATGGCCGCAAATTCGAAGACATTCAAATTTGCCGGAATAAGCCGTTAGTTTATAATGACTCATTAAGGTTTTTTCGATTCAAACAGTACTACTTTCATTGGTGACTAAATATGCTGTATAACTATTACTAATTACTGTACGGATGCTTTTGGTACATGGGATTCTACTGTATTAATTCGTTGTGATGGGGCTCGAAATTTAGTACAAACCCCATCAAAAATATTTGTAAATTGATGATGTAACTTGTAAGTAGGTATTTTTGCGGCCTAGACAGAGCCGTGGCGGAACAGTTGCAAACTTCTTTTCTTGTGTAATTCTTTGATTTGGGCATCTAGATCTTTAACCTGTTGTCAACAAAACAAAAAACAATACGAAGTTACTACACAAAAACAAAACTTTGAAAAAATATTGCAGTGATAGGTTTTGTTGAAATACGTCTGTTTCAGGCGCAGAAATCGATGCCTGGATGTGGTTCAGAATATCGGAGCAGCGCGGTCGCCTCCCGGGATCATCTACAACAACAACAAATCCATAAACACGCATGTTTTATTCAATGTTGTGGTTGTTTTGGCGATGCTTTGAATACCTTGTAACATAAGAGGAGTCAGACGGAGCAGAAACATCACATGCTCATAATCATCCTTTCCCCCCAGATCTCCCGCGCTTGGCAATTTCCTTCAATACA
>JACLAD010007057.1_pt1 | contig 18856 bp, 17 predicted proteins | sample 8027901 | NCBI WGS metagenome assembly JACLAD01 (sample SAMN15725071, study PRJNA655200) | protist metagenome | isolation source: fluorescence activated cell sorting (FACS) single amplified genomes of... | place: Spain: Blaines Bay Microbial Observatory, Mediterranean Sea | collected 2016-07-05 | reverse complement strand
ATATATTGGAAAACACCGCTTCAAGGAGAGCATTGCCATGGCGTGGTTCTCGTTTGAAATTATCTCAAACTCCAGATACTTCCAGTCCTACAAGTGGTATGAATAGCCCCATTCGAAGCAATAATAGTTTATTAGCGAGTAGTACTAATGTCTCCTCTACAGATCTAGAGAATAGAGGTCGAAGTTCTAGTGATGCCAGGAAAATGGAAGATGTACGTCCTATCAATTGGGCAAATCGTACGAAATCGTATATTAAACGTACCATCACTTGGGATGAATTCCCTAATGGCCGATGGGGTGATAGTCGTAGTGCCGCATTTGGAGAATTGAGTGATAGTCATTTCTTTAGGCCAGTAGAAGGATGCAAAGAAGATCGCCTTGCTATGTGGGGTGAAGCCCCCATCAAGTATGATGAAGTGTATGAAGTGTTCGCTAAATACGTTGAAGGAAAAATACCAATATTGCCATGGTGTGAAAGCGAGATGCAAGAAGAGACACGTGTCATCAGTGAACCTTTGGCTGCTTTCAATCGAGCAGGTTTCTTAACAATTAATAGTCAACCTGTTGTCAATGGAGAAAAAAGTGATCATCCTGTGTTTGGATGGGGTGGTCAAGGTGGAAGAGTATATCAAAAAGCCTATATTGAATTCTTCGCTAGTCCTGAATTACTGAATATTGTGATGAATGATGTGGCATCCAAACCTAACCTTAATTTGTATGCAGTGAATAGTAGTGGACATCGTATAAACAATGGACCAAAAGGAGTGACTGCATTGACATGGGGTGTATTTCCAGGAAAAGAAATCTTACAACCTACTGTATTCGATTATGAAACCTTTTTAGTATGGAGTGAAGAGGCGTTTCGATTGTGGACCAATGCTTGGGCGATCTTATATGAGGATGAGACAGAGAGTGCAGGATTGATTTATGATATCTATGAAAACTTCTTCCTTGTAGCGGTTATTGACGATGAATATATTGATAGCCAATTGTATCCAGTTACTACTAATTTTTGGAAGACCAAAGTGGAGGAGCATATAGCAGAGAAAGAAGCAAAGAAGCAAAATGATGCAGCGTCGGATGAAGAAAATGTGTTCTAATCTCACGCTTCCAGATTTCACGATCATCATGTTTAGTATTATTATTTAGAGCTGCTTGTTGCAGCGGTAGTTATATTAAGTAGTCGTATGAAAAAAGATGTATAAGTATTGTAAAATTAATGGAATTTATAATCTTTCTCTAGTTAAAGGTATCTGATATACAGCACACCAATTCATTAACAATCAATACTCGATTTATTACTGGCTGTCCACATAAGCTTGAACCACTTGAAGAGCGCGAGATTCCTCACCGAATTTGGTAATAACAGCACAAGAGCATCTTACTTGCTTCTTGATAGTACCATCTTCAGGATTTCTCTTGGCAAGACCACACCACTCACCTAATTCTTTACCTTCTTCAGCCATGATCAACTTAACGTCTTTCTCAACGCAAAAGGCTTGAACCAGTTTGGTGTACTCGTCATTATCGCAATCTTGAGCCAAGATGCAAAGTTGACCTTGGTCTTTCTCAAGGGCTTTAATACACTCATGTAGACCACGACGAAGACCGTCGTGAACCAATGCAGTTTGTAGTACAATCTTCAGGGCTTCGATAGTATCTAGCTCTGCTTCTGCCTCCTGTTAGAACCAAGAATGAGAATAAAACAAATCAAAACAAACACAATAAAATGGAATAGAAGGGAAAATCAATATTAGTCTAAGCGTCCATAAAATCAACTGCATCTCACCAACAGCTACATCAAACAAACAAAACAGAATACATACCTCTGCAGTTACCTCCTCCTCTACGTTCATTTCATTCTCTTCACCGTTATCACTCATCGTCCTCGCTTTAGATGCTCCGATTTTATTCATTGGCCTCAGGCCAGAGGTTCACAACCCAGGCATTCCGGTATTGGCACTCCCAACTTTTACGTCGGGAAAAAATGGTACGAGCTCTCTCGTATCACGAAGGCCCGATACCTTCGCAGACTACAATGGTACTCTGAGTCGCAGCTATGTTATCTGAATAGCTATTTCGTCAAAGATTTTTTGGTGCAGGGAGCCGATCATAAGTCCATTTGTTAGCTTTTGCATTTGTTTTTGAGGGTGGTCCAGAGACATCACACATCATGAAAAGGTCCCTGGACTCTACCTTTGATGGTTCAAAATCGGAGATCAAATTCCAACGTCAATTTCCGCATGTGGATGGAAACTTTGCTGGTCATATCAACATTCCGATTCTAGGCAATGCCATGTCTAAACTGCAGTCTTTGGCCTTATCACGATGGAAAGCTGCGAACCCAAGTAATGCATCGATGGTAGCATCGAATGATTGTCACATCTCTTTATCGAAATCGTTTGTATTGCGTAGTCACCAAATCCAGCCCTTTCTCGCCAGTCTGTCTGAGACTTTCAATACATTGTTTCAAGCTTCATCGCCATCTTCATTATCAGAAGATCATATGGTAGATGTTTATTCCGATTCCTTCACATTGGACAACGACACCAAGAGCAGAAGGTTTCTCTGTGTAGAGGTGGATGATTTCAAAGAGAGTCTCAAGACTTTGGTGAAGCAAGTCGACTTTGTCATGAGCGATTACCAGAAGGAAAAGTATTACATGGATCCGAAATTCCACATCAGTATTGGCTCATATCCCACTTTCGATGGAAATGAAGGAGAGTCCATACAAGACAAAAAAGGGGATGGTTATGGTAGTGACAAGGAAGAGAATGGTGACGATGAGACAAAAGAAGGAGACAAGACGTATTACATCTGTACGAGTGATGTCGATGAAGACGACATGGAAGAGAATGAAGAATGGAAATTGCCTGTGTCTGTAAGTACCATCAGATGCATCATTGGAGACAAACACTACCTGTATAGAATCGGTCACGATAAAGCCTTCTCTCAACAACAACAGAAGCACAAATGATGTGTGTTCTGTAAATACACTAGATTGATTCGACGACAAGCTTTTGATTGTAATTTAGATACAATTGCACTTGAAATATTGAACACAATAGACAATTTTTAATACACCCCTACATACCTCTTCTTACTGTTTCTGTAGCACGAACATAAGTCCTGCGATGGGAGAACTGCTCTCCGTGCGAAGATCTACGCCTTTCGTTTTACTCACTCGGAAATTATGCACTTGTGCGAGCGTTTCAATGTATTTATTAGTATGCGCAAATCGAGACGAAGTTAACAACTCTGCACCCCATCCAGGCACGGCACCAATAATCTCTCCCTTAGTATCAATAGATACGTCAGTGGCATCTCCTTCTGCAACTACATGATCAGTATCTCTTTGCACTCTCATGGTGGACTTGTCCAGATCTTCCACAGAAAACAAGAAGTAACCTCCTCTTTTTAGAGCGCCATGACTCGCACGGAACATCTCTCCTAGCTCTCCAATATAAATAAATGTATCTGCAGCCATCACCATATCCAATGTGCCACCGTCACTCTCTCCTATGTCCGGTGCAGCATTGAATATCTTTACTGCCTCAATGGCGTCACAACACGCTAATGAAGAATAGGATTCTTTCTGTTTGGTGATTTCCACCATTTTGGTCGAGATATCGATGCCTACTAACATGGAACCTGTACTGTTCTTGGCATGCAACAAAGGAGCCATCTCATTCAGCTCGGACGCATATAGTTTCGTATCTGTGCTGTCTTTGCTTAATTTAGGTGCTGTAGCGACATACGCATCAAAAGCTGTGCCTACGAGTCCAGAACCACAACCAACATCCAGCACCCTCCATTCTCCCATCGTCGCTATTGTGGACAATGTTGTTTCTTCAGTGAGACAAGAATCCAGCATCTCTTTGAGAATCTGGGGTCCTGTATACCCAAGATCTCGTACTAGTTTCTGTTCGAATAAGTCTCCCATATCTTCATAAATCTCTCGAGCATAATTGATATCCATTCTTTTGGCACCTTGTCCTTCTCCTGTCAATGTTGCTAATTTTTGACTGGAAGTGATATCACCAAGAGCTGCCAAGGTTTTGTAACTACGAATACAACAATTCTGTACATGCTTGTTGTCTATTTGTGTCAAATTCCATAAAAACTTGTGAGCAATTACATCTGTTTGATCATGTTGCAATACGAGCGTTGTGTAATGTACAGCCAAAGTGGGCATCTCTAGCATATGAAATAATGCCGCCATGTTGTACTCTGCATTGCTAGAGTGGGGACATTTATGGACTACTTTGGTATATTCACGCAAAGCAGAAAACAAATCAAAGGATTCAAAAGCATCCATACCATTAACAAGAGCTGTAGAGATATCCATATCATCATATACTATCAATGGTATGTCTGTCACAATTGACGATGACAAAGATGCAGCCGGATCTGCTGCGAAATTAATTTCAATCACACAGGGCAAACGGGTCACTTCATGCTCCAACAACAGGGCTTTGACACGTAAAGAGTCATAAACTATCTCCACTGACAAGTCCGTCTCTATGCGCTCCTCGTTGATTTGGAGCGCCAAGTACTCATCAGCACCAAGGTCTAGGAGGTAACAGCCAGAGTAGTCCTCCCAAGTAGCAAGTATTGCCACTTTCATCAAGTATATAGTGAGAATGAACGTGTTTTGGGGAGATAGGATTAGGACGTTTCCCGACCCTGTGCTTTCGCTTCCGTACAATTTTTTTAAAACGCGTGTAGGTTGTGCAATTTTCACATTTCGACGTTATTGTTCGTGCAGCCAACATGTCGGAGTGGTTTAGTAAATTGGCGGAAGACGCTCTGAAATTCGTTGACGATGTGGCGGATAATATCACTGAAAAGATAACCTCAGCTACGGATGAAATCGAGGTAGAACGCAATAAATTGGTCGCTGAGAAGTCTTTGGTGAGTGCCAACACGTTTCTATTGCCCTGGGAGACTGATAACGAAGAGTACGAGATCTTGAGTCAAGATGTGATGGAGAAAGTGTTCCAGTTGTCTCTTTCTGAATCAAATTTCACCATTGCACCCAAGAAAGTAGACGATTTAGCATTCGATTTCAATGCATTTGTGCCTGTGATTATGAAAGTGTTGAAATTTGATGCCAACTTGGCTCGTATTCATGCCAAATTGATTGTAAAAATGGAAGAGAAGGAGTTCTGGAGGAATTATTATTATCGAACACAATATTGGAGAGCTAGTATTGGTTTGGATGGACCTGAAGGTAAAAGTGGTGCTTTGGGGACACTAAAGCCACATGAAGTGGTCATATATGAACCTGAAGCCTTGGCAGATGCCTCAAGTATTTCGGAAATGATGGTAAGAACACCTCTCAAAGGACGTAATGCTGATACATCTATCGAACCATCACCTATCGATAGCACGCTCAAGGTATCTTCTTCTAATGAAAATGTTAACAGTCCCACAATGATGGTCAACGAAGAAGAACTGACAGAAGAGGAGAAGGAGAAGATGGCATTGGAGAAACGAAGAAAAGAAGAGGCTGCATTAGCGGCAGAAGTGGAAGCCGAGTTACTGAATGAAGATGTGTCAGGTCTTTTGGATGAGGATATCGATTTGGATGACTTGGGTGACCTCAATTTGGGTGGAGACGACGATTCGCTGGATGCGGAAATAAGAGAAGAATTGGGACTCACAGATGATCTAGATCTGGATGAGGACGGGAACGATGATTTGGATGCACTCGGAGCGTCCGCCGAGAAAGAAGAATAGAACCATGTATCTGCGGAGAATGACAGTAGACATAGTGTGCGCGATTGTAAAGTTAATATGTAAACAGTGTCCCACCACCCTCCATTCACGAATTTAAGCATCCCACCCAACTGTCACTTCCGTCACCACAAATGAGAAAAAAAAGTTATGTCTGGATTCGGCGGTATGGAGAGAACTTATATTATGATCAAGGTAAGAAAATGCAAAGAAGATCCTTCTAATGTATTTTGTGTGCCCTGTTCACACTAACTTTCTTCTCTTTTATACTTTTTTCTTGCTCTAAAAGCCTGATGGCGTACAAAGAGGATTAATTGGTAAGATTATCCAACGCTTCGAAGACAAAGGTTTCAAGTTGCAAGCAATGAAACTAATGTCCCCCACTAAGGAATTATTGGAGGAACACTACGCTGACTTATCTTCCAAAAAGTTCTTCGCCGGTCTTATTGAATACATGTGTTCTGGTCCTGTATGTTGTATGGTATGGGAAGGTTTGAATGCTGTCAAGACTGGTAGAGTTATGCTTGGTGCCACCAATCCTGCTGACTCTGCTCCTGGAACCATCCGTGGTGACATGTGTATCCATGTTGGACGTAACATCTGTCACGGTTCTGATGCTGTAGAATCTGCTGAGAAGGAAATCGCTTTATGGTTCCCTGAAGGTGTCAATGCTTGGTCTTCTCATTCCGAGCCATGGATTTACGAGTAAATACTGTGGCTTTTTGCACAAGAAGTGTTTGCATTTGAATGAGATACTATCAAAAATTGAGGAGAGAAAAATGGATATCTGCTATTTATGCGTTTATCGTATATCTACAATTCAAGTATATCTACAAGTTTTATCTTATATGCATTTGTAAGATGAAATAAAGAATGCATTCATAATCTAAAAGATCTATGAGATGCAGCATTCTTGAGTGATGGCTTGTTGCACAGGCATTGCTTCTCCTTTATCGTTAGTCATCAAAATACCTTCATGCGATTCGACTGTCAACACTGCACCTCTTTGCTTGAAGATATTCTCCTTCTTCATATAGCTTGCATGAAGACTATTACTTAATCTGGGATTTGCTTTGATCATAACTTCCATGCTTTGACGAAGACTCACGATTCTTGTGTACGAGTTGTTGAGTTGTTCCTGACTGATGGTGCTCTTTGCTAACAACTCGTTCAATGTTGTAGTACTTCCGTACTCCGCTGCTTCTTTCAAAACAGTCGATACAGTCTGTTCGTCCATACCATTGTTATTAGGCAGTGTGCCAATATTTCTCATAATTATTTGAAAGCACTTGATTCTATCGTGACGGATAGCAAGATGCAAAGAAGTCTCTCCTCCGTCGTTTTTCATACATGGATTACCACCATGCTTTAACAACTCTTCCAATATTTCTGGTTTACCCATCATAGCTGCAGTATGAACTGCAGTATTGCCAGCTGAAGATTGTAAATTGGGATTTATACCATTCTCACAACAGATCTGTACAACGTTGAGTCTATTCATTAAAGTAGCATTGTTCAAATCAATACTACTCAATTCCGCTCCATTAGCTATGAGACTCTTGATCACTTGGCTGCCGATTTTAAAGTCTGTTGGTTGTTTCATTGGAACGATGGCTGAACCTGCAGTACTAGGTTTGATGAATGCAGAGAAACTATTTATGTATCTTTGTAATGATGATGTGCCATGATCATCTACATCACAAGGATCAGATCCAGCTTTTAATAGCTCCAGTATAGCGTCTACACTGCCTTGAGTACATGCACACATCAATAGAGTAATTTTATCACTCTCATCTTTGATATGACAGACTTCCTCGTGATTTGGACATAAGGATAACAAATGCACCATGACGGATATCAACCCTTGCACTAAAGCATACTTAATAGCTATAAAGTATTCGTAGCTGTTGAATTCTTCATTTTTAGGGTTTGCAATGAGAAGAGCAAGGACTTCATTGACCATATCAACTGTTTTACCATCACCACAACCTGACATAGCAACAACCAGCATGTTGATGGACTTTGGCCTATGGAAAATGGTATCCATATCATGATTTGGTATACATGCTACACCATGAATAGAAGCTCCTCGATCCATCAAATAACGAACCATATCTATATCTGCATTACTACATGCAAACGCCAATGGAGAGACGTATGTACGAAGATGATCTACAACAACAATTCTACTACTCTTTAAACGTTCGATTCTCACTTTACGCTCAATATCTGCCCCTGCGTTCAATAAAACTTCAGCAATCTCTCTGTTTTTCTGTTTGGTGGCATTTGTTAATGCAGTACCATAATTGGTAATGTTATTTTTCAATGCTAGCTCATCCTTAACCTCATTCTCTAAGAAGTAATCATTTACATCAGCATTCATTTCTAATAGACGTGAAACCATGTGCAAGCTATTGGCATTTACTGCTGTTTCGAGTAATGGTTTTCTTTCACTAGGCTGGATTTTCTCTTCATAATGAGTATGGATAGAAGGCAGACGTTCTAGCATAAAATCAAATATGGATTCATATTTCCTGGAAATGACTAATTCAATGAGATATTGTCGGCTACCACTGATGTCATGGAAGTACTCTAAAGATTCATTTGTCTTCTCCACCAGATATTTGACAATTGTCAGTTTATCGGCTTCTTTCAGATAGTCTTCACGCGACTCAATCACAGTAAACAATAGGGAGCCTTCTCTAAAAGGGAAGTAATTTAAGAAATGTCCGATACGCCCTTTGGGAATATTGCAATTGCGATTGGCCATCCAACTTACCGATCTCAAATTGTAATGAGCAAAGTCATGAAATTGCCAGAACTTGTGCTGCTGAATCATGTCCAAATACAATGCACGACCTTCTTTGCAAGAAAGAGCAGTATCGAAGCGTACCAGGTCCTCTATCGACAAGTACGAGAAGATCTGTAGTTGCAATTCGTCGAACATTGGTCGTGAAAAGAAGTGATTTGTCTTTGGTGTTTGCAACAAACGGTACTTGTTGCCAAAGAAAAATGTAAAAAAGGTTTTTGTGTTCTTTAACATGATTCTTGGTTCTTGAAAAATAGATATATGATAAAATTGGTTTTCTGATAAACTTACTTTTCCTATAATACTTTTGAAGTGAGTTAATCAACACGTAAGACTCTATGTGAGTCACTACGTGTACAAAAAATATGTCCAAAAGTTGGGTAGTATTCGACCCTGCTTTTACACTCCAGTGACAAGCTGCAACTTGCACAAAAGTGCCCAGATCAGGAAGACAGATCACTTTTTGCCTCATATCTTTGATAAATTGACTGAGCCTAGTTTATTTTATAATCAGTAATGTTAGCAGCTAAGAACGTATTCATCGTAGGCGCCAAGCGCACTCCCTTTGGAAACTTTGGTGGAGCATTGAAAAGCATCAGTGCTACCGACTTGGCAGCACATGCTTCGAAAGGAGCTTTGTCTCATGCCGGTATTAGCGGTGACAAGATCGATGAGACCTTCTTCGGCAATGTAAGTCCATGCCAAGACACTCACATGTGCGTTGCAGTTCCCGTCGTGTTGACTTGAAACTAACTCATGCCTCTCTTTTTCTTATATTTTTCTGTTACCTCTTAGGTCATTCAATCTTCTTTGGATGCATGTTATTTGTCTCGTCATGCGGCATTGAAAGTTGGTGCTCCTATTCCTTCTCCTGCTATGACAATCAATCGTCTATGTGGCAGTGGATTCGAAACAGTTTGTCTTGGTACTGAAGCCGTTTTGGACGGACGTGCCAACATTGCACTATGTGGTGGTACAGAGAATATGAGTTCTGCTCCAATGGTCATTGATGGAGTCACTGCTCGATTCTCAGGAACCCCTTTGGGTAAAGGATTACAAGCATCGGATAGTTTATGGGCAGGTCTCACTGATTCGTTGGCTAAAACACCCATGGGTATCACTGCTGAGAAACTAGGAGCTCAATATGGGATTACGAGAGATGACTGTGATGCCTATGCTGTTAGAAGTCAGAATACCTACCAAGTAGCTGCAGAAGCAGGTATTTTCAAGAATGAAATCGAACCAATGGAAATAAAAGGACGAAAGGGAAAAGTTGATATCATTGATTATGATGAAGCTCCTCGAAAGAATTGTACATTACCTGACTTGGCCAAATTGAAGTCTGTCTTTCAGGAGAATGGTATTGTCACTGCAGGTAGTGCATCTGGTATCACGGATGGTGCTGCTGCATTATTAGTAGCTAGTGAGGAAGCTGTAAATGCAAATAATCTGACACCCTTGGCCAAAGTAGTGGCTTGGGCACGTGTTGGTTGTGATCCTAGTATCATGGGTATTGGTCCTGTACCAGCTATTCGTAATACATTAGATGCAGCAGGATTAACTATTGCTGATATCGATTTGTTCGAAATCAATGAAGCCTTTGCTGCTCAATATCTGTCTTGTGAGAAAGAATTGGGATTAGATAGAGAGAAATGCAATTTGAATGGTGGAGCTATCAGTGTAGGACATCCATTGGGTGCTTCTGGGGCTCGTATTTTGACTCATTTGACACATGAATTAAATAGAACAGGTAAGAAATATGGTATGGGAGCTGCTTGTATTGGCGGTGGACAGGGAATCGCAGTATTGCTAGAGAATGTAAATGTTTAAATTACACAAGAATACTGATTATAATAGTAGCGCTAGAATTGTATGGGGAGGTAAGGTCCTCGAATTGTATAATAAATATATTCAGTATTTTTTATTTATGCTTAGTCATCTGTAGTTACAACACAATAGAATGTAATAAAAATAGAGAGAGACATCCGCATCCACATCCGTAAACAAACATATGAACCTCTAAAATTGATTATTCCCAAGATTATCACTGGGATCCTTTTTTTAAAAAAAATTTTTTTTGATATAAACAAACAGTACAGAACACTAATTTTCAAGGTCAGACTACACCTTCATAGTTGATGTCATGGAAGAAGTCCAGATCAATGGGCCGCGTCTTCCAATGTGTCCACTCCTTTCTCGTCCTTGTCACTATCAACAACGACATTCGCCGAAATGTTTTCATCCAATGTAACTGATTGTGTAATGATATCTTGATGATTCACACCTCGAGCGACAGATGCATGTTTCTCCTCTCGTGTGAAGTGAAAGAAATAGGATGGCACAGGACTACCATCTGGCAATCTATACTCTGGACTGATCATAGTCGTCAAAAAGAAGGGTTTGGCAACAATTTCGATAGCAGATGCACGTCTTTCTGGTATATATTTCAAAAGACTTTCCACTACCGCAATAGCATCATCATTTGTTGACTCATTGAAAATAGATTTAAAAGAATGAGCTCGAATATTGGGAAAACTAAACTCTTGGTACTGTGGATTCATACTTCGTAAATCTTCTTTACATGGGGCACCCAAGGCTTTGATAATTTCCACCAATTGATCGACTCCAGTATTGCCAGGAAAGATGGGAGCACCAAGTAATAATTCAGCGACTACACATCCATAAGACCACATATCAATTATTGTCGTGTAATCATTGCTACCGAAGATGAGTTCTGGTGCTCTATAATAACGACTACATATATAAGCAACATTCGGTTCACCACGAATCAAAATCTTACTCGAACCAAAATCACATAATTTGAGTACAAATCGTGATGGATCAATCAATAGGTTTTGTGGTTTGATGTCCCGATGACAGATGCCGAGACCGTGTATATGAGCAAGTGCGCGAGCCAATTGAAACATGTAGACGCGCACATACTCTATAGGTACAGATTGTCTTTGCTTGGCATATCTAATAGTGATGGGGAAGGATGAACGAAGAGAGAAGGAGAGAGAATTGAAAGAAGAGAAGGTGTTATTAGTGTATGACTGATATATAGTAGTGAATATCTAGATCTTATATATATAGAGAATACGTACTGTTTCGCCATTGAATGCATGGTTTCGGGCATATACTCGAGTACCAAATTGAGGTAGATGTCTCTTCGATCGCCATCTTTCTCCTTGCCGGTAGACAAGAAGGAATGTTTCAATTGTATAATGAATGGATGGGCATTCTTACTACTAATAGAATTCATTATCTGTAATTCTCTGTTTTTGAATTTCCGATTTTGTAATACTTTTTTAATAGCTACTACTTCATTCGTTTCTAAAACTTTGGCTAAAAAGACACATCCAAATGAACCATGTCCTATAACTTTCATAGCATCATATGTATAGGTTGCAGATTGGTCTCCTCCTTCTCGTTGTAAACCGCTCTCGTCTGAAATGTCCCCCAGTTGAGACAATGTGTTGGTAAAGAAGTCGGAAAAAACATTAAATTGCGAATCTTGCACACGATAACGATCACCTTCAGGACTATACAAGATGTTGCCCTCCGTCAAATTGCCAGCCACATTGGAGTCGCGTTTACGATCAGCACGCTTCTCAAAGGCATGGTCGGGATCGTCTTGAGGAATCTGCATTATAACTTATAATGCAGTCTCTGTAACTTGTGAAGCTAACTAGGATTACAGAACCTTGAGCTTGAATTTACACAAGGGTCTTCCACGAGGTTGAATTTTCGATATCTAAGATGAAATTGATGGTAGCATAAACAGTACGAAACGCCAAAATTCAATACAAAGTATTACGTTGACACTTGTGTGCCAAGAACAGTCGCGATTCTAGAGAATTGCTCTATATATCGCCGCCTCAATCTGCGATCGCATCGGGGGAGTGACTGATCCAAAGCCAGGTGGGGGACTAGCCGGGTCGCACGACGACTCACATTTTGCTCCAGTGTGCCGCGTCGACGCCGTAATTGCACCTAGAGAGAGTTCATTGAGAGCTACTCTAGTTTATTGTACGCACGAGGTGTCACCGAGTTGCGAACTCATCGCCAAAATGGGCAATGTTGTGGGCAGCATCACAGATGGTGGCCCTGACTTGGTTAAATTGACTTCAAAGAATCTGAAGAAGAAGTCTAAGTCTAAACGCAGTAGTAAAAGCACTGCTGCGTCGCGGATAGAGAAAGGTATTGCCCGCTCGTCTAGTAATGCCACCTTGAATAGTGAGACTTGTAGTGTGAACACTGCTTCACAGAATGGCGAGAGTGTTTCATCTCGAAGTGGAATGGAATCATACGATCACTTTGTGTATTGTCCCACACCTGGCATCAGTAATACTAGTGTCATGAATGACAATAGTGGGAATGCTCATTTACCCAACATCGCGAATTACCAACCTCCATGGAATAGTGTTTCCTTCTCTTGTGGTGGTTGGTTACAATTCTATCTATTTGGTGTCGCACGTGCTTTTCAAGCTACAGGTCTGGACAAGAATGTCAAATTTGCGGGTTGTAGTGCCGGTGCATTGACTGCTGCAGGCCTAGCATTGGAAGGAGATTTCGATGCAGCGATTGATTTCTGTAAACGAGAATGTTTACCTAAGGCACATGGACATGTTTCTGGACTCTTTCGTTTGAATGAATATGTCGGCAACTGTGTGGACTTGCTATTAATCAAGAATGGCAAGTATCGAGCTTTACCTGATGGTAAATTGCAAATCAGTATTTCCAAATTCCCAACACTTGGTGCCATTCGTACAACCAAATATGATAGTGCTCTTGATTTGAAAGAGTCATTGTTAGCTTCTGCTGCTGCATATCCTGCCTCCCCCATTTTCAAGCATAGCAAGTATGGCTTGTGTGTTGACGGAGGCTTGACTGATTTCCAGCCTGTCGTTGATACAGATACGATTACTGTGTCGCCTTTCTATTTCAGTGATTGTGATATCAGACCAAGTAGATATGTACCTCCGTGGTGGGCTTTCATCCCTCCTAAAAATGAAGATACAGTAGATTGGACCTATCATTTAGGTTTCGAGGATGGCATGGCATTCATCAAGTCTAAAGGACTCATCCCTACTGCTTATGCCCGCAAACATCTAGAGGATCCATACGGTAAAAACCTCGGATCACACGCCTTTGATACACCGCGACAAATCACCGTACATCGCTTCATGGGATACAATTATGGTGAAATGCAGCATGATATTGTATCTTTTCTCATGGATCTGATGCTCTTGATCTGTTTCATATGTGTATTGAAGCCGTTTTGTTTGTTCACGATTTATGTGGAACTCGTCGTCAATGTCATTGTGAGACTATTCCAAATAGTCGTTGCAGAAATGTGTACAATATTTGTACCTTCTTTGGTCATTATGTTCCGGGTTTTCAATGAATCTAACAAACCAGTAGTCGTAGCCTATTTGGAAGACTCGTTGATAGCTTTCTGCTTCGATCAAAGAGAAGACAGAGGTATGGATTTGAAGGAAAAGTTGAGTTGTATTTTCTCTCTCTCTTTGTTGTTACGCTTCTTTTCCTCATTCAATAGACCCACTTCCGCGGAATTGCGAAAACATGACAAGTTGTACAAGCACTCCATACTATACCGTGTGCTAAGGCATGCTGTATAAGCCTCAAAAAGGTACCCATTCAATTCAAATAGTAATCTTTCCCTCACGTATCCAAAGCTCCAAAACAAGATCTTAGCTAGAAAGACAGTAAATTATTGATGATGACAATGTTGTGGTTTATGTTGAATAATGTATTTATTTTCATCCTTCCCGTTGCACGAGGCTACACTTATGATAGAAGAATAACAACCGTAGTTGAGAATGTAATTATGAACTTATTGATTCCAATACATCATCTTACACTGATACAATATTCCATACATGTTAATCTATCTCATTATTGATTGATCTAATGGCGATTGCGGATGACTGCGATCATCATCAACACAAGCACAGCTAGTGGCACAATGCATTCACTTGCCAAATTATAGACTTCATTGAGTGCGTCTTCTTCCAATAAACCCAAAAACCTGCCACGATCAGCATCGTTCTCATCACTAGCAGCTCTATCGACTCTCTGTCTCAACGCCTTGGTGTCCGTCTTCTTCTTGAGTTCGTTGCTGTAGAATGCATCTCTACGCTCATACCAGTCATTCATCAAAGAAATCACCACTGGATCAGTGGACTGTAAGGCTTCTACTTTGCGTAACAAGTCTCGATCTAAGACTCTTTCGAAAGTGCATGTATTGATACACTCTCGACAAGTGGGGCATGAGTATATGATGTCGTCCTTCTTATTACTACCATCGTTGTTGTTGTTGTTGTTGTTGTAATTGTTTCGACGGCGAGAGGGCTGGTGATCACCGATGGCTATTCCCAAGTAATCGCCCATATCACCAAGAAATCTGGAAATAGAACTGACATGCCCTCGCTCATCCGCAATGTCGCTTTTGTTATCAAAGTATAGCTGTATGCAAGCGCCACAGAAGGAGTGTGTACAATCTGTCAGTTTGGGTGCCGCCAGTAGATCGAGACAAATGCCACACTGGTAATCCCTGACCAATATATCCCACTCGTTCTCGCGCTCTTTGATATCTACTGTCGTTGCTCTATCTCTCTTCTTCATGGCGAGAGAAGGTTTCCTGGAATCGCAGTCGTCGCATACTTCGTTGTGGTTGAAGTAGTCTTCCCTGGTTCGTGACCAGGATGTGTGGTGTTGTGTATTACTCATCATCTCGACATCGCTGTTGTGCATGTCCTCATGTCCCTCACGATGGTCAAGGGCATGGTAAGAATGCTGTAATTCATGAGATAATTGATTCACCATATTACTGTCTTTCAATACCTCCTTCACTGTATCGACCATACCATCAAAGACATCACGATTATCCAATCTCAAGCGCTGCAAGGAGTTGTAATCGACAGGAGTTCTACTCGGTAGTGGTGGCAACATTTCCATCACTTTGGGGAAATTAGTCAATGACTCCACGGCTGCATCAATTTCTAAAGCTGAGGGCTTCTTTTTCGCTACAGTGCTCACCACTTCCTCAATACGAGCAAACATCGTCTTTCTACCAGGAGAAGCTATTGGTGTCGACGATGTTGATGGGGAAGTTGAGGAAGAGGAAGAGTGCAATAGAAAGGAGGAGGACTGATTCTGCGAGTCCTGAGTCGATTTCAAGGAATGGTCAATCTCCTTCTTTAACGAATGTATTGATTGCTCGACCTCGTCATCCACGGCGAAATATTCAGCCGGAATGCCACAGTTCTCCTCGTTCAAATTGAAGGGCAAGAACGACAGTCCGCTGCGCTCCTCTTCCTTCACGTCGTTGTCAAGGTGTGTCTCGTCGTTGCGTTGAGCCACGCGCATACTAGCACCAAGGGCCAGGCTTAGGCTCAGTGATAGACGATTCGCCATTGCTCAAATGATTCAACTGATAATAATCACTATTTGAATAGCGCAGATGATTCAACAGATAATAATCACTATTTGAATAGCACAGTAGATAGATATGTACCAGCGATTTTTTTCATTTCGGGCCGGAAAAATCAGATTTTACCGACCTCTGAAATCACTTCTAAGCTTTTATCTTTGATTTGCAAATTTGATGATATCATCTCTCAAAATGAATAGATACACTTTAACTGATAATGATGGTAAAGATCTTCCCATTGTTGTATCCAGATGTAGCGATAAAGGATTAATATGTTCTCAAATTCAAGTTATGGGGTCGACTTCTTTGGAAGTGCCGTCTTCCAATGCGAAATCTGCTTGCTCTAAAGTCGTCTTGAATGAAGACGTGATTCTGCTCATTTTGAGCTTTGTTCCTGAACGCGCCTTATTCGACCTCTTTACTGAGTGTGCGAGAGATAGAGATTGGCCATTTCTACAGCGCATCCTTTTTGCAAGAAAAGATTGTATGGGCAGCTTCGTTACTAATGGCGGTAGTAGTACGTTTCTCATGTATGCTGCTGCTCGTAATGACTGTGAACTATTGAACCTCCTCTTAGCTTATGCTCTGGATGTTAATAAACAGAATGAGCGTGGCTATACAGCATGTCACTACGCCGCAATGAATAAGAGCAAGCAAGCCCTGGAGTTATTGCTTCATCAACCCAATATTGATGTCAATCTGCGATCCAAAAATGGCAATTCAGCATTGCATATTGCCACAATCTATTGTCATCATGAAATTGTGAAGGTACTGGTGGAAATAGCTGAAGATACGATCGATGTAAACGTGCAAGATGACATGGCTGGTACCACTCCATTGATCTGGACTGCTACACACAATGACTTTCTTAGTGCTCGCTTGCTCTTGAATCACCCTCTAATCGACCCAAACATTGTTACGAAAGACGGAGTCAACTTCCATGACCATTGTCACAGTTTAGCGATGAATACACTGTGTAGAGCCAAGCTAGAGCAAGATTGTGGTGATCAACTTTGCTTGAACATGTTGAGTTGCTGTCTCCCAAAGATCTAAACACTGTGCAATGGCTGTATGTATAAAGAGATATGACTGTATATACTTCGCATGCTGTTTAAAGTATACAAATAGAACAGTGCTTCTACATCGCTACAACTTCACATCTTCACAATGACTTACTCACACAATGCATTGGAACGCTTCGTCAATGAATCAAAATCTAGGTCTTTATCCTTCCTACCCTAGTTCTCGTCAGACCAGTCGTACTGCTAGTCCTAGCATAGGTAGTGAGTCCATAATGAGCCCCTCTTTCAAAGAGCGCGGAGGCAATGGCAGCAAGGATATCTCGAACATAATGGCAATGATAATCATTCTTTGTAATTCACACAATAACAACACTAGGACTACATCACTTTCAGTTTCAACACTTTTCTACACATTCAATCACAACACTTTCCATTTCGTAGTGCCCGTACTACTCACACTGCCATCTCTCTTTCTATTGCACAGGCACGATTTGCTTCTTCTTGACCTTGACACCTCCCTGGTCGGCTTTCTTCTTGTATGTCAATGCTTTCTCCCATTCTTTGGGTGCATTCGGATCCATTTTCTTATCCACCAATCCTGGTAATCCACCGGCATGTGCTTCATCATCCACTGTACCGAACTTGGCTCCTTCATCAAAATTACGTCTCTTTCTAAACTCTTTTGCTTCCTTTGGTGGCGGTAGATCTTCAGGTAATACTTCTCCTTTACTTTCTCTCATAAATGAGCGCACAGAGAGTGGAATGGTGATCTTGTAAGGAGCATAGGGGTCAGTAATAACGGCCTTTTTCAGCAATTTGTTTCTCTTTTTGGCAAGTAATTTGAACAAATTCATACACTCTTCACTTTGCCATACTCTTCTATAAGATGGAGAAGTCACTCCCCATTGCAGCATACTATCGAAGACCCATAAAATACATTGTTGTACACGTTGTTCGTGATCGAATTTCTCAAAATTTTGAGCCAAATCAATATGTATACCTGTACGTGCATATGAAGAGGCTGATTCTGGACTGAATTTACCCACAGTCGTCAAAGCAACACATCCTCTCCATATAATCTTCTCGTTATCGAAATGTCCCTTGATAGTCTTAGTCACCACTTCGATGAAAGTGGTATCCCCAATCGTCTTTTTGGCATCATTGTTACTCGCATAAGACAACAATGCTTCTAATCCTACTTCCAATACATCATCTTTATCACTATAATTCGACATAAAAGACAATACACGTTTCGCTCGTTCTTTTGGAGTAGGTATTTTGATGGTTTTTGTGATACCAGTAGACTTTAAAGCATCTCTTCTAGCAAGAGCTTCTTGACAATTTGTACACAATAATAAAGCATCTGCTTCATTCTTGATCTCTGTAATGGCTGCTTTGGCACCTACCAAAAGTACAGCTTTCATAAGTTTGGTGATTTCGCTCATAAGAATCTTGTTCTTGTTGTGATCTGCCATCACACGTTCAATCAAGTCCAATCCTCCAAATTGAATAAAGTCCATAATGACAGGAATCTTGGTTTTCATGCGATCAAATAATTGAACAACGAGAGACACACAAATGTCATCTTTTTGCATTCGTTTCAAGATCTTGAAAATCACATTTACGCCATCGTTCTCTTTGAACTCAGTAGACACTTTTACCAATGCACCAGGAAAGGTTAGCTTGGAGTCAATCATCTCCATATAATCAAAGACTGTCTCGCGCTCTTCAGGAATCATACACTCCTCGATGCGCTTTAGAATCTGACCAGTGGGCATGGCCAGCTTCTTTGAACTAGCCCCTCCCATTTCTCAACTGTTGATCGACCTA
>JACLAD010009596.1_pt1 | contig 18864 bp, 15 predicted proteins | sample 8027901 | NCBI WGS metagenome assembly JACLAD01 (sample SAMN15725071, study PRJNA655200) | protist metagenome | isolation source: fluorescence activated cell sorting (FACS) single amplified genomes of... | place: Spain: Blaines Bay Microbial Observatory, Mediterranean Sea | collected 2016-07-05 | reverse complement strand
GGCACGCTGCTGATGGAGCCGCTTTACCCTTGGGAGTTCATCCAGATCGGCAATTGCGGCAGCCCGATCCGAACCGAACACGGCTGGATCGTCTTCACCCATGGCGTCGGCGCGATGCGCAAGTACGCGCTCGGTTGCGCCCTTCTCGATCTCGACGATCCTTCGAAATTGATTGGCCGGACACGTGAGCCCGTCCTCACCGCGGTCGATGCCGATCGTGAAGGCTACGTTCCCAACGTCATCTACACCTGCGGTGCGCTACGTATGGGGCAAAAGCTACTGATCCCCTACGGCATTTCGGACAGCGCGGTAGGGTTCGCGAGCGCTGACATTGACGAACTGGTCACGCTGATGGTGCAAGCCTAACAATCAAGCGATTATCGCCAAAACGCAAAGTCGCTAACTTTTGCGTAGCTTTAAGATCATCGCGATTTCCGGTAGGACTCGATAGTGGAACGGGGGATTTGAGGTCCGCTTTCGGCTCGAATCGGCTAAAACGCGCCCCTCCGCTTTGCGGCGCAGCTGCTGTCGCTCTGCTACGCGTCCCAATCTCGATCGTAGCGCCTGAGATCGCGTGGTCCCTTAGGAGGACAAGCCTGGCCGCAAGTGGCACGGAAGTTACCGTTCAGGCGGTATAGAAAGCGAAGTAGTCCAGCGCCGCCCTTTTTGGCCGCCCATCAACCATCAGCAAGCGTCTCGAGAACGCCTATCGCCGCGCGTGCCGGGTCGGCGAAGGGTTCGTCCGGGCTGGCCAGCCACCGGTCGTCGCTCGCGACGAGCCCGGCAGCCTTCAAGGCCGCCTCGTCCGCTTCTGCCGGAGTGAGCGCTATCGCCTTGGGGCCGGCATTCACGGCGCGGATACCGGTTTCGAGCGCGAGTATCGTCAAGAGCGCCCGGTCGATCAAAGACTGGGCGGCATCCGGCAGTGGGCCGAAGCGGTCGGCCAGTTCCGCCTCGAAAGCCTCCAGTTCGGCGCGCTCGCGCAGACGGGCGAGGCGGATGTAGAGATTGAGGCGCACCTCCTCTTCGGGAATCCAGTTGGGCGGGAAGGCGCCCGCGGAACCGGTGCGAATTTCGGGAAACCATTCGCGCTGCGCTTCGCCGCGCGCACGGCGCAACGCGCCTTCGAGCAGGTGTTGGTAGAGCTCGACCCCGATCAGCTTCATGTGCCCAGCTTGGGCATCGCTCAGGATGTCGCCCCCTCCCCGCTGGTCCAGATCGGCACCGGCGATGGAGAAGCCGGATCCGAGCTGGTCGAAAGTCTCGAGCGTGCGCAGGCGCTTCTCCGTAGCGTCCAAAACCGTCTCGCCCGTAGTCGTCAAGATCACTTGCCCGCGCCTGCGCCCACGTCCCACGCGTCCGCGCAGTTGGTGCAATTGCGCAAGGCCGAAGCGGTCCGATCGCCAGATGATCATCGTGTTCGCGCGCGGCACGTCGAGCCCCGTCTCGATGATATTGGTCGCGAGGAGGATGTCGCCCTTGCCTGCGGCGAACCGGACCATCGCCTCGTCCAGCTCAGCGCCGGGCATCTTGCCATGCACTTCGACAAGCGAGAGGTTGGGCGCGGTTGTTTCTAGGCGCTTTCGCATCTCGGCGAGATCGGCGATCCGCGGCACGACCACGAAGCTTTGCCCCTTGCGCATCTTTTCGCGCCGCAGCGCAAGGCCGATCGCGGGATCGTCGCTGTCGCTGATGGTCGTGCGGATCGGTTGTCGGCGCGCTGGCGGTGTGGCGATGACGGAAACCTGCTGCAGGCCGATCATCGCCCGGTGCAGGGTTCGCGGAATGGGCGTCGCGCTCATCACCAGCAGATGCACGTCGGCCGCCTGGCGCAGCTTGGCCTTGTCGGCCGCGCCGAAACGCTGTTCCTCGTCGATGACCACCAGACCGAGCTTGGCGTATTCCACCGCTTTGCCCACGACCGCTGCTGTGCCGACCACGACGCCGATCGATCCGTCCGCCAACCCGGCCATGACCGACTTCTTATCCGCCGCGCTCGTCAGCCGGGAGAGACCGGCGACCGTAACCCCCGTATCGGCGAACCGGCGCGTGAATTCCTCCAGATGCTGGCGTGCCAGTACCGTGGTCGGCGCCGCCACGATCACCTGATACCCCGACAGCGCAGTGATGGCCGCGGCGCGCAAGGCCACTTCGGTCTTGCCGTAGCCGACATCTCCGATAACGAGCCGCTCCATCGGCTTGCCGGATGCCAGATCGTCGCGCACCGCCGCAATGGCGCGCGCCTGATCGGAAGTTTCGTTATAAGGGAAACCGGAGACGAACCGCTCATACGCCGTGGCATCGGGTTCCATCGCGGGCGCAGACAGCTTGGCCCGTTCTTCGGCCAACGTAATGAGCGATGTCGCGGTCTCGGCGATCGCCTTGTCGATTTCGGCGCGGCGCTTGTCCCATCCGGTGCCGTCGAGCTTGTCGCGCTTTACGCTGTCGGCATCCCCGCCATAGCGCCACAACAGGCCCGCATCGCTGACCGGCACGAGCCTTCGCGCTTCGTTCGCATATTCGAGCGCGATCGTTTCGCCTCCGTCCGCGCCCGGCGCGGGTTCAAGGCCGATTACGCTGGCAAAGCCGTGATCTTCGTGGATGACGAGATCGCCCAAACGCAATTCCAACCCGACGATGCCGATCTGACGGGCGGCCGACGGAGCCGAATCCAGTAGCGCTCGCGTCCCGAGAATGTCTGCTGCGGCGACGAGGGTGAGGCTATCGGAGCGTGCGCCCCGGTCGAGAGGCGCGCAGAGGAACACCAGAGCGTCCTCGCCCGCATCGCTTAATTCGCGCAGGCTCTCGCAATGCTCAGCGATGTCGAACGTATCGCCCAGGCGGCGGCGCAGGAACCGCAGATCACGCTCGCTGCCCGCTATAGCGATGGTGCGTCCCGCCGCGCGTTCGGCCTTCAGAAAGCGCGTTGCGGCCCGCGCCGGAGCCTTCACTTCGGCAAAGCGCGGAATGCTTTCGAGATCGATAGCATCGGCATCGCTTTCACGCCGCCAAGTCTCCAGCGCCGCATCCCAGCGGGCATCCTCGACTGCGTCGAAACTGGTCCCCGCATCCTTCGCCGCACGGCGGGCGAGCTGGGCGAACCGCTTGCGCCGCTTTTCCGCTCGGGGCGAGAGCAGCACGGTGCCGGGCGCCATGTGATCGAGCAGTGTGGCCGAGGCATCTCCTTTCGGCTCCGCAGCGCGGCCGATCTCGATCGCATCGCATTCTTCGCCGCGCAATTGGGTGACGGCATCGAAATGATGGATCGCTGCAATGTGGCCGTCCGCCAGGTCGATCCGCATGGGTCCTCCGGCATCGGCGGGAAAGAGATCGATGACTTCGCCCCGGATGGCTATCTCGCCCGGCTCGTCGATACGATCGTCCAAGAAATAGCCGAGTGCGATAGCCTTTTCGCGGAAGTCGTCAGGATCGATCGGATCGCCTACGCGGATGCAGGGCGGTTGCGCATCGAAGGCCTCCGCTGGAAGATAGCGGCGCGCGGCGGCTTCCCCTGTCGTCACCACGACGAGATCGCCGTGCCTGCCATCGCACGAAAGCTGCCGCAGGCGTCGCAAGGCGGTAACCCGGTAGCCGACATTGGCGGGTGATGGCGGCGCATCGTCTCCGGGAAGCGCATCGCTCGCGGGCATATGGACCACCGCCGCATCCGGCAGCAAAGCCGAGACGATGGCGGCAAGGCTTTCGGCCTCGGTATCGTCGTCGCACAGATACAGCACCGGACCATCGCCGATATTTCGAACGATGCGCAGCACCTTTGCACCCATGCCGGTTACAGCGGCGTTTTCGTCATCGGTCGAAGACAATCTCAGGAGGCCCTTTCGCGGCGCGGTCGGACCAGGGAAACGGCCGGTCGCGCAGAGATCAAAAGGCCCGAACGGCAGGGGTGTTCCCTTTCGGAAGCGCGCACTTCGAAGTGTCGCTACGAAGATCAACATCTTTTGGTTTTTTCGGACCTTTCCTTGCACCGCAAGAACCGGCTTTCGTGGCGTTCACAACCACAGCTCTGAAAGGAAATGCTTTTCGATCTAGTGATCGAAATGACGTTCCATCGGTAAAGGAAAAGTACGCCGCCTACAGGCCTTTCTGCTCGACGACATGGCCTCCGACCTACTCTTTAAAACCAATGGGAAGATAATTTCGCTTTAGCAGCACAAGCCGCGAAACCCAGCCATTCCGTTAAGTCCATTTTACTCCGAGCTAGCGGATAGTCTCAGCCGAATGCAAGTATTGCTGGATGGGTTGAGTAACGTGACCGCTGACCTTTTTGCCGGTTAGCTATATGCGGCGGTTTGCATACTGTGGACTTTCTCGCAGTTGACCGCCGTTTTCTGCCAAATGCAGGCCTTCGGCTATCGTGCTATAGGTCTGGCAATAGGACCAGCCCCTGCATAGGCTTTCGTTTCACCAACCACTCATTTGCAAAATCATTTCCTTCCCGAAACGCTCGTTGCATCCAAAATCACGCGAACGGTCTCTTCTGGCCGATCCCACATCGGGAAGTGCCCACTACGTTCGAACCAGTGCAATGTCGCTCCAGGGAAGGCTTTCATCGCACGATCCGCCTGCTGCGGTAGACACAACCGATCCTTGCGTCCCCAGCCGATGACAACGGGCGCAGCCGTTTTCGCAGGACCCTCCTGCATCGCGCCGTTGGCGAGATCCTTCGCGAGCGAATTGACGGTGCGCGTATCGGCCAATGACTTCAGTTCACGCGCAACAAATGCCGGGTCGAGCGCCCACGGCCTTGCTGAGAGCTGGGCCAAGAGCGCGGTCCGGCCTGCGACATTCCCGGTAACGGCAGAAAGCGCGGGTCTTAGCGCGCGAACCAGAGCAACCGATGGCGTTATGGTGGCTTTGAAGAAAGTGCGCTCCCACCCCTGCCAGAAGCCGCCCGGATCCAGTGCGACAACCGCGCCCGCTTGGCCGCGCCGCGCCATCTCAAGCACCAGGCGAGCCCCCAACGAACTGCCGACCATATCGATGCCTGTGAGATTCTCCGCGCCGAGCCATTCGTCCAGACTGCGCGCGAGACCGTCGAACGTGCCGCTGTCGGGCTCTTCAGGCGTCTGCCCATGACCGGGCAAGTCTACGGCAATAACCTCCCTGTCTCGGGAAAGCGCAGGCGAGATCGTGTCCCACGAGCCGCAGGTTGCCCCCAGCCCGTGGACAAGGAGAAGGGGTTTTCCGCGCCCCGTGCGCGTATAATGCCTGGTCATGCAACCGTAATGTCTCGCATCGACTTATGGGCCCCTCGACATCTTATTCCGACGGAGAGGTCAAGAGCGGACGGTCCGCTAAGGGCGACCATCAACTGGTCGGACGACGGATCGTTGTTCAGTACGAGGATACGATGCGCGCCGAAATAGGCGAATAGCGCTCGTTCAATTAATTTAGGTATCAAATCGGACCGGCCAACGATAAAAGCGTCATTCAAAGGTGTTTGGAACTGCGGAACGGTGTTATCCTGGAACGGAACGATTCACTCCACGATCTGCGCTATAACGCCCCGCACTGCTAGTACTAGGACCGATGCCCGCAAGTATGTCTGAGACATGAGCATTAAGCTTTCTTTCCGATGGTACAACTCCATTCCATCGCGCTGATCTTTCGGATCATTCGGCTGCCGTCCGACTCGCTCTGCAGATCGAACCAGAGCACCACCGCTTCCCCGGACTTTGCCGAGACGAGGAGGTCCAAGATTTGACCGCATTGTTCGCCAGCCTCACCCAGTCCGTAATGCGCGTCGTGTCGAAGCAGGTCGCTTTATCGTGAAAAATCATACGAGACATTGCTTTAATCCACCGACGATGCGTGATCGGCGTCAGGTAGAACCGGTTCATGCCGATCCTTGCCTCCCCCTTCTACTCACAGGCACCGATCATCATTAGCTGCCGGATAAAAGGCAAGGCATCGAACTGGTCCGCTATGATAGCCGGATCATAGAAGGCATCCTAAGCCTCTGGAACCAGCAGGAGATCCGATCCACTTCTGGCCGAATTGGCCGATTTGTCAGAGCGCTCTGGCACTCTTTCTTCATATTTCGATCCCCCCGGCGCGAACGACCATCGTGCGAACTAGAGTCCCCACCAAGACAATGTTTCGTCAACGCTCTTTTGATATTGGCATCAGCGTAATTCGCAGCCTAATTTTTTCCGGAGCGTTTCGTGGCAGATTCCCCCGCAAGTCCGTGGATACGAGCACATGAGGCGCGCGAACTGCTTTCGCATTCGCCCATGCTATCGGCGGGGTACGATCAACAACGGGTTGTGTCTGCATTCAGGCTAGGGCTTGTCAGGGTACAGGCTCGGTCGGCACATTTCAGCTTCCGCTTTCATCCATCGATAGTCCGTTACAATTGGCCAATCCCGACATGGATCTGGAGTATGCGGGATTGTGACCTGAATCTCGCACAAGACTGGTTTTACGCCGCGATCGAAGAATTGCCAGTTCCGGTCAGTCCGGCCGACGATAAATGGTCAAACCTTTTGAAAGTCGAGCTATTCGAGTTGCGATTTCACAACCTAGAGCTTCGACGCCATTTCGCACTCCCCTCGACTTTCGTCGCTGCAAGCGACGTCGTTGCTTCATCCGTGGGTTCGGCATCGCCCTCTTCGGCTTCGACCGGTCCTCGTCTGGCGCGGGCGAAGCTGAAGAGCTGGCTTGAACAGGCCTTCGAGGACGACCCATCAGTCCAAAAAATAAGGAAAACCTTCCGGCAGGAAGCGTTCGAAAATTTCGGCAACGATCTAAGCGGCGCCGAGTTCGATCGGACATGGCGCGAAGTGGTCGAAGATCATCCAACCCGTACGGCCCGCGGTCGGCGCCGCGCGCCCAGGCTGTTAAATTCGGATAAACCTATACCCTCGGACTGATTAAACCCCTGAGGTTTTTCACGGGGTTTGTCTTCTCCTAGCTGACTGTCTGCCGCGCAAAGATGTCGGCGGAAAGGACCAGCAATGCAGATACACGTCTTTAAGACCAGCCTCTCTCATGGCGCCGGAAAGCGCGACCTCGGAGGAAGGGTGGCGATTTCCAGCTCCATGGTCGAAGCCAAGTTACCCCATGACAAATGTGACAATCGGGTCAATTCCCACGATTTTCGATCTTCTCCCGCGTCGAAGCTCCAAACTCCCGCGTTCCTTTTTGCGGGAGAGGAGAAATGAATGTCCAATCTCACGGTACACTCTCGGCGGGTGGCCAATCAAAATGGCCCCGTGCCGATGACACTATATTGAAAGATCTGCCCACACCGGTGTTGAAGGCTGATTTCCTGAAGCCCCTTGAGGGCCTCATCGACGATCTCGCCAGAGCCAACTGTGTGCCCCGCGACTACATCGTGCATGGTCTGCTGGCTGTGGCAGGAAGTCTGTTGTCGGGACGCTTGGTCATACGCCCCTTCCCGACCTTGGCATGGAAGGAACGGCCAATCCTGTGGTCTATCCTCATTGGCAATCCCAGCTCACGAAAGTCGGTTGCCTACAACGCCGTGACCGAGCCTCTCAACCGCCTGCAGCGTCATATCGATAGCAAGTGTGCCGAGATCAAACGGGCCAACGATCTCGAAAAGGTTTCACCTCGGCAAGCTGCGGATCGAGAGCGGCTCACGGGTTCCAGACCAGAGATGGTATTACCCGCTTCAGCGCCCCTTAGGAAAGACGCGCCTCGTGCGCGGCAGCTCTACATACACGACACGACCATCGAGGCGGTTTGCGATCTCCTTGCCGACAATCCAGAAGGCATTCTCCTCTGTAGGGACGAAATCGCCGGGTTTCTCGACACCCGAAACCGCTATCATCAAGGTTCAACGCCTTTTTGGATGGAAGGCTATGTCGGCGGATCGTATTCGGTCGCGAGGCGGGGCCGGGAAGAGAAACTGACCCTCTACTCGGTCCTAATATCGATGATTGGTACGATCCAGCCCGATCTCGTCGAACACATCCTGTCAGGTCCTCAGGATGGCGGTGTGGCACGGATGCTTTTCGTCTGGCCGGACATGCAAAAGTTCGCCAGACCCGAGACTTTTATCGACCGCTCTGACGACCTCCTCGCCATTTACCACATGCTCAACCGGGTGACGTTTGATTCGCGTCCAGCAGATCCATTTAATCCGCGCGAGATACACCTGGAACCCGATGCCGCCGATCGGTTCGAGAGATGGATCGAAAACCACGATGAGGAATTCAGAAACAGTATCGGACATTTCGCCGGGTTCCTCGGCAAGGCAGCCGGAACGGTTCTGCGTGTCGCCCTCATTGCCGAGTTTCTCAAGGCATGCGTCACTACTTCTCGTAGCCCAAAGAGCGTCACGCTCGAAACCCTCGATGCGGTCATCGAATGGATGGATGATTACATGAAGCCTATGACGCTCAAGGTCCTTGGCGGAGCCTCAATCGACCGGAATATGCTCAATGCGCGCGCTCTTCTCAGATACCTCGCGAGCATAAGAATCGACGGCTTCAACAAGCGCGGTCTCATGCGCCAGAGGAAGACAAGCGACTTTCCCGAAATGCGTGAGACTAAGGATTTCGATGCAGCGCTCGACATCCTCGTAGAACTGGGCTGGCTGCGAAAAGCACACTCGAATGGCGCGGGGCGCGCACGCTCGGACTATTTGGTCAACCCACAGATTGGCGCACTGGCGCGAGCAGATTTTGAGAGCGGATGACGTGGTCGCAAGCCGCAAATAGCGGGCAAACTAGCGTGCAGTCACCTAAGCCGTCAGTTTCGTATTTGAACTGAAAGGGGTGCTATCCAATCATCATCATCATGCCCATGGAACAAGCTCATCGACGCGCGCTACCCTGTTAGCAAATATAGGCAAAACGACAGTCCCATCAGTCAGAGCACGGGGTTCTAGTGAGTTCAATTTGAGTGAGCGTGCACTTCGAAATATCCAGCATCGCCCAATCCTGGATCATGTCCGTGCACGCCCGAAACATAGCTTGTCGCCATAGTGGACAGTCGTTCGGGACAGTTCTCAGACAAAAGAAGGATGACCCAATATCGTGTCAGCATTCTCGTTTGTGCAGCGTCAATGTCGACGTTTGGATGGATGGTTCGCAAGCTTTCGACGGACCTCAATATCGCCTGCAAGACCATTGCATCCAGGTCTTCAAAACTGGCTAAGATTGGATCGGAAGACTGGTAATTTCGTCCGCTGGGAGTCTTCATGGAGCCCCAAAGACTGAAACCTTTCCCGTCCGCGGCATCTTTCCCAGCGTAGTCTGCCAGTGCTGTAAAAGTCGTCGCTGGGGGTAAGAAATGGGGCCTGAAGGAAGGAAGCTGAGGGCTTCTTCCGGCACGCTGAACGAGGCGCAAACTGCTCTTCGACAGATTGGGCTTGCTCCAGTAATCCTCGTGGGGAACACCATGCGTCATGATCATTCTGACGTGTCCCGATACAGGCTCGCGTTCATCGATACGGGCCGACATATGCGGACGGAAGGGAGACATCGTCCCGCGCTCAAATTCGCTTTCGAACCAGTCGCCGCGTGAAATATCGCTCAAGCCTGCGCTAAGCTCTGACATCAATTGATCCGAGGACGACCAACTTTCCGGGCGATCACTCCCACCGCTGCCCAAGGCATCGTCATTGCCACCAGATCCGTCTGCTGGAGATACCCTATCGGTACGTCCAGAATGAAGATTTGGGAGGTTCGATGATGCCGGGACCGGTCCCTTCACCTTATCCCCATCATTTGCGCCCTCCCCCGCTCGAGGCGTAGCCGGAACGGCCTCGTTATCGTGTAATGGTGCCGCCGGAATGAACTCGGAATACGGGTCGTCTTGAAGCTGTGCAGAGGCGGCATGGTGATCTTCATTGCTTACGTCTCCTCCCCTTACATCGCCCGCTAAAGTCGGACGGTTGGATGAAAAAGACTGCGTCGGATCTCGCCTTCCCAGCCCTTCTTCTGCGACCAGATGACTATTCCATTGTACGGACTTCGCATTGTGCAAAGTTGCCTTGCTTGGCTCATCATCAGTTTCGCAAGTTGGGAAGCCCTTAGCATGCGCCTCTGTATCGAGGTTTGTCACCAAAAGCGCCTTGAGCCTGTCACGAACGAGCTTATCGACAGGCCGGCCATGCCCGTTCTCTTCGAGAAATGTGATCAGATCTTCGACGAAGGCCGAGCTTGTCCCTCGACAACGAGTCAGCTGGCGCGTCACGACTCAGGGAAGACAAAAATAGTTCGGAATCGCTTGCGTCTGAAAGTGCTGCATCGGCGCCTGCAACGATTTCACACAGTATCGAGAGCGATGTCGATGAGGCACTCGAAAGCACAAGGACGCATCAATCAACGAACCCTTGGAGAAAGAGCGAAAATGCAGTGGGCGTCGATGCGTTTAAGGAACATCCGCAGACGGAAGCAGATTCAGCCTCGAAAAAGGAGATCCGAAAATCTGCCGATGCAGCGAAACCAACTCGGGTCGCGGACAACCCTGATCGAAGCTCAGAAAAGCGAGGTGCGGATTCAAAAGAGCTTACGAACGACGCCGAACGACCCCGCCGAGATTTGATGTCCGCGATGGCCAGCTTGGAGGAACGCCTTGCGAAAGAAAGGGCGCAGAAAGCGACGTCCAATACGATGCCCGACAGTGACAATGCCGCGACGGTCAGACCAAAATCTGAAGCTTCGCCTTACGATGCTTCACCGCAAACGAGCGCACCCCAAACCCTATCATCAGCTGGTACACATTCTGCCGAACCCTCGCCTTCAATTCACAACGACAAATCTGGCTCTATAGGCCTGTCTGAAAAGGGTTTTCGAGAAGAGGACGATACGCCAACGATTCCCCATGTGCACAGCGTCGAAAATGAAGCTGGCAGAAAAGAAGCTGCCACGCATCCCTTCGAAGATTGGTGGGAGCTCTCCCTACCGGAGCTTCGACCACACTTCAAAAATATACCAGGACTCGAAAGGATGGCAGATGCCATATCGAGAGACGATGGGCGCCTTGTGGCCATAACCGCCATATCACTGCACGACGACTGGACGACTTTGCAAAGCATCCAGGCCATTGCACCACAACTCGCCAAAATATTGAAGGAGATCGCTGACCAAAGGTCGTTGCTTAGGAATGTGGAGCGCAACAATTCAAAATTGTCCCTGGACAGCTTTCCGGCCTTCGCTGTCCAGACCGTGCAAAGCCTAACTTCCTCGCAAGCGCCTGCGAACGAACCACTGACTGGTGAGAACTTTATCGAAGAGGAGTGGGTTCGCATCGCCAACAAGAAGCTTCGGCCAGACGAGCTACCTTTCCTTGCGCGAAGGAACGGAATGCATCCGGCTATCGATCTGTGGATCGAGGCCGATGCGCGAAAGGATAGGGAGGCAGCCAAAGCAGCAATGCGGGCGGTGCTGGAAGATTCTCAGGCGTCTGCCGAAGCGAGCCGTTTCCTACCCCATCACCGAGAAGCGTTAGCAGAAGCAATTCACGATGCCTCGGCTCCGCCAGAACCGCTACGACCCGCACTAGCACCAACGCGACCATCCATTGACCCGCGCCTGCTGGAGCGAGGGCGAGATATAACCAGTGAGAGCGAGGGCGAGATATAAGCAGCACGGGATAGAGCAGCGCCGCCCCGCACCACGGGGCCGGCGCGAGAAGAAGACCCGGCAGGAGCCGAGTTTGTGATCGAAAGAGGTTGAAGGGAAAAGAGCGAGCGTCGCTCTCGGACCTTCGGCCTCGATCGGTCATGAACCATCCTTATCGGAGACTACCCATGACGAGACCGTTCTCTCGCACGGCGGATGTAACCGCCGCGGCCGCGCTGCTGCGCGGCCATCCCGATTATCGCGTACTCGAAAGGCTGCCGAAGCCGTTCGATAATCTGCCTGACAACTTGCCGGAAGGCGGGCGCAGGATCGCCATCCTGGACGTCGAGACCGAAGGCCTCGATCCGACGTCCGATGCGATCATCGAACTCGCGATGATGCATGTGGCGGTCGACCAGAACAGCTGCGTGATCGGGCATTCGAAACCGCAATCCTGGCGCCAGGATCCTTGCCGCCCCCTGAAACCGGAAATCGTCCGGCTGACCGGTCTGACCGATGACGATCTGGCGGGCCAAGTTCTCGATGAAAGAACCATTCTTCGAACGCTCGAGCGATGCGATCTCGTCGTGGCGCACAACGCGCGGTTCGATGTCGCTTTCGTAGATCGCCAATTTCCGACGACTGCGACGATGCCGTGGGCCTGTTCTTGCTTCGAGATTCCATGGTCCGGGTTCGGGCATTCGTGCCGCAAGCTCGAACACCTGCTGGTGGACCATGGCGCGTTCTTCGACGGGCATCGTGCAGAGAGCGATGTCTGGGCGCTGTTCCAGCTCCTTCAGCTACCGATCCGTGCGACCGACGGCAAGAACGACGAAACCGAAGAGCGAACGTACCTTCAGTGCCTTCTGCAATCGTCGGATGCTGGCGCGGTACGGGTCCGCGCCAAGGGCGCTCCATACGAAGTGAAGGACTGGTTGAAGGCGCGCGGCTATAGCTGGGATCCAAACCGCAAGGTCTGGTGGAAGGACGTCCCGATGGACGACTATTTCACCGAAAAGACCGCGTTCGCCCAAGCCGAACTTCCCGAACCCATTGGTTCGCAACTTGATGCCGTGAACCGCCATCGGTTCTGACAGCTCGGACGCCCCTCATCTTCCATCCCTGACCGCTGGCATCGCACTTCGTGCGCGAGCCACGCGGGGTTCAACGAAAGATCAAAATCATGACCGACCTCGTAACGCTCGAGGCGCGGCTGCAAGCCGACGCAAACGCCATTCTCGACCGCAATCTTTCATCCCGGCGCTATGTCGTCTTCGATATCGAATACGTCTACGATCGGGAGGGTCAGCGCCGCGCCGACCGGCATGCCGCCGATCCACGCGGTATTACTGTCGAAACCAGGCCCGGCAAAACCAAGAAACGCAAAGCGGAAACGAGGTGGCCGTTCCATCGCATCGCCTGCATTTCTTCGATGACCCTCATGGTTTTGCCGACAGGTATTAAGGTCGAAACCTGCGAGACGTGGTCTCGCCCTGAATTGACCGAAGGTGAGATCGTCCAGGCTTTTGCCGAGCTCGTCGAGAGCAGCGCGGGCGCGGTTCTCACCACCTGGGGAGGTGAGTGCAAGGATCTGCCCGTCATACTCTCCGTCGCCGTCCGCGAAGGGTTCGCGCTACCATCTTCGCTCGCGAATGGGTTTTGGATGCACGATCGCCTCGATTTATGCGATGTGGTCCGTGTCAAAGCGGAGGGCGTTCACCTGAACGAGTACGCTCACGCGCAAGGTCTACCCGCCAAGATCATGGCGCCATGGCAATTGGGCGAAGCTGCCGAAAAAGGGTCCTGGGTCGCCTTGCGCGAGCACTGCGAGTGCGACGTTACCGTGACCGCGATGCTGCTGGTGCGCTGGCTGCTGGCGACCGGCAAGGTGAAGGGTGATCGCCTGACGCTCGATCGTAAGATTGCCGATGCGGTGGCCGAAGCTCGTCCCTATCGACCAAGGCTCATGGCAGCCATTGAAGGCTTCACCAGCCCTGCGCTGACAGTCGCTGCGTGATCCGATCAGCAAAGGAGACCCAATCGTGAAACCGCCCTGATGCTCGCCGGCAATCCGCCGCTTTCAATCATCATCAATCATGTCCGCCACCCGCGAAGATCTCGCGCCGGTGGCGTTTTCGTATCTTAAGGAATTATCTCATGGCCAAGAAGCCATCCAAGAAACGCTCCTACGTAATCGTATCGAGCAATGTCCTGCCTGCGACCGTCATCCCGGGCACCAACGTCGTGGCGGAAGCCGCTTATCGCAATGATCGTCATCCGGATGGGCCGGGCCCATGGGACGGGGAGCCGGACAAGATCGCTTGGACCGACCGGGCGACCGGCTATCCATGCGTGATCGTACGCGAGCGCAGCGGCGAATACGGCGCGCATGTCGGTGTGCCGCCCGATCATTCGCTGAGCGGGTATACCGCTGATGCCGTTCCTGGCGCCATCAGCCAAGGCCTGCATCGGCCAGTAAGCTGCGCGCAAGCGTGTCAGCGCCGTGTGCCCGAACCGGTCAGCATCTGCCACGTCTCAGAACGGACCGCGCACTTTGCTCGGCAGATGGCAGCGGGGCCGGAGAACGAGGACGATGCCTGGTGGCTCGGCATGCTGTTCGACGGCCCACGCGATCTCGTGCCGATGGGTCGCGAACGTAAGCTCGCTGCAGAGCGTGGCGAGGCGTATCGCGATGCACGGTTCGCTTACGAGCAGGCGACCCTTCTTGCGCGTCGCCTGTACGAGTGGGACGCGAAAAGCGATGGGTCGTTGCCTATCTTGCGCAGTTCCGAAGAGGGAGACGGGCAATGAACGGCGCGTCCGATCTTCCCTATGAAGCGCGCCGCAACCCCGCGCTCCCATGGGGCTATTGGATCCTCATCGACGCCAACGATGATCCTTCAGCCCCGCTGCTCGACGAATACGGTGAGCGATGGCGTTCGCTACGCGAGGCGCTTTGGAAGGGACGGCTGGGCATGGCCGCTCGCGGTGATCTGGGTCCGGCCGACGAAGAGCAGCTGGAGTTCTTGTTCGCCATCCTCGCCATGATCGATCGCAGTGTAGTCAGCGCCGAAGGTGTCGTCAGCGACATGTTCGAGAACAGCTGGCTCCTGACCTCGCATTACTCCTCATGGTTGGCAGGTCAGGGTCTGATCGAGGCGGAGGGCAATCTCGCAACCGCTCGGCTGACGCCGGAGGGCAGGGCGGTTCTCGTCATGCTTGCCAGTACGAGGCCTGCGGATCGCGCACCGCTGCCCGTCGGGCTCGTAGGGCTTCATCCGTTCGCGAGGCTTCGACCCGCACCGGATCGCGAGGCGATGGAAGCGGCAATCCACGCCGCGGAAGCCAAGTTGCCCCCGGACACGGTCCGCTTCCTGCGAAAGGATATGCCGCACCGCCCCTCGATAATCTTGGTTGGTGCTGCGAATGCGAGAATGCCGATGGCGGAAACGCACTGGTCGGTCGGCTTTACGCAGCATCATCACCGCGATCACCTCTACGCCTGGATGCTCGCACAGGCCGATCGATGGCAGGACTGGTTCACGATCGCTCGCGAACAACGTTCCGGCGCGCTGACCGAGCATCTGCTCACGCTGTTTATCGCGCAGGATTGCGAGGACAGGGGAATGTAATACGAATTGAAAAAGGGGGCCGCTAACGGCCCCCTTTTTTGCAGCTCGCCTCGCACGACCTTGATTTCGAGCTCGATGACTTAATAAGTTCATCGCCTGCGCTCCCAAAACACCTTGCGAATAGAAAGGCCTCCCATGCAATAACCGCATGGCGCATACCAGTAAAAAAATGAAACCGCTCGGACTGCTAACTTGCTCGCCGGAAATATGAATTTTCGAGCATTCGGTCATTCACCCTGCCTTTTAAAAAACTGAAAAGACGAGCATCGGATACCGCCAGCCCGCCATACTTCGGCTGCGAGTTGTAGATCGTCGCTTCCGACACCGCATAGGAAGGGGTCTGATCGGAGGGCCTCGCCCCGCTTTTATTACCCTGTTAATTTGCTCTTCTGAAAAACTCGCTCGCTTTATTGTCTATGCTTACTTCAGGCCGAAGTCCCCTATCGCTCCGGGGGGGACAATCAGGGGGTCTCGTCAATCTCTCTCGACAGGTTCGACGTGACTTAAAAATAAGTTCAAGGTTTTAGGATTATGGGAATGACATCTTGAACGATCCTCGCAGGCTAGTCAGCCTCTTGCCAAATCCGACCGCTCTCTAGATCGATGAGCCAATCGGCGGGGTTTTTAATTTTCAGGCAAATACTAGAATTGAATTCAGACAATTCATTCTTTCTAATAATGTTTCTGAAAGCGGGATGCGAAAACGCGTCGGGTCCCTTTCTCGATGATTTCGTGTCGGAGTTAATATTAGAGACTGAAAGCTCCCTACCATTCCAATATCCGTTGCGCATTGCGAGACTGGCTTCAACTTTGCCATTTAATTGCCCGGCGAAGACATCGCCGCCATCTTCCCCCGTATGGTACCAGCGCTCGCCCCTCCCGATTGATTGTACCACATCCTTGAAAGGAACACCCGTTGCCTTGATCACCTCCAAGCAAACGCGCCCAATGCGCAAATCGGCGTGCTGACAATCAAGCAGATCGCGAGCGTCCTGCCATGCCTGCTGCCGCTCGACATCATCAACGAGAGCCTCTGCAACATGGTGAGGCTCCTCCACACAGATGATCTGTTCCTCTCGTTGCCCAGAAAGGCTGCAGATACTGACGCGCACTTCAGCGAGGATGGAGAATAGTGCTCTCTTCCAGTTCTCGATTGTCAGCGCATCGGCGCTGGTCTCTCTAAAACTAATCCCTTTAAAGCGCATATCGATCCCGGTCTCGCGAATCTTCTCGACTTCAATAAGCGCTTCGCGGCGAACCCTTCGAGCGTACTTCTGAAGGAAAACTCGGCCCCTGTTCAAAGTGACGAGCGCGGTAGCAAAAGCAAGCGCTTCCTGATCGATCTCCCTAGGATCAAGATCCTCAAGGTTCGCACGTCTAGGCACCAACGGAACAACGAGCTCGGCATCCAGCGGCACATTGAGCGTGTTGGCGACAGGATTTTTTTCGATTGGAAGGCGCCATTCTGATCTGAGTGCGACCCTCTGGTCTGTGATCTTTGCGAGATGCTCAGCGATGCGTGCGATGAATGAGCGCGGTAAAATTTTTTGTTCGTCGTTGTTGCTGGTCATGTATTGTCCTTAGCTGAGCACCAGGAAGGCTATGCCTTCCCTCATGTTGCTAGACTGGTAGACTTTCTCTCCTTTCTAATTTCTTCCTTTGAGAAAATTCTTTGACGAATTCCGCCTAATCTGGCGGAAGAGGCTGATCGGCAAACCGACGAAAACGACCTCCCTCCTTCGCCGATGATTAGTGCCACGTCAAAAATGAACCCATCGCACCCCATGTAGGATTCGTCTTAACGACCAGCGCGTAGCATTTCTGATATTGGCTGACCTAGAATGCCCGAAGACTATTGCCCTCTTTGCCAGAATGGTTGATCGAATTTGTGAAGCAAGATCAAGCAGGCGTTACCTTTTTCGCTGACGGCATTGGCGCTCGCCGCGGCTACACGGCTATTAGGTAGCCGCGAGTTGCAAAGATATCGGGGAGCCCGATCGATTGCGTTCGGTCGGAGTGGCAGCAGTTGCGGTCATCGTACGGCCACATCAATGTCGAACAGAAATTTTTGGCGACAGGAAGGTGGCGCATCCAAGATCTAATCAAGTCGATGGTCCCTTTGGGGAAGATCGCGAGAAAGGCGCTGACTCTTGCATTAGCGGAAGGGAAGCTTCTCACCCTAATTTAAGACGTTCTTTACCGTGTGGCGCGCGCCAGAAGCCGACTGGCAGCCATGCCCGCTGCGCACCTAAAAACGGTCGCTGTCGACGCCAAATGCGGACCAAGGATCGATAGCTCGCTCATGGACAGCCGAGCAAGCCAGGTAGCGCCCGGCTTATCGACGTCACGCAAAAGATGCTGTGTGGCCCGTGCTTGGTAGCGGATAAAAGTTCTCGCACAGTAAGTTTGGACCCCCTGGGCTTCGCCGATGGTTCGCGGCGTATGGCCCACTATTTTTTTCATATCCACTTAGATGAAGTGATTTCCGATCCCGAAGGGATAGACTTACCAAGTCACAGCGCGGCGATGATGCACGCACTGCTCGGGGCTCGGAGTCTCGCCGCGGCTGATGCCGAAACAGGTTGGCTGACTTTGGATCACTTTATACTAGTGACTGATGATCAGCAAAACCCGGTAGGCTCGGTTCGAATTGGCGATGCAGTCACGATCGTGTGAGTTCATGTCTCGAACGTCACTTGGGTTTACGACCATCAAATTAACCATTTTCAGCGGCTGGAACTAGCGAGCCGCCATGTTGGTTTAACGCCGAAAGCACTTTTTGCTCGTGGTGGGGTGTAGGGTGGCGAATGTAGTCGCGTTTTCAGACGATGTGGGATCGATATCCCTTAAAGATTGCTTGCGCCCATACGCCGCGGCTCCCCGAGTAATCCAGCCCAGCGGATCGATCGTTGGAACGACCAGAACTGCCTATCTGGTGCTTGACGGCTTTTGCGGCCAATCAATCGATACCGATAAAAGGCGTCATATCGTTGGGCTTGGCGTGCGCGGCGACTTTATCAACCTTAATGCATTGGTTGGCCGCACCCGGGATCATCAAACCTTCGCGCTTGGTCCTGTAACGGTAGCTCCGATCATCATACCCAATTTGACTACTTTCCTCAATGAACGGCCAGAAGTCGGCAATTTAATGCTCGCAGAGAGTCTACGCGCTGAGGCGATCAGCAGATGCTGGACAATGCGACTCGCGATGTCAGATGCTCCCCACAAGATCGCGCATCTCATTGCCGAATTGCAGCACCGCCTTCACCCGGATGATTCTTCCATTAAGGTCCTTCGTACTCCCTTCACGCAGTCCGACATCGGCGACATGTGCGGCATCTCCTCCATTCATGCCAATCGCGCGTTGGGGGCCCTTCGTGAGATGGATATCGGGGAGATGCGCCGCGGCGATTTCTATGTTCGCGATTGGTTGACGTTGAAAAATTTCGCAAGTTTTGATCCTGGCTATCTTCGGGCGTAATCACGTGTTCGCGAGGCGCCCGCTTTCAACGTCCGCTTCCCACCCAATTGCCGTCATTCCCGGTCGCTCGTCATGCACTTAAACCGGTCAGGCTGCTATCCTTAAATTATCAAAAGCTGCCTGTCGCGTAACGATCAAAGAGCGGACGTTAATCACGAAGAATATTGGTAGATCCAGCGGGAGAATCGTCTAG
>JACLAD010008157.1_pt1 | contig 18869 bp, 15 predicted proteins | sample 8027901 | NCBI WGS metagenome assembly JACLAD01 (sample SAMN15725071, study PRJNA655200) | protist metagenome | isolation source: fluorescence activated cell sorting (FACS) single amplified genomes of... | place: Spain: Blaines Bay Microbial Observatory, Mediterranean Sea | collected 2016-07-05 | reverse complement strand
GAATTCGACGGCGTTGCTATCTCTTGTTTTTCCTGTGGATGGTAGGTATATTTGGTATTTTCTGTATCCTTCAAAAACTGGTCCTACGTACCATCCTTCTTTTCCATGATCAGAGTAGGTTGTATCTCTTGCTTCTGGATGGACATAGATAACGCCCTTGGTTCCTAGTGGTGCTAGCGGTGTTTCATTGAAAACAAATGGTCCGTGGAGTTCTTCATATGCTGATCGGTTTTCATTGATTCTTGATGGACGCATCAAATTGATTTGGATTTCTATTTGATGTAACAGGCGGCACCATAATTCTGCAGGGAATTCTTTGTCGGTTCCGTGCAGGTTCGAAATAAAAAAGCTTTTGAATGTTTGTATTGCTCGTTCCGCTAGATTCTGGCGATGATCGTAAGCAGTGCAGATTTGATATTTCATCTTTTTATCCTTAATGGCTGCAATGAGATCGTCGGATATTTCATTGTCAAGTCGGTGCAATATAGGTGTTATGTTTGCTTCTTTCAGATCCTTGTAGCACATTTCAAACCCTCCGACTAATTCTGATTTTTCTTGGGATTTTATAGGTCTTATTAGAATGTTGTTGCTATCACAGTCGTATAATAAGAATATATAATTGTTGGAGAGGTTAGATGTGAAGGGAAAGCGTCCTGGCAAGTCCTTGCTTATTGTACCATTCAAATCTTTCGTAGAAATGACTGCGCATACCACTTGGTGATTGACGGCTCGTTCAAGGTGCGGACGTGGAGGTTCTAGCGGTTCGTCTTCATCGATGGTTTCGGTGTTATCATTATTATTATTCTTTTTTGTTGAACGTATTCCCTGCCTAGTTGCTTTCATGTGACTCATTGTTGTTATTATTGATTTTGGTAGATGCTTCATTATCCATTGTGGACCCTTGAATCGATCTAATTTTGGCCAAGTTGAATAGTATCCCTTTGCGATTGCTTTCAACCAAGTTTCCTTTACTGGATATCCTGCGCATGCATGCAGATATTTGGCTAGATCCTCAGCAGTTTTTTGGTTGTATGCACTTAATGCTATGTGGTTGATATCCGGTACCTTCTTCTTCATTTCTTCTATCACCCTTTGAGATGATGCAGCGAGATGATTGAAATTATTAAATCGATTGTTGTTCATCTCTTTTACTTCTGCTGGTGGTAGCGGTATCTTCCATAAGCCATTGTTGCTTCTTGTTCCAATAACTAAGGGTTCGTTCTTCAGTTTGATATCTAAGTCCTCCTTATTGCTGATGAACATGTCGTTTTCTCGAAAGACGCCGACACATCCATTGTCACACGTTTTGTTGATGCTTAATAAATTTATATTCATGTCGTTGAATTTGTGTGCAGTTGCGGCTTCTTCAGGTAAGGATGGGAGAGGTAGCTTCCCTTTCGCTGAGCTTGACATCGTGTGGTTGGAACAGGAGCCAATAATTAATTTGTTGTGAGCCTTCGTTGCTATTTCTTTGATCAGCTTGGTGTTCTTGGATACGCATGTATCGGTTGCTCCGGTATCTGGATGAATATATTTCTCTGGATGGAGTAGTTCGTCCGGTTCGTCGTCGTTGAATAATGCTTCATATTTATTGGAGGTTGGAGGTGGAAAGCGATGCTAGTTTATGCGATGTTGGTTTGGTGTTGATTCGGTTTAATGCTACGAATGTTCTAACATATCTATCACTCGTCTGCAGATTGGATTGTGTTATGCAATTTTCTTTTATTTTATTCTTACTATACTTATTAACATCAATCTTTATATTACCCTCTGCAGACCAACACCTTCAATCAGAATAGTCGACGCGATCTCCTGCCGTTGCTGCATGCCATTTGTGGAGGTTAAGTTTGCTGCCGCCCTTGCGGTCTTCGTAAGTGGCTTCCTTATTATGATGTTTGCCTGGGTTAGTGCATTTGTCGCTATGATGCGATGGGTTGACTCCATGCGTGCTGCAGTAGCATTTGTACCTTGGATTTTGTCTATGGACTTTGGGACGTCGTCCGCCGCCGCTTCCATTACCGCCTCTGTTGCCGCCGCTGCCGCCGTTGTTGTTGTTCTTCTTCGCAATGTCTGATAGGAGCGTGACTAGTTTCGACATTTTGGACTCTTCCTTCTTCGGGGCCGGCGCCGGTTTGCATTGAGTTTCGACTGCAGCAAGTAGCTTTACAAGGATGTCATCATTCTTCTCCGTTGGTTGTGTCGTTGTCGTTTCCGATTTAATATTGCTGATCTCGTCGACCTTATCGGTGAGTGTATTCACTGCATTTACAACTGCTAATAGTGCACTACCTTGTTCCTTTTGGGCTTCTTCGATGGTATCTAGCTTCTTCACTTCTTGAGCTGAGTTTCCCATTGTGTTCAGAATCTGTTTGTTGGTACGATCGATACGATTTTCCGACGAGAACCAATCACGTAAATTGTTGAAGGTTTCCGTTCCGTTAGGGTCCTTGTCCCGTCGCCATTTCTTGACGGCGCCCTGTAGATGATCGATCTTGTTGAAATGACCTAATGCTACTCGCTTCATCGTTGCTTCTGAGATAGGTTTGTCAGTATCCTTCAATTTGTTTTTGATTTCGTTCTGCCGACGGAAATAACTTGCTACTCCCATGCTGACGTTGGGATTAGATCTGAATAATTCCATTTCTTTTTTGATGTCAATTGGTACATCATGTTGACTTTGTTTCTCTAAGTATTCTAGAATATCCTTTGCAGTATGGATGTTTTCGTAATCTTCTCCCTGATCTAATTCATGCCATTGGTCCTTTCCTATGGTTGCTTCTAGCCATGTGATATTAGCGTTATTCACTTCTTTATACGTTTTGTACCTGTGTGATAGCCGTGCATGTTTTGCGTTTTCTCTAAGAATTTTAGCGTCGTCCCACGAGTCGTCTGCTTCGTAGTAGTGGGGGTTATCGAATGTTAGTGGCGCGCAGTCTGCGTGATTAACATCAACCTTTACTGCGTTGTATGCCGTTACGACTGCGGCGGTATTTTTGTTGATTCTGGCTGCTCTCTCTACCGAGGTAGCTGCGGCTTTTGCAGCTGCGACGCAATCCTTGAGTTTCTTCTTATTGATTATTTTTGCTTTGATCTCTCTGTATTTATTTTCAGGTATGATTGTTGCGGCCCAGCCTACGGACTCGAGGGCCTTATCGTAGCATGTCAGTCCCATACAGTTTTCCGTCATCATTCTTCGTACGGTTCTCATTTCGACCTTCGAGATTAGTGTTTTATCTGCGATTTTGCAGTCTTCTGGCTTGTGCTTAAAGCTAGTTAGCATATCGTTTGCTGTCACTAATTGCTTGTTGAGTAAGGCCGCCATGGTAATATTTTATTACTTTTATTATTTACTTGATAAATGTTTAAAGTCGCGTTGGATGTTGTGCTTAAAGTCGCGGTAGACTATACTACGTAACACTACGAAAAGAGGTAGAGTTACGAGTACTACGTGATACGTTTGATGAGTTTTAAAGAGGTGTGTTACGTAGTTATGAGGCGTTAGTCTACACTTTAGCTAATCGAGTTGTCAGTTGTGCGAGTATTAGGTTCGATTTACGTAAGTTCTCAATAACGGTAACGGCCGAGTTAGCCGGTTGGCCTGGTCTGCTGTATGCGCGCTTTTTAGGTGTCGCGCGGTCTGTCAATATTTTAATAAAATAGACATGGACTCCCAATCTTCATCCAGCCGTAACTTTTCTTGTACTACTCAGATTTGTACAATGAAGGGCATCATAGTATTTTTTATTTTGCGTAGATTATTTTGGTACCAACTGTTCTAATATTTGGATGAACAGTTGTTGCGTTACAATACGATACGTAAAAAGTAAAAAGATTCGAGTACTCCTATAGGAGTACTCGGTTAATTAAGGGATACTGCTATTGCTATTGCTATTTCTTCTGAATGTATTGCTGATGACAAAGACAGTAATGATGCTAGTATTGCTATCCTAAAACAATGCTGATTATGCTACTAATCTTTCTGTTGCTGGACTGTTACTGTTGCTGTTGTTATTAAGTTGTGGTAATAATGTGCTAATGTTACTGTACTGCTAATGATACTACTACTACTGTCCTGCTAGTACCACTGATTAATAGTAGTGATGATCTGCTGCTGCTAGCTGATGCTATTACTGTTATTACTGTTAATGAAAAGTATCCTTTTATCCCTTCTGTGTCTACTGTTGTTGTTATTGTTGTTGTTGTTGTTACTATTACTTTAATACACTCAAAAATATGTTTTGCTGCAAATTTATTGCATTATTATCCGTTGGTTAGTTATTACAGTATTTTAACCTGCGGCGCGGGTCAAAAATTACTAAGTTTTAATAGAGTAATAAATGTGCAATATATAGGTGTTATATATCATTCCATACACCAAAATAATTAGAAAACAACTGCTGTTATGATAAATACACTCAAAAATATGTTCTGTTGCAAATTTATTGCATCATTATCCGTTGATTAGTTAGTTATTACAGTATTTTGACCTGCGGTGCGGGTCGAAAATTATTAAGTTTTAATAGAGTAATAAATATGCAATATATAGGTGTTAGTCCTATATATCATTCCGTACACCAAAATAATCAGAAAACAACTGTTGTTATGATAAATACACTCAAAAATATGTTTTTTTTGCGAATTTATTGCATCATTATCCGTTTATTAATAATTACAGTATTTTGACCTGCGGAGCGGGTCGAAAATTATTAAGTTTTAATAGAGTAATAAATATGCAATATATAGGTGTTATATATCATTCCATACACCAAAATAATCAGAAAATACACTCAAAAATATGTTTTGCTGCGAATTTATTGCATCATTATCCGTTGATTAATAATTACAGTATTTTGACCTGCGGCGCGGGTCGAAAATTAATAAGTTTTAATAGAGTAATAAATATGCAATATATAGGTGTTAGTCCTATATATCATTCCGTACACCAAAATAATCAGAAAACAACTGTTGTTATGATAAATACACTCAAAAATATTTTTTTTTTGCGATTTTATTGCATCATTATCCGTTGATTAATTATTACAGTATTTTGACCTGCGGCGCGGGTCGAAAATTACTAAGTTTTAATAGAGTAATAAATATGCAATATATAGGTGTTATATATCATTCCATACATACACCAAAATAATCAGAAAACAACTGTTGTTATGATAAATACACCCAATACTATGTTTTGTTGTATATTTATTTATTGTGTAAAAGCTTTTATGAAAATAGAGGGACGGTCATATATTTAAGGGAACACCCCAAAAACTTAAGATTGCGCCTCGCTATAAGATTGCGTAAAGTCTGCTCGTACCCTTACGCAATCTTATCGCAAGTAGACTGTACTGAATTATTCTCTAGTAGTACTTTACAAGTATTGTACCATGTACACCTAGGATTACACTTCACCCGAATTCCAAGCCTGCCCTCCCTGGTGGTATCCGCCCTACTGCATCTTCATCATTCCAGTACCTATCACTACCAACTCTACACTGTTTCTACAGCTCTACCGTATATTTCCTAAGTGGCAGTATTGATTCCTGTAACCCTAAACCCAGAGGGCGGGGTCTAATGTTTGGGGCATCTAACCCTAAGGGTTGATTAGAGCATCACATGCTGGGTTCACCAGCTGAGTTCCTATATTTAACAAGCGTGATGTGAGTTAACAAGGTCGATGAAAAATTGCTTTGACTATATGTGGGTTCGAAGTACTAACCTCATGAGTCTCCGTAGCGACTGTATGCTGTGCTGATCGGCACTCAAATTTTAAAATATATAACACCCTTTTATTACTACGTACAAAACGCAGTAAAAAGTTGCAATACCGTCAAATTCAAAAAAATAAAAAATAAAATTTGGGGTCAAAATTGAAAAAAAATTATCCCAAAATTGAAAAAAAAAATCCCCTAAAAACAAAATAAAATAAATTATGACTATGGTATATTTTAGGCCGCTATATTTTTCAATTTTTGACCGGCAGGCGATAAATTCGGGTGAAGTCTAATCTTTGGTATAATGCTGTAATAATAAGTTGCTGGAGGACATAATTTGACTACGGAGACGTGCAACTGTAACCGAACTGAGTAAAAATTTAGAGCACAAGTTATCTGTTGATCGAAAACCATTTCAGACAAAGAAAAAACCAGTATTGGCAATCTTGGAAATATCAAACTACGACTACCTTTACGACTTGATCGATTCTTAATAAAGGGGCTTATTATTTTCCCCCTAATTATTTTCTCGACTCTAATCAATTCAAATTAATTCAAATCAAATCGAATCCATTCAAATCTATTCAAAATTTTGACTCTAAATTTTGACTCTAAATTTTGACTCTAAATTTTGACTCTAAATTTCGAAGTACTGTACGGTACGGTAAGGTACAGGCCAGACCGGCAGCCACATATGAATACCTAGTATTGTACTATAAGTAATGCAATACGGTTGGTACGTACAATACGCTTGCTGTAAACAACTGACCAGCCAAAATTAATCAAAAATCCATCACCACCATGGACTTCCGCACGGCACAATTTGTGAAGACGTTACTAAAATTTACGAGTAAAGTTTGATTCAAAGGGACACAACCATCTAATTTGATAAGCAAAAGGAAAGAAGCGACAAAATTCAAAATTGAAACTGTACGGACGAGTACAAGCGACGTCTAACCACTTGATGCGAAGGGTTCTTTTTCTATGATCAACTAGAACACGGCTATAATAGGCCGTGCGAACTTGAAATAAATTGTACAGTGTCGGATGATCCGTGTTGATAGAACTCAATTGTTATGTTGGCTTTGTGTATTGTACGATGTCCAAATGACGAGTCGATTCTTGCAGCAGCCATTGTCGTTATCAAAGTTTTTATTGTACTTTCAACTTGTACGTACTTGTACAAGTATACCGGTACCTAGTACACTAGTTATCGCATGTTTCAAAATACCGGTTGTACTTACTCGTACAGTACGTATACCTTGTATGTACAGTATTTGTACTGTATTAGTATGTACAATTATACCAGGTACAAGTACCTAGCTAGTACGGTAGCTATCGGTAGTACGTACGAGTACGAAACGTTTTGAGAGTGGCGCGCAGGTGCCAGGTACAAAAAAAACTGAAGGGCGAATCGAATCAAATTCTGATTATTTGAGTCTAAATTTTGAATCAAAATTTTGACTCTAATCAATTCAAATTGATTCAAAATAATTCAAATCAATTCAAATCTATTCAAATTTTTAACAAATTTACCCCTTTTGAAATTTTATTTCATTATTTCCCCCCCTTTTTTATTGGAAGTCAAAAAGTATGACTACGGTATTCAATTGTTGTACCCAGAATATTTTGGATTCACGTCTGAGGTAGTTTTGCTTCGAATGATTTGTCTTGAAGCAACTAAAAACAAAATTTTTTAACTTTTAAAGCGGTCAAATCGTGTCCTCCTGTACAGTACCAGGTATCATACAAAAATAAAAAATAATACTGCAGCTTAGCAAGATCAATAAAATCAACCTCGGTTCAGTAAATCACCATTGCATTGGTCTTTCAAGATTAAGAATGGCAGAAAGATTGAAATAAAAATTATTTTCCTTCACATAGTGGAACGATAAATTGATTCAACGACCACTCGTTTGTTTTTTTTTGTAGTCGTTTTATACAAATCAGTAACAATGATTGATTTAACAGAAACGGATGATTATGATGACACTGAACGTTGCGATGAAGATCGAGAGTTTCAAAATCATTTGAATACAGTTTTCTTTCAAGTTGACAAGATTGATGTGCAGAAGAAGACCACCGAAGGTGATTCTTTTGAACAAACGGAGCACATTATCAAAAGGTAAGTCTTAAGTTATTATACGCGATGTGAATTTTTTTTTAAAATCATTCTTACTCAGAATCGAATTCTCATTGACAAAATGTAACAACAACAGCAACAATGGTACTGAATTGTCTATTCAAAAAAGAAAGGACGACAGGCGAACCGGATATGATATGGATACGGCTGACGTTGCCGCATCCCCCGCCCCCGCCCCGCCCAAACCAAAAGTGTAGATGGTGATGATTTGGTCGTAGAGAGCGTTGTGAGGAATGTCAAAAAGAGAAAAAAGAAGAACAAGAGGAAAAATACTAAGAGAGTGGAGTCTGCACAATTTCATCCTACTTCAGTTGGAGTTACAACTACCACTCCCCGCTTTGTATCATTATCAAGACCAACAACCGACAGTAAGAAGGATGGGTTTGACAAGAGGGAAAAACACGCTAACAATGTCATCAGTATCAATGATGATGATGACGATGAGGCAAAACGCCCACAAAAGAAACTCAGGGCTACCACCATCACCCCTTAACTTAGAGGTGATTCTGTTCCTCCTTCAAGAAAATCAAAGGTGAATTCTGCACGCAAGGCTAACACAATCTGCGCTGGTCAGAAACTAAAATCAACGACCGTGACTACAAAATTGAAGTCGAACAATATCAGGAAAGATATTGTGGAATATCGATCACCAGAATACCAAAGGGGGTGAACATGATGGTGATGACAATCTCAAGTTGTATGTCACAGAAACAATGAAAGAAGAGTTTGGTAAAGAAGTCATTGATTTGGAAGAAGAGGATGAGGATATTGACGTCAAGGAGGAAGTTGCAATTGATGGTAGCAAAGATATCATCAATGATGATGGAGAAGAATATGCCGACGAGGAGAAAAATGACGAGATTCAACAGTACGTGCAAGATACTAGTAAAATTCTTGCCTCTGCTCTAAATAATCGTTTTTCAATGAGGAAGCTGAAGAACAATGAAGAACATCCTGCCTCCGGCAGTCATGGAAATGTCTTGTTTCTTCAACAAGCATTTACCTACACCTTAGAAGGAAGTGCAAGAAAGAATCCAAAAACAGATTTGTTTGTCAAGATTCAGACGTTGGTTCAGTTGATTTACCGTAGGATGTTGACCACAACAGGCTGCTGTATCAAATCCACCAGATATTTGAGTGTTGTAAACGAGACATACAATTGTTATTACTCCCGCCAAATAATGCTCTTGTATATTAGCGAGTACGTTTTATCAGGTAAAACCATTGATGAAGAGACGCATAAGCGTGTTTTCATTAAATACTTCTATGATGAAATATTTCCTAAGATTCATGGAAAAGGCTCGAAAGGCAGCGGGATCCAAACAAGTTTCCGTAATCCACAGTCAATGTTGCGGCATAATCATGAATCAAAGAATGTGAATGATTTGATTCGCAAACAACTAAAGTTTGGTTTACCTTATCTTTGTTGGAAATTGAGATTTGGAGAAATACTTTATATTCTTTCATTATACTAAACAGGCACTGCTTTGAAAGGCAATGGAAGAATGGAAGATTATGCCGGCTAACAGGGAATAGCTTGGAAGGATGTGACAGCTGCATGGCAGCTTATACTACTGAATTAAGAAATAAACATCAATATAAAAGGGAAAGGCCTGCCTTTACAAGGGGAGGACTATCTGCACTCTATTGCAAACAATATTATTCGCAACAGAACATAAAAGTGTCAAAGATTCATCCGAATCTTCACGCAACGCACGTTAGCGGTAATTTACTGCAATAAAGCACAATAAACAAATAAAAGCAACAACAAAAGAGGCAGTTTACTGTAATGCTCATTGTTTGTTGCACAACATCAAACAAAGCCATACTACTATGTACAATTAAAATAAAACAAACTATTTAATCAAACCACCATCATCATACTTAATATCTAATATTATAGCTAGAGGTGAAGACATAAGAGGTACGACCAGACAATGTGCAGAGAAAGATACGCAGTAGAGGTGTTCACAGTTTGTTACGTAAGAGGATTCTGTTGAAAATTAAAATTTAATGCTTGCTCGTCTAGCTGTTATTTACAACTTACTAAACAATAATTCCACTGTTCTACTGTTGATTAAATCTAATACACGTTGAAGAGACTGATGAATTTGTATTATATTGTTGTTATAATTTATTTATTTCCATTTACCCTTTCCATGAAATAAAATTTAAATTGTAGTTGCCGAAACAACAGATGTCAATTGGTTTGTAACAACGTTCTTCGATGGTTTCTTTATAGTATGGGTACATTCGATATTAGAGCACAGGTATGATATATACCGCTCCAACATAACATAATATAATATAAATAGATACAGCCTATCGGAACGTTCCACTTGTACTGTCTTAGCACATTTGAGATGAGTTTATTGGTGCTTGCATCACATACTTGTAACTTAAGCATATCACCGGTATCGTACTTAACTTAAGCACATTACCGGTATCGGACTCCATTTTTTCCTTTATTCTGACACACTCCTATGACATGTGATAATGATGCTTCTGTGTCATTAAAAAAAAAAAAAAAAGGATGAGATGGAGAATTTCAACTCCCCCTCACCACTGTTAATTCCCACAATGTTGTTTATAATATTTGGCATGGTATGTTTCGTCCGCTTCAGTGAGGTCTATGATGTTATTCTGGTGTTTCCAAAACAGTGCCCCCTGTAATGGTTTTGTGAAGTAGTCCGCGACTAGTTCCTTCGTAGGTTTGTAGGTGATTGCTGTGATCATCTTATTTTCCAAAAATTCAGTGCAGTAGAAATATCATTTGATGTTAATATGTCTTGTCCTTTTGGTGCTAGATCTATTTCCACATCTCTCCAATTGTATCACGCTTGTATTATCTTGTTCCACAATGTTGGATCGTCCAATAAGTTGTGCTTTTGTTTCGTCATCGGGATATTTATTAAACTGATGTTCAAAGAATATCTTTGTTTATACAAGGAAGCATGATGCATCGTCTACCCCAACAAGTTCTGCTTTGGTTGATGATCTCGTAGTTATCTTTTGTTTCATCAACCAAGACGCGACTCCTCCTTTGCCCATTGTCACAGTGGCTCCAGTGTGCGATCTCATGTCGTTGTATACTGCAAATGCAGCATCTACACTCCAAGTGAGGCATCCTGATTCATTCCATCCCAATAATAGTGGCAAGTGAATAGATTATCTTATGCATATGATTGTTCTTTTTAACTTATTGTAATGTAGTCTGACCTTGTTGGTAACTTTACTCTGGTACACAAGTAAGATACAGCTGTCAGTATGTCTGGTCGTACCCTCTTAGATGCAAATAGTAATCTTGCTACTATGCGATGGTAGTAATTGGCTTCCTCCTTTGGTAACTTTTCAGAATCTTTGTCAGCTTCAAATAATTTATCTGATGCTGGTGTTGGAGATGTGCCATTCATGTCTGCCTCTCTCATCCACTTCTTTTAGGATATCTTCCAGGAAATCATACTTAATTATTTAATGTATGAGTCATTCGACCAATCAAGCTTCATACCGACATATTCATGCACTTTACCATCCGTAACCGTAATGTTCTACGTTTTTGTTTTGAACTGGATTCTGAATTTCTCTATTTCTTTCAGTATTACTTTGCGATTGGCATGCAATATGATTATGTCATCTACGTAAAATTGTAGTGTATATTGTTTACCGTCAATCACTTGGTTCCAGGTACATGCATCATATGGATTTGATCGATACCCCCAATCATGCAGATGTCCAGTGAGCTTATCAAACCAAAGAGCAGCACCAATAGTAGTACCATAGACACCTCTAGTCAATTTACCATACAGTATCTTTCTGCCAGAAAAAGTTTTCACAACATACTTTTTGTATTTTGGATCAATTTTGCAAATCATGTCGACCATCAACCTGGTGAAGCGTAGATACGTCAGTTTGTCCTCTGGCCACGGGCTTTGTAAAAATGCCCCACAAATGTCACATGTATATACTGTACAACGTTCTATTGCTGCAATGATACAGTGACAGAACAATGCATAGGTTGATACCGTCGGTGAAGACGTTTCCTCTTTACTGATATATTCCCTCATGGGCCTTCCATCGGCGCATCCGCAGGCTTTCACCTTGCCAGTTCTTTTGCGCTTTAGGAACATCAGGTAGCTAAGCGCGTTCCTGCAAAGGTCCCTATCGAGTTCCTTTGGGCAAACCATCTTGATGGTGTCCATCCCGATTAAGTTTTCTTCAAGTTCAGACTTTGTTGCATCCCAGCCTTCCTGACCAAAACCTTACACACCCTGATTGAACCCCATCTGTAGAGTTTCATTGCTTGCATGTGATGTTGGTTTTGTTGCGCGCTTGGCTTCTATCGCGCCGCCGTGCAGCGCATCAGACGAATAAACCGTCTGCATAGCCAATAGGACAAATCTATCCTTTTCGTCAAGTATCTGTGATTTAATATCTCCAAAAGTACAATCATCAAGATTTGCTATCCAGTATGCAGTTGCGTTGCGGCCTCCAGAGGTATCAGTCTCCCAGTATGCTCCTAGGTCACTAACCAGTTCCGTTGGCATATTTGCAGTTTCAGCTGCTGGCTCTTCCTCAATATTATCTTCCGGATTCTGCTCATCATCAGACAGTTCATCTTCCCTATCATCATCCTCTTTGCTCGTATTAGTCATTTCATTTTCATCAGTGTTTGAATTGATATTGTTGCTTGGTTGCATAGCTGATATATTGTCATCATCATTGGTGTTGCTGTCATCATCATCATCACTATCATCACTGTCATCATCATTATTGTTGTTAAAATGTTGGCCTTGTGTTTCCACTTCTGTAATAACTCGTTTGGTGGTACAGGTTCTAATTTATCAATGAACCTATTCTCTTTGGCTGCTTCTTCTTCAAATACCTGTTCATATGCTTGGTCATGTTTGAAATCTTTGTCTGACGCGTTCCCGTCGCTACCTCCGGCGTCATCATCAAAATCATGAACAGTGGTTTTGTTATAAAAGTCTCCAAAGATTAAACCTTCTGGTTGCTTATCATCCTTGCCTAATTTATTAACACGTTTGATGGTATCAATGCTGATTGGTATTGCAGTGAACCTATTGACTGATCGTTGTTGTAATGTATCAAGTGCGAATATAATATCTCCACTTCCGTTGTCGGCTCTCCTAACATACAGGCAGTCGAAGCTCCTTTCATTCTCTGGATTGGTTAGGTTGTTCTCAGCTCTAATGTGACCAAGACCAAATTGTCCAAAGTCCACCTTTGGCATATGAAGTGGTAGCCCAGTGACAATTCTTTGAGGTGACTGCACCATGCACGTGTAGGTTATTGCGCGCTTTTGTGATGCCATATATATATACAACAACTGATTTGACTAACATAATTGTCAACCTTTTCGGTATTTGTTTGTATTGGCTCATTTCTATCCTAGTCGCTTGGATTCTTCCTTTCAATTCACCAATCACGGGAAAAAGTAATCGAAAATTTAACGGATTTGCTATTTTAAAAAATAAAATTTGACTGAAATTAAGTTTGCATACTACTTGTACCGGTAAAAGTTGCAAAGTACCGGTACATCAGTACCGGTAACTCTACCTAGCTACTAGCTAGAGACTAGTGCAAGTACCGGTAGTTGTAACTACTATGAATTTCAAACAAATACCAGCCCTAGTACAAACACGTACATAGGCAATTTTGATAAGAAAAGGAACGGATTTTTCATATTTGACGAGTCGACAATGGCAATTTTCTCAACTTTAACAACATAAAATATAACATATGAATAGTCAGCGGCAAGGTGAGATTATCAACTAAATGAAGGTATAATCGCGGCAAAATTTGGTTGTTTGTGTAAAGCTACAGAGATAAGTTTGTTAAGCAATATGAGTTTTGGACAAAAGAAGAAATGGCAACATTGCTTCCGCCTGATGGACCAAATATCGCCTCAAAATTTGCCGCAACGACAGATACATCCTTTCATCACCCTATCTGACTGTGACAAACAAGCTTGGCCGCTGTTTTATTTTCATAAGCTCGTACGGATGGAAAAAGTTGAAAAATCGTAAATTTTGAAAATCCGTTCTGGTGCTTCATCTAGTAGAAATAGAAGGAAATAAGTAAATTAAAAGCGACTTCTTGTTAGAATATCAAAGTCCATGTTATTCTTTGGTGTTCCAATGAGTATCATGTTCATACATGCCATGGTTGCGGCGTCCTTCTTCCGTTTTGGTTGTGACGACGACCAAAAAACGTCCATTTTAATAGGTATGCAATAAAACGGACATCATACTAAAAGAACTACCATATGAAACATAGGCATGCCTGGTACTGAAGTGTAGCTTATTTTGCATTGTGTAGATTATAGTATAACGTCCAAACAATAAAGTGGGGCAGTGTGGCCAACGATATTGACAGTTTGAAGGATGCTATAGGCTTTCCTCAAATTCCTATTGCAATAGTTAGAAAAATTGCCTACTGATTTTGAGTTTTATAAAAAAAGTTATCGGGCGGGAAGTGTGAAAAAAACACAAACCGGGCAAACCAGGAAGGCCTTAAATCAAGTACTACAATTCTACGTAGCCTACGTAAATTTTTTCCCCGTGAATGGCTCTCTCTGCGACTGGTACATGACGAGCTTTGTCCAATGTGACAATTGTGACTCCTTTTAAACCCAGTTTGGTTTTCATGCATTCAAAGGCAATTTCCCTGAGCAATTTAACCACGGTTCCGCCCCTTCTACCATATTCCGCTTTCATTTTATCTATGGCTTCCTTGATACAGTCTGCATTCTTCTTTAACATTGGTATGGCGTGGTAGTAGCTGATGTGATGCGATTTCCCTATGAGAAAGGGCACTCGGTTAAGATGCATAACATCAATGGACAATATTACTTCCTTCATCTTTTCCAAAATGGCTGGTGGCATTTGCCATTCTGCGTCCTCTTGGATCATTTTATTTTTCCTCTTCCTTGTCTTTCCTTTATGTGACAATTGGCTTGGACCAAACATATGTTTGGCATTGGCCACATCTTTTCTAGTGAAGTTATTATCTCCAATAATGTTGTGCTCTATGGCATGAGCGAGATCCGCGTCAGAAGGTCCTAGTAATTGATGTTGCAATTCGCGCATAGCTTTTGCTCTTACACATTCAAGATTAGAGTAACCTTCCTGTTGGCCCTTAACAGTTACTAGCGACATGCGATATTCCTGTTCTGGTTTTCCTTTGTCGTCTGATTCCTTCAAGTCCAATCTATATAATCGCGATGAACTGCATTTGTCAAATCTGAGATAGTTGTTGTTAGAATCAAAAATATAAAAGGCATCATCCATGTTGGTGTCCATGAACACGCATAATCGTTTGGATAACTGAGACAATGAAAGCAAATTGGATGCATTGCTTTTTGTTAGATAATACGGCCCCTTAAGAAATGGTATGCCATTGAGGTCACTTGTGAGCTGACCCACCGCTGTTGGATGAAAGTTGTTGTCCAATGCGGTCTTGATTGAGTTGAGTAATTCAGGTGCAGTGGTGATGTTCTCCAGTAACTTCTCATTGCTAAACAAATTAACATTAGCCCCGGAGTCAATGATGAGAGACAGCGAATTCAGTTTGATCTTGCCGCTCTTTCCACTCCTATCTTCCACACTCCTACCCTTGCCGGTGGTGGTTTCACTCCTATCTTTCCCCCCACTCCTATCTTTGCCCCATTTACCCCGCCTCACTCCTATCTTTGCCCCTACTCCTATTTTCAAGGCAATTTGGCGTCTGCGAGACGCAATCACCGTTGTCAATTCCACTCCTACCTTTTGACACAGTAGGTGAAATCTGTTTGGCGGAATGAAAATTAAGAGATGGTGGTGATAATGCAGATAAGTCGGATTCTGCGTGGAAAACATAAAGTTTGGTGAGAATAGGGTGAAGTATGGACGTGCAGGGATCCAAAAATTCAGAGGATGAAGTGTTCACAATGTCAGTTGCGGCCTGTTCGAATAAAGAAGTATCAATAGAAGGAGAATTGATGACGCGGAAGGAAAGCTCCTCCAGAACCAAACAGAAATCGCCGCGGACACGGTCCCTACCTAGCGCGGTGGACGTAAGTTAGTTAGAAATGATACAAGCGTAGACACAAAATCAATTGATTGGGTAATTACTATGCCGGTGAATGACGTAGTCAATATTAGAGCCAAATGCGTGCCATGGATACCTGCTGTCGTAAGTGAGCACGTTGCACGTCGTACAACGAGGTTAATAAACCCGAAATATCCATTGATGGAAGACAGAATCAATTGCAAGAAACCCTTGAATATGAATACCGGTGAAAGAAGAACACCATAAATAAGAAGATAAGCGCCAATCACTATGAACCCGTATACTGTGCGCACAGCCAACATTGGAAGGACGTAAAAATAATGAATCAAAGCATATAAATACGATCCCATAAGGTTGTAGGATTAATGGGGCATTCACCGTTTCAGTTTTACCAGTCGCCCCCGAAAAAATCTGACACCGCTGCGTCAACAAAAGTACCGTTCCGAGGTAACTTATTCTGAATTATATCTTTCAGAACATTGAGAGTGGTAGAATGGAATGTTGTACAATCATTCGTACGAAGAATGTCATTCAGATCCCCTTCATGCAACCGTGCCTTCAAACTGTGTTTGCTTCGAATTCCAGCTTTAGACAACTTCCGGATAACGGCATTTGTCCAAAGATTTGGTCGCACCCGCCATTGATATTTGGCGTAGCGCAACACAGTTTGGCGGAGCCCGCCATCATTTCCCTCCAATAGTTGATGGGGGCAAGATGGGATGACAGTAGATCGGTCTGATGGTGCCTCCTCCACACATTGGACAAAATTGCCCAATTACGAGAGGTATATTGCAGGGAAATTCCCCACTCTCAATTGGTTGTTAGTTTTATTGGGGTCATTGGAATACAGGATTTCCAACTTATCAGCACCCAAAATGCCGACTGTGATCAGCTTGTACAGTACAGCAGTGAAATAATCTTCTCAATGTTCCCGCGAACCATTGGTCTGCAAGGCAAACATATAGACGCCGTTAATCAAACGAGTCTTATTGGAATCAAAATCTGAATTAAGAACCGCGGATACCCTATCGTTGGATATAATCTTTTTGGCTGTTGCACCTGATAGTGTTAAAGATGTTAAAAATATATTGCTAATTTCCTCGTCCAACGGTGGGATATTACGTCTGTACGGGCCGTCCCAGTCGCTCCATATTTCAAACGTAAAACCGCGCTCTTTGCCCAAAATAGGACTTTGTTATGGCGCTCTGATTGTACCTGTATCCTCGTCTTCTTCACTATTATCTGACTGCTCTTCACTTTTCATTTTGAGTAAAGAATTATCATGAACCACCATCGATGCGATTGCATCAAAATTAATATCATTGTATGCATCCTCGCTGTTTTCATAACCGTCATCAGGATCATATTCAAATTTGTCGCCAGTATTTGATGATATAGCCATGTTGATTGCTCTTACTATCTCGGTGTTCACGGAGTCAACGCTATTGTTGTCATCCTATAAGTGATCAGTCCCTTCAGTATTTACCTCCTCATTATCCTCGGAAGGAGCATCGGACTGGACGGTGGCATCATCATTCACAACGTTCTCATCTACACTCTGCGTTGATATCGCCATTGTTACCTGATTGGTGTTATCATCACCATCGGTATCCTCTTTTCTATCACTTGCTCGTTCATTTTTGGATTTCTGGCTTCGTTCGAGTTCCTGTGCATCATGTCTTATAATCATGTTGCTGGATTATAATCATGTTGCTGGATTCAGCCGTTGAAACGGAATAATTATTAATCCCAAACATTTTGTTCTTTGATAGGTTGTCGCAAAGTTTCTGCGATTTGCAATTAGCAATTGACAATTTCGCCATGTAATGATCTTTATAACCTTCATTGCATTACTTGATCGTCTTGGCATGCTCATCCTTAGCAATATAATAATCTGCTATATTCAACCCGTGGGTACCAAGGATTTGCTCCATAACTTTCAATTCATACGGACACGATCCTGACTTTGCCTCGACATTGTCGTATTGATCGTTGATTATCTTACAAAATTCAGCGCCGTCGGTCTGTTGTTGAAAGTTCAGCAATTTCTTTTGTAACTTGAAAGCACGTGATGTCTTCGTCTACCTGATCGGTTGACCCGCCCGCTTGACACGTCTCCTTGATCAGATCCCACAGCGCAAATAGATCCTGACTGTTATCAATCGTTTCCCAATCAGGAGACCTCTTTAATGAAACTTCAAAATTCGTGTGGCAGCTATTCTTTAAATTGCTGTACGCTGTCTTCAGAAATTTTTCGATTTCGGTCCATCTCTTCTCTTGTCTTCTTTGCTCGTCTCGAAAAACAATCTTCGCCTGGTCCTTCAAAGCTTCCTTCTCCAGATCGGTTGCGTTTGCGCCCGGTTCCGGATACACCAGTTTTGCTGTGATGATATCCGATTTCGTCAGTGTCTTCTTATCGTTGAACGCTTTCAACACTTCCGGCATGTCAGACCTATTTGCTCATGCATACTCCACCAGATTCGTAGCGGTTTTTAATGACCTTCCTTTGTCGTGAAGATACGTGGTATGTTCATAGAACACCAACTTTTTTGCAATCTTTGAATTGTAACTGTTGCTGTTTTGCTTCTGCTTATCTTGCTTCTTCTTCTTCCTGCTTCTCTTCGTACGATCCCCCCTTCCTCCAGAACCTCTTCCGATTTGATTTCCTCCGCCAGCGTTTGTGGAATTAGACGCGTTGCAATTACCACGAGGTTCTGGGTTGTTGTTATTATCCGGCATCCTTGCTTGTCCAATGCAATATAAGGATGGTAAGTAGCACTTGATTTCTGTAACTACCCTGCCAATTTAAATTTTATGTTGAAAATTAAAATTTCATGCTTGCTCGTCTAGCTGTTACAACTTACTAAACGATAATTCCACTGTTCTACTGTTGATTAAATCTAATACACGTTGAAGAGACTGATGAATTTGTATTATGTTGT
>JACLAD010002156.1_pt1 | contig 18875 bp, 33 predicted proteins | sample 8027901 | NCBI WGS metagenome assembly JACLAD01 (sample SAMN15725071, study PRJNA655200) | protist metagenome | isolation source: fluorescence activated cell sorting (FACS) single amplified genomes of... | place: Spain: Blaines Bay Microbial Observatory, Mediterranean Sea | collected 2016-07-05 | reverse complement strand
GTGTTCGAGGCCCCATTTGTTTTCGTCGTTTTCGATCGTAATGCAGTTTCTCGCTTCTTGAGAAAGTCTTGTGTTAACTGCGTGTTTGATACCGGCTGGACCTTTCCTGCCGGATATATGGACGTTGCATTTAAAGTCCTGGAATGAGCGTCCATAGCCCATCCACCTGATGACATCGGTGTGATATTCAAATTCTTCTATGCTCCTCTCAACTATTTCTTCGTTGTCGCTTGCAAGTACAGTAAATTGGCCTGGGTGCATCGATAGTCGGACATCAAGGGCTCTTGCCTGTTTGCCGACGTTAGCAAAGTTTTTCTCGCAGTAGGCACGTACATCGGGCTTCTGCCAAAAGTAAGACCAATCTGCTTGCGTATATACCGGTAGCACATCACTACCCAGTCTAACCATACGTAGTTCATTTGGTAATCCTCCAACATAGGTAATAAGGTTCATGTAAGACTGAATGTTATGAACCATTAGTTCCCACAACCTTTGTTCAGCAACTTCACGTGTTTGTCTGTTAAGCCACTGTACTGTTGTGCTACGAGTATTTAGTGGTCGTTGAATTTCTTCTAGTAGTTTTTTCTTCTGCGTTTGGTCCGGGTGCATATATTTGCAGGCAAAGCCTATACGTTTAATCATAATGTTTTTAATAGTTCCCATGTGTGTACATAATCTCTTACATTATAGCAGATTCCTAAGTCATTGTCAAGCATTATTTTCTTCAAAGGATAGTCATTTCCTGCAGGATGCATTGCATCTCCAAAGAAATGTAATTCATCATCGGGATCAAAATCTCTAAGTATTTGGGATTTATCACTACCTAAAGGAAAAATATCAATTCCTGTTTCTCCGCCTACTTTTGCTTGTATTTTTGGAAAGCGTTTTTCAAACAGTTCAGCAATTAAATTACGTTCATTATTTTCTGTATCATATTTTGCATATAATTTACGTTCGCCCATTGTCGCATTACGTCCTACAATACTAAAGTTAACCATACCAGGTCGTTCTTCAATGTGTAGACCTGTTCGCAAAGGAAAACTACTTTCTTCTAGTTTATCTTGTAACCATATTCGAACATCTCTTGGTAGACTCCATTCGCTTGTATACGTATTCTTACCTTTCTCATATACATCGCTACCTGAGCAGTTATAAATTCTCTTACAAGTATTACCGATAGATTCGCCTACCTGTTCAATAGTTTTAGGGTTATCACTACCTGTAACAAGATATACATCATGCCGTGTACAGAAATCTAAAAACCATTCTTCAAATGCTTTATCTATTCTTCCGCGACTTGGTGTTAGTGTTCCGTCTACATCAAATATAAATTTTTTCATCGCCAGTTCTCTATTACCCAATTATCCTCGCATTGGTGTGGGTGTGGTTCACCGTGAAATACTGCTACACATGTCTTCGGTAGCACTTTAGGTTCTTTTTTATCTACAAAGTTACGAGGCTTGTTTGTAAGTTTAACTAAGTCGCTTCTATCTCGCATTTCCCATTTGTAACTTAAAATCCAGTCATCTGGCCAAAACATCCAATCTTTTTTGTTAGGACCTACCTCAGCAAAAATCCAATCTTGATCTCCATGGAATCTACGCATATTCATATCTGCACTTTCCATAAAGTTGTCAAACACGTATCCCATTGATCCTGATTTTAATCTAAAGATACTACTATTCATTCTATTCCAATCAGAACGCAATGAACGGTTAAAGTCTCTAATAATACAGAACTTATCTGGATTGTATGTAAACAACTTATCTATGTTTGCATTGATAACAATATCTAAATCCATGTACAGTAAAGTACCATCAAGAGGAAAGTTCTTGTCAAAGAACATAGGCTTATACCACCAACCTGAAACACCAATCTCCTTTAGTGTAATGGTTTTGATATTTGCATCAATACCACGTAGGTCGTCTGTAAAGCAAACAAATTCATAAGGAATTGTTAAATGCCTTTTGCACATGTTGTAAAGTTTATTGACATACTCTGATGAATACTTACTGCCATGTTTTAAACAAACTACATAATTTTTTGTATCTTTTTGATGTAGTTGAAGTTTAGAGCTAACCGTTGGCTCTAGCGGAGGTATTACGGCCTCAACCGGGGGATTACTTTTTTGTAATTTTTGTTGTGCTTTTTCAGCTCGTCGTTGATCTTTTTCAGCTCGTCTAGCCGCACGAATAATATTCCATTGTGCTTTAGTGTACTGGCTTTTATCAACCTTAGCCAACGTTAGGCCTCGTAGATTGCTGAATTAGCACCATGCTCTGCACACTCAACACTTACACAATAACAACGATTGTCTGTTGCTTCACGTACAAGTTTGTCTGCAAAGTTAAATGCGTGTTCGGCAAACTTCTCTGCACCTACACCATCAAACTCTCTTACTTCGCACAAGTCTTTGTCTTGTAAATCGTAAAAGTCTTGTTTGTGTGGATCATTAATATCAACACAAGTCTTGTGATCAAAACTATCTTCTAACCAAGCCTTCAAAGGCTTTAGTCCACCAAAGTCGACTGCCCAGTTTTTATTATCTAATTTCTCACATCCAAATGTAAATTTAAATTGCAAACTATAACCATGTAGTAAATGGCAATGCGAATGGTCTGCATTAGGTTGTCTGAACACTGCTGATAAGCCTATGTTGTGTCCATATGTTTTTGTACTATAATAACTCATATTTGTCTCCTATATTAAACGGCGGAGTATTTAAAGAGGGTCGACGCATAAAGTCCTCTGTTGTGTATTGTACTTATTATACTATAAATTATCTATGATGTCAAGTGAAACATTTGCCAAATTCCACTCTTTTGGTAGGTTCCAATCAACTGTATTGTATATTCTAAATGTTGTTTTTGGAAACCATTCGAACACTTTGGCTATTTGATACACCCAATAACTGTGATCAACTGCGTGTGAATCTGCACTGTTATAACCTTCAGTGCCTTTGTATATGTTATTAACTTTGTTATCTGTGCTATACAGATCAAATCCTACTAGATCAATTTTGTCATCTAATGTTGATCCTAACAGAACTGCATACGGTCCACTACCCCAATGAAAAGGATCGTCCATTCTTTCTGTTCCTTTTTCTACTAAGTCAGGTAATGCTAATACACCCAATTCTTTGTTCCAACGTTGTCTTGTGTATATACTATCGTGATGTGGTAATGCTTGTTTAACCATACGTTTATCACAACAAACTAAGTGTTGTACGTAATGATCTCTAAATATTGCATTACAGCCTACCTTTTCTTGATAGACCTTATCGAGGGGAAGTCCTTTACGGCTGACACCGTTTCCAATTACTAACATAAATTTATTTAGTAGGTTTGGTGTCGTGTACTTCTCTACTAATGTTTTTAAACTCTTCTCTAACTTCGCCTAAATTTTTACTTGCTCTATGTAGTGTTCGTACTAAGAGTCTTATAGTATATATTGTCCAGAACCACCAAGTTACTGCTGTAACAGCAAACATTGCCAGTGCCGTCCAGAATGCCTCTTTCCAATCTATAATGCCTAAACATACTAATCCTAAAGCAAATACTAGGAATACAATCGGCACAACTCGTGCGAACATATCCCAGATTGCTACCTGAGCCTCTATTTTGTCAATTTTTTTTTGATCGTCTATCATTTATTTTTGCCTCTATTTGGTTGAATACAAATGTAAACTCAAAGTTTACACCGCATAATATTTATGAACTTTTTCTGTAGATTAAATTGTAACTTAACCAGAAATTGTACCAAAAGATCGCCACTCACCTGGAGTGCCTGTCCTAATACAAATCCAACCTAAATTACCGCCGGGAGCAGGTGCATCATGCCATACAATGTCACCTTGATTAAAAAGACCTATAGTTGGAATACCATTACCAACTTCCATCTTTTTATTTTGAAATTTAACTGGTCCGTTAGTTTCCAGGGATATGCCATTTGTTACTGCTGATACCCCAATACCTACACTGCCTTCAAATACAGTGTCTGTAGTACCTTGTACTTTAAGTACGCCACCACCATCGATAACAAGTCTTGATGTCGTGTCGTCTCCTGCGATTGCATTAATTGATAGAAGTGCGTTACCTAAACCGTTTAGGCCTTCTCTAATTGCAAGAACGTTGTCTGCACTTATGTTTACTAATGCTGTCATGCTTCTATCTTCCCAAATCTTTTCCATATACCAGGCTCTCCACCTACAACACATACCCAACCCATATAACCACCTGGTTGTGGATTGTTGTCATAAACAATATCACCTTGGTTGTTGTTTCCTGTAGTAGGCATTTTGTTACCTACTGCTAATCTTTTGTCTGCAAATCTAATAGCACCTGCTACTTGTAGATCTACATCATCACTTGGATACTGTACTTTAATACCTAATGTGCCTTTTACTTCAACTCCGCCTTGTTCTTTAATAACAATACGTTCTTTGTTGTCAGTAATTAAACTCATTTTACTTGTAGTATATGCACCTACTCTAACGTGATCAAACTCAGGATCAACTACAAACTCTGCTTCGTTACTTGCTACACTTAATTGTGCATTAGGTGCTTCAGCACCAATAGCAAAACGCATTGTTCCACTATCGTATGTAACAAAGTCATCAATGTTTATGTTGCCTGATACACGTAAATTGTTTAGTGTACCTACAGTTTCAAGTTCACTATGCTTAATAGTAACACCTAGTTTGTCTGCACTTAGTACAGGAATATTATCTATTTCAATTACTGCATTTCTATGTAGATCAATTGTATTACTAATGTAAAATCTATCTCCACGCCATACAATTTGTTTAGTTGCTTGGCCTTCTTGTCTCCATTGCATACCCATCATGTCGATGGTTCCGCCTTGAGCAGTAAAGTCAATATTTTGTGTAACTTTTTGTGTTGAACTTAGTTCTTCAACATGCAAACTTCCAACAGTTAATGATCCTTGTACGTTTAGTCCACCACTAACATCAACATCACCAATTAAGTTATCAGTATCAATACTACCTACTGTAATAAGATCGTCTTCTACAAGCAGACTATTTCTAGTTGCTTTATCAGTAATACCTGTACTTCTTAATAGTGTGATTTTACCACCATGAATTGCATTACCGCTAATACTGTTTACTACTGCGGGTGGCATTTCTGCGGCTTGTGTGTTTGCTATAGTCTCAACAGTCGTTGCTAAACGTGCGAGACCTTCTCTAATATTGTCTATCTGGCTCATGTAAGTATTTATCAACTTACCTTCATAAGCACTGTATCCGCATTAATCCTACCGTTAAGTTTTATGTCTACTGCATTGATATCTTCAAGGAAAGTACGTAGTTTTACCTTACCTGCTTCTTTAAACTCTTTAAGTTTTTCTTCAGGTTTACGCAGTGTCTTTTGTACACTTTCGGCTTCGTTGAATCCTATAATAGTTGTACCTTTTACACTAAGTCCACTACCTTCACGTTGCATACCTTGTGGATCTATATTTTTAGCAACATACTTTCCAATCTTACGTGTCTTAACATTAAACACCCAAAGTTCGTTAGCATATATAATCTCTACAGGATTAATACTTGCAAGACTGTTCTTGTTATCTACCTTACAATATTTCAACTTTTCAACTAGTTTCTCAGCACTCTTAGGCTTACGTTTTCTAGTCTTACGTGTTGCTTTACTTGTATCAACAACAAGTTGACAAGCCATTTGTATATTGCCTAATGCTTCTAGTATCTTTTTAACATCGTCTTTGCTAAGATGTGCATATGCTTCTTTAAGTTGCTCTAACATGTCTTGTGCATGTTCGTCCATTTTAGCAATCTTTGCCTTGCTAGGAAAATTTAGTAGTTCATTGTACTCGGATATTTCTCCGTCATAGAAACTAGAAATCTTACGTGCATGAGCTTGTGTCACTGAGAAGTTTTGGAAGTGTTCTTTAAAATTAAACCCTTTAGGGTTAAACGACTTTGGGTCTGTTATCCACCCATCTAGCCATTCTTCTATTGCTTCTGATTGTATATTAACTTGTTCTCTAATACGTTCTTGTATTGTAGGTTGATGTACTTTTGCTTTTTCTTCTTCTATTTCTTTCTTTTGTGTAAGAAGATAAGCACCTTGTTGCATTGCTTCTTCAATACGAGCTTTTAAAAACTTTGATGCAGGAGCAGTATTCCCCATAGTACCCGGAAGTGAGGACCAATACTCGTCATGCTTTTTATTATAGTCAGGCATGCCGTTCATTAGCAGTTTAGCAGTAATACCAGCAGTAACACTTAATGCATGTGTAGGTGCGGCTTTTACTTGTTTTACCTGTTCTTTTGTGTAACCGTTCTTTTCCATCCAAGCACCGACCGCAGGATATAAATCTGCTGGCTTGTAGTTTTGATAATACCAATCTCGTGCATGTTGTGCCGCACGATGGTATTGTTCGCCGGTCCATTCTTCCCAACCTTCCCAGCTAGGTTCTGTCATTTTAGCGCCGCGTCTTAACCGTGGTGCACCGCGAGCCACTTTTTTCTTAACAGCTCTACCTGTGATTTTATTAACTCTAGCCATGTGCCACTCCTTTAATGTGTATAAACAGTATATAGCCGACTTGTTAAAAAGTCAAGCATTATTGGAAACTTTTCTTTTGATGAAAAGCACGTTTGTACATATTGTGCAGAAATAAGTTCATCTTACTTCGTTGTGTTGGGACCTCATATTTAAGTGTGTGCTTCCAATTATCTCTTTTGAAAGGTATTACTTGTACTAACGGTTCGCCTGGTTTAATTAGTTTTACAGGATCAGTTAGATAACAAGGAAAGTTAAGATTGTTTAAATCAAATTCGTCAGTATCAATAATTGCAGGCATTAATACAAACTCCTGATCAAAATGCCAAAACGGTTGTACAAACAAACAACTATATCCCGGCGGAGTTTTAATCTTCCAAGGTACAGATACTTTAATATAAGATTTCTTTTTTCCTTGTATGTGTACAGGACATTGTTGATTTGAATGAAATGCACTTGGTGCAGTAAACTTATTCTGTAGTTCCATAAACTGACCAATTCGTTCAACAGGAAATACTCTTTCTAGTTCTTCTTCTCCTGTATCGTAATTTTGTTGTGCTATAATCTCTTGTTCAAATACATTAGGTATAATGTATCCTGCGGTTACCATATCTCTTACAGGCCAACAGCCAGCAATAGTCGGAACACCGTTATCGTTGTTTGCTTTAAGATCACTATACCAATCAGGTAAACAATCCTTTGCCGGCACAATAGGAAAATTCTTTAGGACACTTTTGTCACCACATAGAAATTCGATTTCTTTTGTGTTACTCACTCGTGGTTCCCAACCAGCGGGAAATTGCCATCCATTATTCATGCTCTCCGCCAGGGTCATTTGGATCTAGTGGAACTTTTTTAGCATTGCCTTTTTCATCTCGCCAGATAGTATATGTTCTACCTCTGCCGTATGAGTGATAGCCACTCATAAAGTTAAATGCACCTGGTTTCCGTTTTGCTGTTTCAAATGTTGCTACTGTAACTGCAATGGCTCCTAGTAGTAGTGTGTGTAGCACCATACTGAATACACCCATATACATGCTACCTACAATAATACCAAAAACTGTACACCACATCCATGCAAGTACCTGCATAATCATATGCCGTGTGCTAAAGTCTGGAATGGAACTTAGAGGATTTCTTTTATCATCCATTACACTGTTCCAACAATCATAAACCCATTCTCTCATTGAGAATACTCCTTTTTCAAATGTTACTTTCTTAGGGTAATGAGCATCTGCTACATCACGATAATCAATAGCATCATAAACGTCCTTAAACATTTGTGACACCTTGTGTGTTTTGAAGTATGCCGTTACTCTATACATTAAATTTTCTCACCAGCTTGAAATCCACGAAACGTTTTGAATCTTGGAAATCTCAAACTGTAAGTGTCACTGTCTTGTGACTTAGTTCTTGCGTCAGCTCTAATTTCAATTAGCTGACCAATGAGACTAGAACGTTCAGTCCAGTACTCATCACGTTGAGAGTCAGTGAAACCGCTCCCACAGTTAAGGCGATAATTGTATCCATCGTCTTCTCCTTCTACTATTACGGCACCTAGTCTTCCTTCGTTGCGTCCAGTGCCTTCCTCGACATCAACGACTTTAAGTGTAATTTCAATAAAAGGCTTTGCCTTTAACCAACTGTGTGTACGTTTGCATTCGTAGGGTGCATCAACATCTTTGATCATAACACCTTCATAACCACCGTCTACAGCCGTCTTATTAAGCTCTACAAAGCGTCTGTTACCTTCATCAGTACTCAGGTCTACCTCTTCCCATTCACACGCTGTAACGTGCTCTAAGAGGTCTTGATTTTCGAGTACCCAATATTTGACTAAGTTACTACGATATGTTTGTGGCTTATCCCAACTACCTTTCAAAAAGTCTGCTAGTGGAATAAAGTCAAACAAATGTAGTACACTGTCAGTTGCGGCCTTGCCGTCTTTTCTATGTACTTGCTTCATAAGGTCTTGAAAGTCTTTGCTCATTACTTCGCCGTCTAGTACACAATCATATGGACTAGGCTTACGTTCTAGTACTGCTTCAATCTCTTCAATGACGTGTGGAAAGTTATGAAACTGTTTACCATTACGACTAAACAATTCTACCTTGCCACCTTTACATACTGCAAGTACTCTTACACCATCTAGTTTAACTTCAATCTGTTTCTTACCTACCATTTTCTTTTCATGGTTAGCTGAGTCATGTGCTAGACTACAAGCAAATACAGGAATCATATATTTTGTTTCGCCCTTCATGTTAAATCTTTTAGCAACTTTGTTTACAGTCTTTTCACTAACACCACAACGTAAATCTTTGATTAAGATACGTCTGTAAAAGCCATTCCATTGTTCTGCTGTTGCTACATTCATTTGTAGAATAATTGCATCACGTGCCGCATGTCCAGTAAGTTCTCTAGCAATAAGTTTGTCAGCAAGTTCTTTAAAGTTTTCCCAACTTAATCCTTGTGCTGATAATACTTCATTCTCTGCTTTTTCTGGTACTTGCTTAACACCAAATGTAACAAGTGGATCAAGTGCCATAGTAACACCTTCAAAAAATTCATCTAGACCTTCGCCCATAGCACCAAATATAATTGTTTCTTTGTCTAAACGACTGTTGTGTGCTTCTAGTTTTTGTATAATAGCCTGCGGTTGCGTTCTCATGTGTGCCTCTCAATGTTTAATTATGTTACTATAATAGCATCAGTATATACAAATGTCAACCACTTTTGGTTAAAAAAATTGGCATAGGTGCAAGGAATCGAACCCTGTCTTTCAGATTTGGAGTCTGACGTGCAACCATTAACACTTCACCCATAAAAAAAGCCCCTAATAAAATTAATTACTAGGGGCTTCTAAAATAACTTCTGTTAGAAAGTCATGTTAAGACATACCCCCAGATGGTGGCCAACAAGTAATATATGATGTATTAGTCTTAATCATGTAAAAATTCCTTCTTCATTGTGTATATATAATACACTCTATATTTATTATAGTCAACCTCTAATTTACAGAATATGGATCTAAATCTAAATACTTTCCCCATTCACTATAATAATGACGCATACCAACTTCATCGTGTATAGTTCCATTCTCATGTCTACCATGTATTATGTTTCGTGCTTCTGTACCTTCACGCATCGTCGTTCCTTGTCCTGCTACACCAATCAGGTCTTCGTGTAGGTTACGTCCAAACGGTCCCCATATGCTATTGTGATGATTGATGCGTGTGTGTCTTTCTTCTGGTGTATCTTTTTGTAGTCCATAACCTCTAAATTCTATAAGAACTTTATTACATCCTAAGGGAGTAACTGAATCACTACGGTAGGCGGAGCCTCTAAGATTGAAGTTGAATCCTGGGAACAAGTCAACCATGTACCATTGATTGGGCGGCAAGTTTGGGAATGATAGTTCTCCTCTGTCTTCGAATCCTTCGTACTCTTCGTAATTGACAGTGAAACTGCTAACATTAACATGACCGTTATCAAAAGGTATATTCTTACGTGCAAAATACTCATCATTAAATCCACTCACACGATTGAAGTAATGCATGAAGTCATGATAGAATTCACTGTTGGTATCGTGCCATAGTTTGTAGTTGGTATTTATTACTGCTTTATGATAATGAAACACTTCCATTTCTTCTGTGTCTATAGCATCTGCTATACAATCAAATGCTCCTGCTGTCCATTCTTCAACACTTTGCGTTGGATTTCTATTTAAAGTAGTCCATACCATACCTCCGTGTTTTACTTCTGTATATAACGGAGAATAGTCATCCATTAAGAATTCTACTCTAGTCATTGTTCCTGAAGGTGTATTAAACTTCCCTGTATTCAAGTAAGTTTTAATTGATTCACCGTTATTGATTGCAATAACATTGACTCCTGCAATTTGTGTTGTTCTAAAACTACCTGGCCCAGGCATCTCTGATTTGTGACACATAGGAACCCATACCTTTGAAAAGATTTGTTCTTGTTCTTGTGCAAATATTTCTTGGCTGTTGTAGGCTGTGCTACTTATTGATTCTACGTTTGGTTGTGCTAACCAATTTTTATGATTACGTGGTGGCATGATATCTCCTTATGCTATATTTAAATTATTATAGCACAGAAAAATGTCTAAGTCTAATAGGACGTATCTATTGACTAATAGTAAGGATTGTTAAAGTTAGGATCGTCCATTCCTTCAACAGAATTTACTTCACGTACATAATGTTTAAGCATATTTTCTACACCCATCTTTAGTGTAATAGAGCTACTTGCACAGCCACTACAACTACCTTGAAGTAGAACTGAAACCTTTCCTGTATCAACATCAAAGTCTTCTAATTTGATAAAGCCACCGTGTTGTTCTACTGCTGGCTGAACAAATTTACTAATCACATGCTCTATGTTTTCTAGTATATCTTCTTTTGTACGATCTTCCATACTACTATTTAGTTGGCTCTAGGGGAAGGACTCGAACCTCCACGATAAATAAATTGCAGTATATCTATCATATGATTAACAGTCATACGTGTCTACCAATTTCACCACCCTAGAATAATCTTATATCTTGCCTATTTTTTCTAGTGCAGGAATTATACGTGTTATACCTATGCCTCCGCCTACTCTTTGGAAGAAGTCAAACTCTAAAAACTTTTCTAGTTCCGCTTCAACTCTTTCCTTATCGAATAGTTTGAATAGTAACTCTGAATAAGCACCGTCTGTAATACTATGGAATGTATCACGCATCATATCAACATCACATGAACGTTCTGCTGATCCAATAGTTTCCATACCACCTAGTATAACGTCCATCTTCTTTGCAGTATTGCCATCATCGTTTCTAGCCATGTTCCAGAAAGGTGATGTTAGTTCAGGGAAGTTTGTAATAAGTGTTTGTCCAAACTCTTTTTCCATTGCAAGTTCGTGTTCTGCTTCCATTTCTGTATCAGCACTTAGTCCAAAGTGTTGTTGCCATTCAGCATAAGTCTTTTCTGTAATGTTGCCAAAGCCTAAGTATTCACATAGTTCATACTCCATTGCTTTTAGATCATCTACACTACCCGGCATTTCAAATTCAAACATTGGAAATATTATATCGTGTCTACCTGGAATTGCATTAGGCTCTTGTCTGTAGGAAGTGGAGACACAAAAAAACCCCTTACTAGAGGGGCTACTTAATAATTCGTATTCTAGCCACATCTGGCCTGTTTGCGGCAATGGCCAAACCTGGCCTGCGTAATTGTATGTTGCTACATTGAATGGATCTTCACATGCGGCAAGTATGCTTAGTCTGTTTTGGGTATGGACTTCTAAAAATCCTTTATCCAAAAAAAATGACCTTAAAAGGCCAACTGTGTTTGTAAATTTACTTGGGTTTATTAGTTGCGTCATCTTTTTTCCTTTTTGAGTTTCGACCTAAAAAAAATTTGCTCAAAAAAAATTCGAGCTTGTTTTGTCTGTCGAGTTATTTATCTTTTTTCTAATAACTGGTGCCGACACACGGACTCGAACCGCGGACCTACTGATTACAAATCAGTTGCTCTACCAACTGAGCTATGCCGGCATTGGAGCGGGTGAGGGGAATCGAACCCCTATCATCAGCTTGGAAGGCTGAGGTCTTACCATTACACAACACCCGCGTGTTGTTGGCGGAAGTGGTAGGATTCGAACCCACGGTAGAGTTACCCCTACGACGGTTTAGTAAACCGCTCCTTTAAACCACTCAGGCACACTTCCTGATTCTATTTGTTTCCTTTTAAATATTCTATTCTATCTTTCATCCAGCTAATTGCTGTATGGATATGTCCTGTATCGTGCGGTTGTAAACAACTCTCTGCATATTTAACTTCGTCTTCTAAATATTTAATTCGAATAAGGTTTCCGCTAAAGTCCTTCAACTTTGGTAACTCTGTCATACCTAAAACTCCTCCAACCTTTAGCATTTGTGTCCCAAACAGTTACATTGCCTTCTTTAGGTTCTTTATCTGTTTTAGGTTTATGCTCTTCTGGGATAACGTCAAACGACTTTGTGCAAGTCATTACTCTTTCATCTCCGTTTAGTTTATTAAATGTTACAACTAAAGTTTCCTTGCGAAGTTTTTCTAGCAGTTCCGTTTGAGTAGGGATGCCTTTCATCTCTGCTACTGTATCTTTTACAGACGTATCCACCATATCTTTTGCTCCTTTGCTTGTGACCATCTATCTTGAAATTGTTCTCTTACGGCTTTACGTACTTGTACTTGATTAATATCATGTCCAATCATATACCCGCCTTTTTTAATCTTAGGATACCATGCTTGTATATCTGCTTTAACATCTTCATACTCGTGTCCTGCATCTACAAAGATAAAGTCAAGTTCGTCATTATTAAAGAATCTATGTGCATATGTAGTAAAGTGTCTATGAAAGAATACTCTCCCTTGATATTCTTTAGCCCACTCTTGCAAGTCATCTAAAAATCCACTGTTTACACTGTCCTTTTGAAACTGTAAGTTTTCGCTTGCAATTCCGCTCCAACGCACTTCTTTTTCAGACCAGATATCAACACCATGTAAAACTAGATTAGGTTTGTTTTCAATTAGATACTTAAAGTTATAACCTTTTTGTACTCCTAGTTCTACACCTAGTGTAAGATTATGCTTATCTAAAAAACTAACAAGCCATTTTTCTTTTGTTATTCCTTTTTTCAAGATACTTGTATTGCAATATAAATGCACAATGCAATGATAAACAATTTACCATAATCTAGATCAAAATCAGTACCTTCGCCGAACTTTTTTCGAAATTCACTTAGCTTCATTTACAACTCCTCTGCTATGCCTAATACTTCTGCTACAATTAATAATCCACCACCTACTATCAAAGGTAGAAAGGGGATTTCTAAACTATATCCTGCCCATACAAATGCGCCGCCTGCTAAAATACGTACTGCACTTTTAACAAGACTAATATAAAAATGTTTCTTTGAAACGTCTACTGGTTCAGCCATTATCATGCTCCCTAATTTTAATTAAAATATACATCACTAAAACAGTGAATGGAATGCCTATAAAAAATAATCCTATCAATCCATCTTCTCCACAATACGATCAATAAGCCCATAATCAAGAGCTTCTTGAGCAGACATAAATGTATCTCTATCCATATCTTTAGTAAAGTCGTCAAACGTTTTACCTTTAGTGTTGTGCTTAACATACAGTTCGGTTAACATCTTTTTATAATGCATAATCTCATTATAACTAATTTCGATATCACTAGCCATACCTCTTGCTCCGCCACTAGGTTGATGAATCATATGTCTTGCATGTGGCAACATCATTCTATGTCCTGCTTCTCCTGCTTGTGCTAAGAAACTTCCCATTGAACATGCTTGGCCCATTACAATAGTATGTACTGGCGACTTAATAAATTGCATCGTATCGTAAATACTCATACCATCACTAATCACGCCGCCTGGACTATTAATATAAAAACTAATAGGCTTACCTGGTGCTTGTGATTCTAAGAATAATAGTTGTGATACAATTAAACTTGACGACATTGAATTAACATCAGTGTCCATAATTATAATACGGTCCTTTAGTAGTCGACTATAAATGTCATAACTACGTTCACCTTTAGATTCTTTTTCAACAACTATTGGAACTAGGTTAGGCATCTAATTGCTCCTGTCTAACCAACGGTTCAACAGTATTACTATCGTAATAATCTCCTGAATCCGCAAATTGTCTTGTGGTTGTTTCTTTACGTAACATACCATCTTTTACACGATACGTAATAAGATGTTGTTTTATAACTCCTGTAGTGTCACTTTCAAATGCACTTACAAATGGTCCTTCTAGGTTACTGTTCATTATCTTCCTTCCTTTACGTTATATGATTCTGGTCCTGGAGTAGTAAACTCATATCCAAATGCGTTACCTACATACACTCTTCCATTATATTTCATATGTATTTTGTTAGTAGCCATAAACACATTCATAGAATCTTTAGCTCTAAAGTTATCTACTTCTGCTTCTACAATTCTGTCATTATTTGTACATGTTACCATGCACTTGTTTTCAAATACTTCCATTTTACACCTTATAAAGTTTAACGTAGTTAAGTCTTGTTTCGTTAGCACTAAACAATTTGTTTTTTGTTTGAGCTTTTACTTTGCCTTTTACACGTAGCATACTATCTACGTCATATGGGAACTTGTTCATAAAACTAACAAGATTGCCGTCCATAACTGCTGTATAGTTATAGCTCTCCCATTGTGAACTATAACGTTTGTCTAGTATTTTAATTACACCTTCAACGACATCTTTCTCTTTGCCTAGGTACTGACTATCACGATACTCAATTCGAATTTCTTTTGTAAGTCCTGTTTCATGTTTGTCACGTTTTACGAACTCAGGAATAAATGCAACTCGACCTAAGTTATTCTTTATTACAGTGTCTTGTGAAACACTATCAATCATATCTCTTTTAAAGTCATCTAGTTCAGCAAGTCCTAGCATTACATAACGTTTCATCCACTTGTGTATCTCTGCTACTTCTTCATAGTCCTCTGCTGTCGGCTTAGGCATAACAAAATCGTTTGGACGATAGTCAGGATTGAATGCAAACTTAACTATTTCTTTATTAGAAAAAATAGTTGGATTGTCTTCTGAAAATCTGCGTGTGTCTTTTACATAGCCTTTGTTAATTCGTTGTGCGGCTACTGCAAATGCTAATGCTTCTTGTGTAGGAACTGTTTTCAATGGTAGTGCATCCTTACTTAAATATCCGTTTTTAATCTTAACATCGCTAATCATTGTTTGCCTCATTAATTAATTATGTGTATATAATAGCATCAAATAATATAGATGTCAACCTATAAAATGTCGTCTGCTATACCTAAATCAACCAATTGCTTGGCTGTATAATATTGATCACTAGGATTTTTTATAAATTTGGCATTAACTTCTTGTACTGTCATACCTGTTGCTTCACGTAGTATTTGCATACATCTCATTTCACAGTTTTTATTTTCTTTCATCTGTGCTTTCATGTCATGCATCTTAGCGTCCATATTATCGCTATGCTGATGATTCATAATGCCAGCGTTCTTACCAATCCAACGATATCCTTTTGTACCACTTGCAAAAATCATAAACCCTGCACTCATTACAGCACCAATACCTACTGTGCTTATGTTGTGGTAACTTGTTTTCATTACATCAATTAAAGCAAACATCTCATAGAGATCTCCGCCGGTAGTGTTAACATAAAGTTCTAAGGTTCTTTTTGGTTTCTTGACTAAATTTGCACTAAGAACCCATTTGATAGCTTCACCAACATTCTCGTTAGTCAATTCTCCGCTTAGATAGTGAATGTCGTTATCAAGTAACGATCTATCTACTGCATCTGAGCTGTTCCAACTATCGTATTTAGGCATAATTTATTATATACCTATTTATTACATGTTTGTCCATTTATACTTCCCTAGTTTATTTTCTTCACAATAACGTACAAATAATCCTACTTCACGTCCGTGTGCTTCAATTTCCCATGGTAGATCCCAATAACTTAATTTTTTAGGATTTACAGTTTTACCTAACCAAGCCTCTTTGCTTGGGTGCAACTCACGTCTTGCATATTGTTTAACATGTACCATTTCGTGTGCTACAGTTTCAAGTAACTGACGCAAAGGTAATGTCCGATCAATCTCTAGTTCAAAGGTTCTATTGTCATCTAATTGTAAACAATAACCTAATGCACCTGTAGGCTTACACAAATGGATAAAAATATCCAAATTATATAAACGTGGCATTAACTTTTTAGCACAGAATTCAACCATGCCTTGGGTATGTTTCTTTTGGGATTTTGATCCGCCAACTACTTCTACAAACATGCTCACTCCTAGTTAATATATACAGTATACACTATAATAATTAAAAAGTCAAGTATTTTGGTTACAAAGTATATTCAAAGTTTTGGCAAGAACTGTGTTTTTCTAGCAGTTCTGCACCATTTCTTATATGGAAACGTTCAGCCATTTCAGTCAAAGGGCTGAGAGTAACAAATCTTGTAGCACGTTCATTATCATGTAATTCTTTTGCAACAGTATTAACTATTTCTCTACCAGCACCTTTAGAATAACTCCAAACAGTATAGAAAACTGCAATGTGTCCTCTTTGTCCATCTTGACAAGCGGCCTGACTAAACAAATCAAGTTCATATTCATCCTTAGGAACTTCATTAGTATATGCTACACAGATTATTGCTTTTATATCCTCGTCGGGGAAATGCTGTTCTGCATACTTGTCCTCGTATAGTGCATAGACTTCTCTGTGGCTACTAGTTCTAAAGTCAGAATCTAAGTGTGGACGAACAGGATCGTCCTTTATAATAGTATTAACTATTTCTTTACCAATATTCGTTATCACGTTGTCCTCTTTTCAATGGTAGTGCTTTGTTATATTTAAGTGCAAATAGTGTTGCCTGTTTATCATCTGGTATATCAATATAGATATCACAACGACAGTATATATCTGCTGGCATTGTTTGTGAATTAGATCTGATTAAAACTAAATCATAACCTTTGGTTGCAATATATTTAGATAGCTCTTCTCCTAGCTCTCTGCGTACCCAAAGATCCTCCATAGACTTACGTGCATGGCTCCATTTATATTCACACTGGGCTAGAAAAAATCTCACTCATTAACTTTCTTATTGTATGCTTCATCGAAGCCTTCCATTCCATATACAGCTCGTTCATTGTTACTCCATAGTCTTTTAAAGTAACCATCGTAACAAGAAATTATAGTTTTGTTGTCTGCTCCTAGGTGTCCTTTTGTTAACCAAAATAACCTGCATGCTTCTTTGAAATCAACATCCATCACCAAAACCCTAATGTTCTACCATTACCTGCTATAATAAATGCACAGGTTAAAATATGTAGTACGATCCAAAAAGTTCTGAAAGCCAAAGCCTTCCTTACATCTGATTGTGTAATAGGAAGAAACTCCGGCTTATCGTCATCGTTAATGCCAACAGGCATACCAACGGTCCTAGCCCAAAGTTTGAGCCATCTCCGCTGGCCGCTCATTAGTGACTACTCTTGAGGTAGTCTAAACAATTCTTTGGTGTTGACTGTTCATATGGGTCGTCATCGTTACCATCGTTGTTAATGCCTGGCTCTTGCCACCATTGTTCAACAACTCCATCATTTACAATGCACATGAATCTCCAACTTCGTAATCCAAAGCCTAAATGATTTTTACCAATTAGCATTCCTAAGAAACGTGTCATGTTTCCACTGCCGTCTGGAATACATTTTACATTTTTAATGCCTTGATCTTTTGACCAAGCATTCATTACAAATGCATCATTAACGCTCATACAATAGATTTCATCAATATCTTGGTTACGTATATCGTCGTAGCTTTCTTCAAACCCTGGCAATTGGTATTCACTACACGTAGGTGTAAATGCTCCAGGTAAACTAAACAGTACTACCCTTTTGCCTTTGAAGTAATCGTCAGTAGTTGTATCCTGCCAACGATAATCTGAATCCGCGTCATCACGAACTCTTGTTTTAAACGTTACCTTAGGTAACTTAAAACCTTTGATCATATTAGTTAATCTCCTGAGTTAGTTAGTATCTAATACTATACAGATATTTATAAATTGCATAATAATTGCATTGCAAACATGGCTAAATAACAGTAGGGTCAACGAAGTATAGAGGGCAAAGTAAATATGGATATATTCAAACTCATATCAGATGTCGGATTCCCAATAGCTGGGGCCATAGCTTCTGGTATTTTTGTATTCACTACACTAGCATTTATTCTAAACGGTGTAACTAAGTCTGTCAAAGGACTAAAAGGTATTATTATGGGTTTAGATAACAGAGTGCAAACAATGAATAATGATTTAGTTAAAATAGATACTCTTATGAGCTATGCTCTTAACGTCAAACCCAACATAGATAGACTTGCCGCAAACGAAGGCAAGGAAGATGCAAGGAGAGATTAAATGATGTGGGTAGATTATTCAATAGATAGTATACCAGGAGGCAAAGGCTTTAAAGTAAAAGGCGACTGGGAAGGCGAAGTAATGGGTGTAGCAAAAGATGGATCATTAAAAGATCATTATCTTTATAGACCCGGTGATGTTTTCATTGTAAACGAACATGGCTGGTTAGTTAAAACTGACGAAGTAAGCACTCTGCTTAAAAAATACGAAGAGAGTAAAGCTCAGAAGGAGACAGCATAGTTCATGGATGTAGGAGCAGTAGTAAGCGAGTACGGCTTTCCAATAGTCGCGGCAGTAGGCCTTGGCTACTTTGTGTACTATGTATGGAAGTGG
>JACLAD010005637.1_pt1 | contig 18894 bp, 15 predicted proteins | sample 8027901 | NCBI WGS metagenome assembly JACLAD01 (sample SAMN15725071, study PRJNA655200) | protist metagenome | isolation source: fluorescence activated cell sorting (FACS) single amplified genomes of... | place: Spain: Blaines Bay Microbial Observatory, Mediterranean Sea | collected 2016-07-05 | reverse complement strand
CTATTCTGTTCTCAACTTTTCCTCGAACCGCAATCACAAACTCGGAGCGTATTGAGTCGGCTCTTTCATGCGCTTCTGCACTAGCTTCTTTGCGAAAAACGACCTGACACATTCCGGTATAATCTCTCAAATCAACAAAGATCACCCCTCCGTGGTCTCTTCGAGTTTGGCACCAACCCATCAAAGTCACTGTTTCTCCCAGATTTTCGGCTCGTAGGGTTCCACACAGGTTAGATCTTCTCCATTCCATAATCTTCTTTTGCTTGGATAATTTGTGAGTTGAGGATGACGAAAAGCTTAAACGCTAGCACAGATGATTGAAAAATCAGTCCTGATCTTATTTTAGAGAGGTTATTTAATAATCCCCTCAAAGTTTGATGGGCCGCGTATATTTGACGAAATAACGGTAGATGAGGAGTAGGAGTACTCCAAAGGCAATAGCTGTAATGAAAAACATCAAATCAAAGGGCTTCTCAACTGCAAATCCAAAACGTATGAGTAGTGTTGAAATGACATATCCCGCATTTCTAAATGTAAGTTCATAACTATCTGAATACATGAAGGAAATGATCAGAATAAAGATATCAGCAAAAATAATCACTGTGAAAAGCTGTTGGTAAAAACCCGTTTCAGCTACACGTTTTCCTGTTGTGTAGTCATGCGTGATGAGGATGTAAATCCAATCGAAGAAATGAAAAATCGATAGAGCTAGAAAGATGACCGTTAAAAGCAGAGAGATAAGTTTTTTAAATTTCACAAACTTCGCCAAGCTCTTTACTTGTTGCAACCCAATCTTGTTTCTATTGAGGTGATAGAAGATACCTACCAAAAGAAACATGATTAGCGCACCCACCATATCGATCATCACTGGATAAAGAATATCTGGATGAGTCATATCAAAAGAATTCTCTCCGAGGTAACTCAAATCTTTGAAGACATCTCGAATTATGATCAGTGAAATAATTTCAAATTGTTTACCTATTGCTTTGGTAATTGAATCTGGAATAGCAAGGATGAGGAGGTAAACTTCGTAATAAAGTAAAATGCTGAAAGGTGTATAGATCGCAGAGAGATAGTTTTTACTTATTAAGTCCTCCATGAATGGAATAAGTATTGGTAAATTTCTATTCCATGCAATCATTCCAAGGTGTCCCAGAAATGCTGTAACTGCTAGGAGGACACCAATTCTTTCCACTGAAATTAGGTTTTTTGGTGAGTTTAGTTTGTCGAAGAAGATTTCACTCCGATCAAATAAATCAACTAACATTTTTTTAAAAGTAATTTCGATAGTGAGAGTCGTGGGCTTAGAAGTGAAGAGAACTTAAAGGAAGGGTCGTATGACTTCTGAAGATATTGCGCCTTCGCGGATAATCCTAAAGTTTGGTTCAGTAGCATCTAACATAGTTGATGGCATACCACCTTTCGTCATTCCACCGTCTAACCAAAAGTCTACTGAAGGACCAAGTTGCCTGTAGGCTTCATCTGCTGTCTGACAACTAGGCTGCCCACTCAGATTTGCACTTGTACCGATCAAGGGTTTTTTTAGGATTCCCAACAACTCATCAACAAATTTAGAAGGAGAATGCCGAACAGCGATCGTGTTTCCTGGTCCCCTTAGAAATTCAGGGAGATTTCTATTAGCTGGTAAGATAACAGTAAGGGCTCCTGGCCAAAATTCATCCAAAAGACAGGCTACTTTTTCTGTCACAATTGCAAAATCTAAGAGCCAGTCTCTTTTGACCAGAATCAACAGTGACTTCTCCACAGGCCTTTTTTTGCAGACAAATACCCTTTTAACAGCATCCCGATCCAAGGCATTCCCACCCAAGCCGTAGAAAGTCTCAGTTGGAAAAACCCCTACAGCCCCCTGAAAAATCAACTTCTTCCAGTCTTCGGCTTGTTTAGGAGTTAATGGAAGTTTTGCTTTCATCAAGGGCGCAACATTGTCTCCTGGTTCTCATTCAATGCAAAAGCTTGTTGAATTTGACCATTCACTCTCAGGGAATAAGTCCCAATGGGCAACTCAAGTTGAGCAATCATGTCTTTACCTGTAGTGTAAGATCGCCAATTTTCACCGCTCCTACGAAGTTCAAAAGCAACTTCTCCTGCATTACGCCATGTAGCTAGTCGATCCAACTGAAGAAAGAGCCCCCCTGTGATTGGTGCTTTTGAAACCTTTTCAATTGGCAGAGGAGGTCTTACGTCGGGATATGGTTCGGCGCCACTCAAGACACGTTCAATCTCAACGAGCATTCTTCTTCGGAACTCAGACATTGGCAAGTTCCTGAAATCTCTAACATCAACTAATCTGGCCAGACTCCGAACTTTTTCTGAAAATTCTCCTGGAGGTCTTATCGAGTAAAGATCTTGGGGAACTTCGATCTTTTCTTGCTCAGAACTACAATTTTTTAAGTTTATTTCCAATCTTCCTCCTTGTCTTCTGAAAGAAGGATCAAGTATTTGGTCTATCCAAAAACTGAAATTCCTCTCAACCTCAATGAGCTCATCATAATCATACTTATCAGAATACCACTTGGCATTTTTGCCAATCATAAGGCCTAGCATCAAGAAGGAGAGATCGTTATCAGTTACAGCAACTTTTACGAGAGCATGCCAAGCAGCTTTGTCATCCGGAGTTAATTGAATTGATTCCACAGCTAGGCGATAAAGATCATCTTTATCCTGACAACTTTGATTTCTCTTGAGCAGATCATTCAGCATCAATTGGTGATCCCCGCTAAAATCCTTTGGGTCCTCAACATACTTCGCCAGATATGTTTTTCGCTCATTTACATTTAAATCATTACCATAATCAGAGCCTCTAGCATCAACGGAATCTCGACCTGTTTCAGTATTGATTTTAACCTCTCCAAGTTCAGTTGATTCTTCAGCCAATTTTTGTTTTGATTCAGGATTGACTACTCTAGCAGTTTGTTTAGTGACCGAAGCTTTTTCAAGAGAAAGCAAACCCACTTCTCCACCAATCTCACCCACTGCAAGTAGTTCTTTCTCAGGTTCAACAGATGCCGCCACTAATGCTGTCTTAGAATTTTTGATTATTCTAAGTGGGGTGCCAGACGCAACTTCCCAAAGTCTAACGGTCTTATCTTGGGAAACAGATACTAGTTGCTCTCCATAACCATCAAAAAATATCTGATGGACAATATCGCTGTGACCAACAATGACGTGTAAGAGGCTTGGCCTCTGAGGATTTGCCAAATCCCAAATCTTCACCAATCCTTCTTGACCTGATGTAGCTAGCAAAGGTTTGTGAGGATGAAATACAATATCTGTTAGATTTCTTTCGTGGGCAGATGTACTTCCAACAAGAGTTGCATCTGTAGTGCGCCATATCTTGAAGGTTCTATCAACTGATCCTGTAGCCAGCAACTCACCATCTGGAGAAATAGCCACGGCTGTCACTTGATCTTCATGCTCCTGCCGTTGAAAATTCATCCTCTTTGAGTTTGCATCCCAAAGAACCCACTTTCCATCAGAACCACCACTCACCAAGGTGTTACCATCTTTGCTGAAGGCTATCGCATTTACTTTGCCTTGATGCCCAGAAAGTTCGCTTGCTGGCTCATCCTCATCTAGATTCCAGAAAAGAATCTTCCCATCAGCCCCAGCTGTCACAAAGCTTGGTCCAATAGGCGAAAACTCCAGAGACTGCACTCTATGGTTCTTGGTATCAAAGTTTTTTTCTTCCAGTTTGCTCTGAAGATTCCAAAGCTTCATAGTTTTGTCCAAGGAAGCAGTGACCAATCGATTACCATCTGGACTTAAGCCCAAACCTGAGATTGGTCGATCATGTGCTAGAATTGATTCCCACTGAAACAATCTACCAGCCTGCCAAATTTGGATTTGACCTTTTTGGAGTGCAGCCATCACATTCGCTCCAGTTTTATCGAACCGGACCTGATTAGCTGGCGATTCTAGTTGAATTTTTTCTGGCAGTGCTCCTCCTGCGCGAAAATTCCAAAATCTGATTACTGATTCTTCAGAAGCTGTGATCAAAGTTTGTGCATCTGGATGCAAGTCCAAATCATGAACGGGTTTTCCAGTTTCTAAACGGAAGCCCATTTCCTCCTTACCCCAATCCCATACGATCACGGTTCCATCAGTAGACCCTGATAATAAACGATCACCCAATTTATTGAATCGAAGTACACTAATTCTTCCAAAATGCTCACGAAACTCCCGAACAAGAGAAAAATTAGGGAAGCTCCATAGACGTAGTGTTCCCTCTTGGTCTGCACTGGCCAGTAGGTCACCTTTCGGATGAAGTGCAAGCGCAACAACTTCCGCAGGATGGGCACCGATCATTTGCTTTTCGATGACCCCTTTTTCCTGATTCCAATAAATTATCGAACCGTCATCACTGCCACTGAATAGTTCTGTGCCATCAATATTTTGAGCTAGGGCACTAACTGCGGTTAAATGGCCACGCAAAACTTCCTGCTCAATACCTCGCTCCAGATCCCAGATTCTAACGGTCGAATCCATGCCACCTGTGACCAGTTGTTGAGTCGTTGGATTAGATAAGAGTTCTTTCGGCCCATGACTCGCTGCGCTGATGTTTTTGAGGCGTTGTCCTGTTAAACCTTTCCAAACGGTAATGTTTGACGCATCATCCAAACTCACGATGAATTGATCTTCTGCACTGTAGATAGCCTTTTGAATCTTTCTTCCCTCTTGATCAATCATTTGAAAAAGTTGAAATTCTTCGGCTTGTACAAAACCACTGAAGAAAAGCATCATGACCAAACAAAGGTTCAAAGGGACATTCATGAAGAGCGTGCAAAGTTTCTGTAGGCGTGATATTGAATTCGTCTTTTGCATAATTCGATCTGAGTTCACGAACTTGAAGATTAAGATTTCTGTTTTCAAACTATGATGATTTATGACGCTTCCAGCATCACCTCTCCCCGAGGGTCCTGAAAAAGATGTGGCGATGCCACTGACCGATCACCTAACCGAACTAAGACGCCGGCTCATCATTTCGGTAGCTGTCGTTTTTGGCGGATTTGTAGTTGCGACTTCTTGCGAAATGGAGTTTCAGCAGCCCATTTTAAGCCTCTTTAGGCGGCCACTCGATGCACGGAATATTCCTCTGGTCTTTGACGAATTGACTGAGCCATTCTTCACTTATTTAGCAATCGGGCTTTATACATCGCTCTTTTTGACATTTCCCGTTGTTCTTTCACAGTTATGGTTGTTTATCAGCCCCGCCCTCTACAATCATGAAAGAAAAGCATTCTGGCCGTTCCTTCTGGTTTCGTATCCACTTTTTGTTGGTGGTGGAATGTTTGGTTATTTTGCAGTGCTGCCTTTTGGATACGATTTTTTCCTCGGATTTGAGAACCAATTCACACTTCCCTCCCTTCGGATGGGTGCATACTTATCGCTCACGGTAAAGTTACTTTTTGCTTTCGGTCTCATCTTTGAGCTCCCAACGATCATCTACATTCTAGCGAGAATGGGACTTGTTGAAGCAGAATGGCTCAGGCAAAATCGGAAGTACTCCCTAGTCATCGTGTTTATTCTAGCAGCGATCCTCACCCCACCTGATGTCGTGACTCAGACTCTGATGGCTGGACCACTGATTATCCTTTATGAAATAAGTATTTGGATCGCAAAAGTAGCTTCCCCCAACGAAAAGAAACCCGAGAACCAATCAGAATCTGCTTAATTTGACCGAATGAATTGGCATACCATCTTTCATCGTCTGCAGTGGATTTTGGGAGGAATTTCAATTGTTTTAATCCTCCCAACAATCTACGCACTTTTCGAAGATGTTAATTCGACTCCTGCCTATTTGCTTCCATCGGCTGTCTCACTAATTTTGGCCTTTTTGTTTAAAAGATTCTATCACGGTGGTGGGATCTTTCGACTTAGGGAAGGCCTAGTTTTCCTGTTTTTAAGTTACTTAATCACAATCTTTATTTTCGCTATTCCAATCTGGCTGATTGCAGATGTCAGCTACTCTGAAGCTCTTTTTGAATCTACTTCTGGAGTCACAACTAGCGGTGCAACAGTTTTCGAAGATGTTGAATCCTTGGCAGCCCATCTTCAATTTTGGAGGGCATTTATTCAGTCCACTGGTGGCCTAGCGACCATACTCCTCTTCCTATATGTCCCACCAATTATTGGAGTGGCTGGGCTACAACTTAGTCGTCAAGAAAGTCTCCGAATTCAATCTCCAGGAACTCAGTTTGGCAAGAAAGTTTGGGGGATCCCTCAAATCCTTTTCAAAATCTTATTCATTTACATCTCCCTGCATATTCTGAGTTCTATTTGGATGGTTCTAGGTGGTTTGGACCTACACGATGCGATTTGTCATTCATTTGGGATATGGGCTACGTCTGGATTCAGTAATTACAATGATGGATGGGCAGCTTTTGGAACGCCATTCTTAGAATGGGGTGCCATCTTATTTATGATCACCGCAGGAACGAACATTCTTGTAGTAGTCCGACTTCACAGTCAAAATTGGCAAAACATTCACAATGAATCTGAATGGCTCTGGTACCTATTGGCGGTGTCTCTTCTTTCAGTCACTTGCGCAATGTTTCTGAATTTTGGAGACAATTTCTTGAATTTTGAAGAATCTTTACGCGATGGCCTCTTCCAAACAATCTCAATGGTCACAAACACTGGAATTCAATTCGAGTCTTACTTAAATTGGCCAGTAGGAGCTCAAGCCATTCTCTTTTTAGCGCTGTTTATCGGGGCTTGTACTGGTTCGAGTTCAAGTGGGATGCGGATGCAGCAGTTGGTGGTTATGTGGAAGTATTTCTATTCATTGAGTCGGAGAGTCTTACAACCAATGGCGATTATACCCATCAGGATCAATGGTAAAACTGTTGGTGAAGATGTCTTTCAGGCAATTCTTGGTTTGTTTGGAGTGCATCTACTGGTGAGTTTGCTAGGCGGATTCCTCTTAACGATTCTTTCTGATTTAGATATTTTCAGTTCTTGGCAAATGGTATTGGTTTGTCTATGGAATTTAGGAACTGGCTTTGGATTATCTCACAACCCGGCTCTGGCAGCTACCTTACCTGATGTAGCCAAGGTTCCACTTATGTTTATTATGTTGTTAGGAAGATTGGAATTATTCGTTGTTCTGTTACTGTGCATGCCCAGTTTCTGGAAGAGTTAAAGACTGTTGTTGTTCAAGAGTTTTTAACAATTGGGCATAAATTCCATTGAGTGAGACCAATTCTGCATGATTTCCCCTCTCTGCGATGAGACCATTTGAAATCACAAGAATGTTTGTAGAGTGGCGGATTGTGCTCAACCGATGAGCTATGGCGATAACAGTCTTGTACTTGAAAATCCTCTCGATCGCTTTCTGAATCAAATTTTCGGTCACTGAATCCACTGAGCTTGTTGCCTCATCCAGGACAAAGAGATCAGATTTACCTGCAACAGCTCTTGCAAATACAATCAGTCTCGCTTGACCTTCAGAGAGGTTTTTTCCATTTTCGAGAAGTTGAAAATCAAATTTCCCTGGTAATTTTTCAATGAATTCGTTGGCGTAAACATATCGCACAGCTTCATCAACCTCATTCGACCCCACAGTCTCCCTGCCCAATGAAATGTTGAATCCAACACTCTCTTCAAACAAGTAAGTTTCTTGTTGTAATAGAGCAATCAGGCGTTGAAGTTTTCCTGTAGGGATTGAAGATAACTCGACTCCATTGATTCTAATTGAGCCTTCATAATTAGTGTAGGTTCTGGTCAAGACTCTAAGAATAGTTGATTTGCCCGACCCCGTTGTACCAACAATTGCAACTCTGTCCCCTTTGTTTACTTCAAAAGTGATTCCTTTGAGGACATAGGGGGAGTTGGGAGAATAACGAAAACGAACATTTTCAAATGTCAGATTCTCAAAGACTTCTAATTTTTTGGTGATTTCATTTTGTAATTGCGTTTCTGAGAGAGCCACATCTGTTTCTTCTCTAAACAATTTCTCGATATTTTCCAACGATGACATTGCTCCCTGAAAAACCTTCAGTTGTTGCGTAAACTCTCGGATAGGTACAAAGATTCGGTTCAATGTATTTATAAATCCAATCAGGGTACCTACTGTAACAGTTCCATCCAGAATTTCATGGGCGCCATACCAGATCATCAGTGCCATAGCGATAGAGGTAATTCCCTCAATGACAGAGAATAGGGTAGCATCGTAGAAATTAGAGCGCGATTGTGCGTGAAGGAAATGCTGTGTTTTTTCCTCATATTGCTTCTGCACTTTGCTTTCAGCAGCATAAAGCTGGACTGTTTTTACGCCGTTTAAACACTCCTGTAGAAAACCCGTTGCCAGAGCCAGGGCTTCCCGAGTCAAGTTGTAGTAAAGACGGAGTTTTGCTCTCAGATAATTACTGATGAAATAAATGACCGGCAAGATGAACAAAACGATCAATGTTAACTGCCAACTGAAATAAAGCAGAACTCCAAGGAGGGCGACAGTTTTGAGTAAATCCGTAAAAATCGATAAAACCCCAGCAGCTAAGGATTCCCCTAGTGCCTCGAGGTCAGTGGTGATTCTGGTAAGAATTACTCCAACGGGTCTTTGATCAAAGAAGATTCTTGGTAAAGAGAGAATGTGCTTGTAGAGTTCCTTGCGAAGCTCGTAGATTGCAAGTTGTCCAGTCTTTTGAAGCGAAAAGGTGTAAACCGCATCCGCCCCATAGCCTAAAGTAATGACACCTGCCGAAGCCCAGATCAACTCACTGAAGCCTTCAAATTGCCCCTTCATCAAATGATCATCGACAATTCTAATCACTAACCAAGGCAACAGTAGCGTTGCTCCGACTGTAATTGGAATCGCGGTAAATCCTAGTAGGATCCAACGCCAGTTTGGCCACCAATAAGATAGAAATCTTGAAAAAGCCTCGGCGTCTCTATCTTTTGATAAATTAGAATCAGGTATTTTTCTGGTATTCAGAGCAGAGATGAATTTGAAAAAAGGATGATGAAAATCTTTATTGGGTTGAACTTAGCTAAACTTTAATTCAGTTCTTCGGCCTTGCGGGTCAATGCGCCAATATTCTCTGGTGCTTAGCCAATCTGGGATAATATGGAGTGATTTGGAGGAGTCTCGCATCGAATACTCAAATCTTTCATGGAAATGCCCCAGAAAAAACTCATCTACTTCTTTTAAAGAAGCCTCAGCAAATTCTTCTAAGCGTTTTATTGGCAAATGGATCTTAAATGCCTGATTCGATTGAGCCATTTTTGCCTCCAAGCTTTCTGCTATTTTGTTAGCAATTAAACTCGGGAGACATCTGAAAAGGATCTCAAATGGTTGAGAATGAGAAAGTGCATACCACCGGAGATAATTCTTGTCATCTCGATTGACCTGATCCCCATGCTCAAAACCAAATCGCTTGCTTCCCCATGTTAAAAAGCCCCTCCCCAATGCAACTTGACTGAATGGCAACTCTGATTTCTTTAGCTGCTCTTGATTTCTTGGCAGCAGGAATTCACGGTTTCCAGCCACTAGAATCACATTGTTGGACCTTTCAGATAATCTACGAAAGGCTTTCAAGACTTCTCTATGAAGATGCGTCCAATATCGCTGATCAGCTAACCAAAGCTTAAAAAGATCACCTAAGCATATCAAAGTATGGACGTCATTTAGTGAATCCAAGAAATCAATGAATTCACCATAAGGTGCAGAATCGTAATCAAGGTGAGAATCGGTCACTAAGTAAAGGTTTCCGACGGGATCATGTATTGAGATGTCAAACATTCTGTGGAACGAATTCGGCAAAACTTGCTTCGTGTAGTTTTCTTATTTCGAGATCAGGGATTTGGAATAAAATTTCTTGAGCTTCATCCAAAAACTTCTGCATCACGGATAACGTTTTTTTTTTTGGATATCCCTTCAATTTACCTTTCAACTCTGAAATCCCTTTCTCATTGGGGTTTTCTATTTTTATCTGCCAACTTGCTAGTTCTGGATCAGATAATTCACTCAACCAAATAACCAATGGGAAAAAGCTGAGTTTCGCAGAAATTTTCTCCTCTAACAGCTGTGGATCATCAAGAATTTGAAGATCATTTTTAAGAATTAGGGCAACACCCCATTTTTCACCAAAAGTCATTAGTTGTTGTTGTAAATTAGAGTTAGCTCCTCCCCAGATAGCACCACATTTTGCCGCTGCAGCCAATAAGCTAGCATCTTTTTCCCTGTAGACCTGCAAACATTTTTCAGGATCATTCTTAGAAGAAGCCCTTTCGGAAACTTCTAGGATTTGTCCCCTGGCGATATTTCTAGTAGCCCATGAGACGCATTGCAGAATTTCAATTTGCTCCAATCGTGTAAGAATTTGAAATGAAATTGAGAGTAGATAGTCCCCGAGTAATAGACTTGCTTCATTGCCCCACAAACTATCCAGACTTCTCATTTGCCTTCTTGTTTGATTCGTCTCCGTAATGTTGCGATGAAGCACAGATGCAATATGCAAAAACTCTAGAGTACTCGCGGTGTGATAGGCGGCCTCAGGCTGGTCAGGTTGAAAAAGTTCAGAACACCTTAAAAGAAGAAAAGATCGGTATGGAGTGTGATGTGAGTCAATCAAGTAACGAATGATATCAGACAGGAAGGGAACAGGACCTTGGAGATTAGTTTTAATCGCAGAATTGATTCTTTGAATTTCTGACTCGAACAATAATGAAGAGTAATCCGACATGGGTTTTAATTTTGTAGAATTCCAGGACGACTAAGATGGTAGGCTTCGACAAATACCGCAGCAAGAATGAGTGCAAAACCGATGATTGGCCAATAGGGACTCCATCTACTGCGAATACTTTGTAAATGATAGTCAAGGAGAAACATTGCATAAACAAACCAAACCCCTACTGAGAGAAGTAGCCGCAAAGATGTTTCACCAATCAAAATACTTTTGCTGAGCATCACTCCCAAAACTACTCCGATACTCAACAGTAGAAATCCCCATTTTATGGCAACATAGCTTGTTTTTTCTAATGTGCCTAGGGCTGGCATCCTTAGTCGAAGAACTCCCTCCAATTTAGTCTTGAGTCGATAATTTTGGTAAACAAACAGGCTGCTAGCAAGGCAAGCCAAGCTGAAAAATGTGTATCCACCAATCGTACTAATTATATGGGTCAAAAGCGCAGTTTGATAAATCCAAGGCTCTTGATTGCTCAAGACAAGTGCCGGAATGCCACCCTGTGCAATACTGATTGAAAGAATAAGAATAAGTACTGCAAATATTGGTAGGATCTCTACTTGTATCAGCTTAGACATTGGCACATGAAACCAAATCAGCCCACCTATACTAAACCATGCTACAAAACTCAGGACATCACTGATGAACATGGTTGGCCAGAAAGCTTCCCACCACCATAATCCAATTATCAAGGTGCCGGCATGCAGTAACCAAAAAACAAAGAAGATTCTCTCACTCCACCTCAATAGCTTGGAATTATGATTTAGTGATTGGGAGAGTCTAACCCCCCAACTGAAAAGATAACCAAATACACAACCCCACATACCTGTTTGTAGTAGCCAGTTCACGCTACTGGCCTTAAATCAAGTACGCTGAATTGAAGAGCATTTTGGTTGAACCTACTTATAATTTGAGGGCTCACGACCATATCAAAATACCCTCCCAAGTTGGGATACCAATCCGAACTATCCCAGGCGACTACCTCATATTTTTGATCATCATTGATAAGATTAAATTTCAGGTGGTTATTCCCAAACAATGAAATTGAATGCGGTTTAACCTTCCTGATGCCAATCACTGGTTCAGGATTATTTGGACCGAAAGGTGCCAGCCTTATCAAATCGCTAGCAAGCTGAGGGCTTAGATCTTCTTCATTTATCCAAGTTTCTATTTCTAAAAAATTCTCACCAAATTGTTTCTCAAATTCTTTTCCGCCCATTAAATATTGAAATTGTTCGCGAAAAGCTTCCATGTTTTTCGCCATCAAGCTCAGACCAGCTGCAGCCTGATGGCCACCAAATCTTTCTAAAACATCTGAACAGTTTGCAAGTACAGAGCGCACGTCAAACCCATCTAAACTACGCGCACTCCCACCAAGAAGTTCCCCTTGGTTTCGTGTCAGGGCTAATGTAGTTTTTTGAAATTGGCGGGAAATCTTCGTCGCAATATTGCCCATCACACCCGGATGCCAGTTTTCATCAAATAAAATGATCGCATTGAGATGCGTCTGCTCAGAAGCCTGTCTCAAAGCACTGTGAAAAATTTCTCTCTCGATCATTTGACGTTCGCTGTTCAACTGAAGCAATTTATCAGCATACGGCTTGGCTTCGTTCAAGGAATGCGAAAGTAGAAGGCGAACACCAATTCGTGGGTCACTAAGTCGCCCCACTGCATTTATTTTAGGAGCTATTTTAAAGCTGATTGTGGTGGGAGTTATTCTACCACGTTGATGACTTGCTCGCATCAACGCCTGCAGTCCGGGTCGGGGGTGATCGTTCAGCACTTCCAAACCAGCCTGAACAAAGAATCGGTTTTCGCCGGTCAGAGGCACTCTATCAGCTATCGTGGCAAGGCATACCAGATCCAAATCCCTTTTTAAGTCTGGCCTTATATAGCTGGTCTCCTGCCAATAACCTTTCTCTGTCAAGGTTTGATCCAAAGCTTGAAGCAGCTTATAAGCCACACCAGTACCACACAAGCCCTTGAAAGGATACTTACAGTTGGGTTGCTGAGGGTTGATCATTGCCGTAGCGTTCGGAATCTCTTCACCCAGAAGATGATGATCCGTGATCAGCAATTCCATGCCCAGTTCACGAATTATCAGAGCCTCCTCTACAGCAGTTGCTCCGTTGTCAACGGTCAGAATGAGGTCTGTTTTTCGACTTTTAAGCTCAACCAACGTCGGCTCGGTCAGCCCATAGCCATCTTTCAGGCGCTCAGGTATGAAATAATGCGCCTTGAGACCGATTCTTTTAAGATATCGATAGAGAATGACCGCACCAGCGGTACCATCAACGTCATAATCTCCATAGACAACCAAAGTTTCCCCATGATTAAGAGCCTTTAAGATTCTCTCGACAGCTATCTGCATATCAGCCATCAAGAAAGGATCTGAACAATGCTCAAAGCGGGGATACAAAAAAGCTTCAATTTCCTCCAACTTTTCGAGTTGGCGAATTGTCAGAAGCTCCGCAACTACCTTTGACAACCCTAATTCTTTGCGAATGTGGTTGACAAGAAACGTCGATGAAGGTGATTCCAAATCCTGCCACGACAGGTCCCGAAAACTAGGGAGCTTTGTCATGTGAGGACCAATTAAACCATTAAAATTTATGTGGAAAAATTAAATCTAATCTAGCAAGAAAAATTAAATAAGTCTACTTTGCTTCATCTGGTACCAAGTGTTACTATTGAAAAAATTTATTTTGATAATTTTGAGCTGAATCTACCTGGGATCATAAGTTGTAGAGTAGCAGTTTCGGGCGCAATTTCTGACCACAAAGAGATATTCAAGTTCATCTGGACGAATGAACCCGTGGTTATCTGCAGAGGAATTGAAACTATAGATCCCGTGAGGATCCAAGAGATAAATTCTTCCAAACCTGGATTATGACCAACGATCAGAAGTGTTTGGATTTTTTCAGGAACCTCCTGAATCCTAGAAAGTATTTCCTCTTTAGAGGCGTGATAAAGCTCCTTTTCTTCTTCAATTTTGAAGAGAGTCGACATTCCCCGACAAAAACCAGTTAAAGTATCAAGTGTTCTCCTGGAGTGTGAAGTAAGTATCAACTCAGGCGGTAAATTCAGCATCGCTGCAAGATTAGCCAGACCAGGAAGATTATCTTTGCCTCTTTTATTCAGTGGCCGATCAAGATCAGAAAGATTTGAATTGTCCCAAGCTGATTTAGCATGCCTCAATAAATACAGGGTCTTTAGTGGATTCTGAGTTATTTTATCCATTTCGTCCTGCTGCAAATCTAGTCAACTCTTTTGAAGAAAATTCACTATCTCTGATAAAACAAAGTCTTGAGATGTTTTTTCCAACATGGGGTGGTGACCTGCTTTCTCAAAGAATATAGATTTCACTTCAGATCTTTTCGCCTTTTTTTGTAAAAGACTACTCACTCCAGGGCCGATCACATCATCCTGTCCACCTTCCACAACAAGAATGTTTTGTTCCAATTGTGGGATAATTTCCAAAACTAGGTCCTGAAGATCAATCAATTGCAACACAGCTTTCAAGGAGTGCTCTGAGTAACCCTGCCACTGAAGATCAACACTTTTTTTTTCTTTGGGAAAAGTGCTTTTAAAGAATGAAAGCAGCCAAATCAACTGTCTTTTCCAATCTGGGAGATTTAACTGAAGTGCTGGCGCAACAAGAACCACTCCTTTTGGACGAATAGTCTGTAAACATGCCAACCAAAGCGCAAGCAGACCTCCGGCCGATTCACCAGCGATGAAAGTTTCATCACAATATTGATTCAATTCTCGCCAGCAGTGCTCGACCTTTTCAGCCCAATCTCGCCAGGTCGTTGTGGCTAACTTTTCAAGATTTTCTCCATGACCCGGAAGTAATGGTGCGGAAATAGTCCATTCTAGTTCGCCAAGTAGACTAGCAATCGGCCGGACAGAGTTAGTTGTTGCAGTAAGACCGTGTAAGAGGAGAATACCTCGTCCACTTCTCTTTTCAAATAAACTATCTCCAGCCAAATGAGGATTTACTAAGTTTTTTGGATTAATCACTTCACAATCTTTCTTAAAATTCATCTTGCAAAATTGGCAAATTACCGAAAATCATTTTTTAGTTAGGTTAACTTCGAATGAAGTATACCAACAAACTGATGTGATTTTTAAGATTTCAAATAACATTTGGTAATTATTCTTTCTTAAGAGAGTACCACATCATAAAACAGTTAAAGCAATGATTTAAGTTATTGAAATATCAAGAAATTTTGGAAAATTTCAAGCTGTGAATAAAGTTTCTTTTCAAGTGCAAAAGAGCAAGGTACTAGGGTTTTAAGGACCAAACGGCGCAGGTAAATCTACGACCATGAAAATGCACAGGCTATCTTCAACCCAGCAGCGGAGATGCATTCATTTGCGGCCACAGTGTCACCAAACAATCAATCAAAGCCAGAGCGGAAATTGGCTTCCTTCCAGAGAGTGCACCTTCTTACGGTGAAATGCAGGTAGAAGAGTTCCTGAGATTCGCCGGGAAGGTGAGGGGACTGAATGGGGAAAGGTTAAATTTCCAGATTGAAAAAGTCTTGGAAGAAACATCATTGAAGACTGTAAGAAATCAACTTATTGAGACTCTTTCAAAAGGCTACCGCCAGCGTACTTGTCTTGCCCAATCTAAGCTTCATGACCCACCCGTCTTGCTGTTAGATGAACCCACAGATGGCCTCGACCCTAACCAAAAACATGAGGTTCGAAACCTAATCAGCCAATTGAAGGAAGATCGGACAATTTTAGTTTCTACCCATATTCTAGAGGAGGTTGAGGCAATCTGCTCCCGAGCAATCATTCTCTCGGAAGGTAAAATAGTTGGTGATGGAACACCTGAAGAACTTCTTTCGAGGTCCATCTACCACAACGCAATTAACTTAAAAATTAGTGCACAATCCAATCAGGATTTTCAGCAAATTCTCCAAGAAATTCCTAGTGTTGAGAAAGTTGAGATCCATGGTACCAACCACCAAACTCTTAAATTCCTTATTTTGCCAAAGCAAGGAAAATCCATTTTGGAAGAAGTGAAGGAACGTCTAGATCAAAACAACGTCAAAATAGTAGAGATGTATGTGGAGAAAGGTCGTTTAGACGAGTTATTTCGCCAAATGACTAGAATGGAGGCCACATGAACGGAATAGTCCCTATTTTCGAACGCGAACTCTATGCGTACTTTCGGTCACCTGTTGCGTATGTCTTTATCATAGTATTCCTGATTGCATCCACGAGTTGCACATTTTCTTGGGAGGTTTTTACGAATCACAGCAAGCCAGCCTGGAAATTTTCTTCTTGTTTCATCCTTGGCTATATCTCTTCCTCATTCCTGCAGTCGGCATGAAGCTCGGGGCTGAGGAACGTCGTTCAGGAACCGCCGAATTGTTGCTGACTTTCCCAATACATCCTCATACAGCTGTGCTAGGAAAATTTCTGGCTGGTTGGGTTTTTATTGGCTTAGCCCTACTGCTAACTTTTCCAATGATCATTACAGTAAATTATCTAGGACAACCTGATCACGGACCAATTTTTACCGGATATCTGGGGAGTTTTCTGATGGCAGGAGCTTTTCTAGCAATATCAATCTGCACTTCGGCCCTCACGAAGAATCAGGTGATCAGCTTTATTCTCAGTGTTGTGATTTGCCTAATTTTAGTTCTTTTGGGATGGGGTGTTTTGACTGATTCACTAAATCATCTATTTCCTGTCTGGATTGCGGATTTAGTTAGTCAATTCAGTTTCACTGCTCATTTTGATGCCATCAGGAGAGGCGTGATTGATTTTAGAGATGTGATTTATTTCTCTTCTATTATCGGATTTATGCTGGTGCTAAATGTTCGAATCTTAACAACCAGCAAAAGTCGTTAATTTTGGATGAGGTAAAATGAAGAACTGGTCCTTGAATAGTATTTTTCTGCTGTTGCTACTCGTTTGTTTAATTTCTATCAACGCTGTCGCATATCATGTTCCCCTACGAATAGATGCGACAACTGACAAACTCTACACAATTTCAGAGGGTTCCAAAAAAATATTGACGGAGTTAGAAGATCCGGTTCGTGTTAAATTTTATTTCAGCTTTCACAATGAACAATTGCCTCCAAGCCTAAAAACATACGCTCAGCGAGTTGTTGAGTTGTTGGGTGAATATCAAACGATTTCTCTGGGAAAAATGACCCTGGAAGTCTTCGATCCTAAACCAGATACAGAGGAGGAGGAGTGGGCAATCCGTTATGGGATGGAAGCACCAAAACTTCCCAATGGGGATAGTATCTTTTTTGGAGCCACATTTCTGCAAGTGGATCAAGAAATAACTATCCCTTTCTTTGACCCAAGGAGGCAGGAGTTTTTAGAGTATGACATCACTCTAGCAATCCACAGAGTAACCGAAGTCGAATTGCCAAAGATTGCCATCTGGTCATACCTCCCGATAAAAGGTAATCCACAGTTGATGATGCAACGACAAGGTGGAGAACCTTGGGCTTTATCAGAGGAAATTGAAAAACTGTTTGATGTCGAGTTTTTACAATCTTCGTCAGGATCAATTCCAAATGATATTGATCTCCTCATGCCTCTACATCCAAAAAATCTAACTGATAATCAACTCTATCAGATTGACCAATACGTGCTGAAGGGTGGTAACCTTTTTCTTGCTTTGGACCCAAATGCCCGAGCAGAAGCTGCGACAGGAGGGCAGTCTCCTCAAAGTTTTGCTAGTGATTTGCCGAGATTACTTGAGAGTTGGGGAGTTCGTTATGATTCAAACCAAGTAGTTGGGGATCTCCAGCTTGCCACTTCAGTCAACAGTCGCAATGGAGTTTTGAGATTCCCTCCCTGGATCTCACTCGGCGTGAACCAACTCGACCGCCAGCATCCAATTACAAGTCAACTAGAGCAATTATTGTTCGCTGAGGCGGGGAATTTATCTCCATTAGATAATGCGACTACTACTTTTGAAGCTTTGATCAAAACCTCACCAAACAGCGGCTCTATCGATGCGCTTCAACTGCGCTTTGGAAGCCCTGAGCAAATCGCCCGCAACATACAGGTGGATGGTCAACAAAAAACACTTCTGGCCCAAATTCATGGCACCTTTCAAAGTACGTTTTCTGAGGGACCACCTGAGGGAGTAAGCGATGAGTCTTTTATCAAGAGATCTGAAGCATCCAGAACCATTTTGTTAGCTTCAGACGTTGACTGGATGACAGACGGTTTTTCAATTCAAAGACTGAACTTGCTGGGTCAAAGTATTGTCCAACCCACCAATGACAATCTGAACTTGGCTTTGAATATCATTGAATATTTGAGCGGAAACGATGCCTTGCGTGAAATCCGTTCCAGAGGACAATTTCAACGCCCATTCACTCGTGTACTGGCACTTCAACAAGAAGCCCAAATTAAGTACCAACAGGAAGAAAATCAACTGCAAGCCAGTCTCGATAAAGTCCAAAATGAGCTAAATAATTTGCTTCAGGGGGTTCAGAAAGGAGAAAAGGAAATTCTCTTGCCCAAAGAAGTTCAAGATAAAATTGCTAATTTTCGAGAGCAGGAACGCCAAACCAGGCGTGAGTTGCGTGAGGTCAGAAAAATCCTTAGACAAGATATTGAAGAACTTGGTAATAATTTGCTTCTGGCAAACCTGTTAATCGTTCCAGGTTTTGTAGGACTCTTTGGTTTTTTGATTTATCGTCGTCGGACAAGCGGATTTAGAAACTAAAGATTGAATATTCGAGTTTTTTTGAAATGAAATCTAACTAGCAATTCATGATACGACTCCCAATAAATGAACAAAAGCTTTTGCGAATGGCTACTGAGGTAATACTAGTACTGTTGATTCAACAATTTTTCTTTGGATTAGCATTCGCAGTTGAGCCGGATTGGGCAACTCTAAAAAAAAGAGTTCAGCCGCACATACAAAAGGGAGTTATCTTAGTTGCCAAGAGAGGTGAGACTCGTTTCCACTACACGACGGATCCCGAAAGAAAATGGATCCCGGCTTCGACATTGAAAGTTCCACTGGCTCTATATGCTCTCGATGTTTGGGGAGAGGATCATCATTTCCAGACAGAGGTTTATCTTCGTGACAATCAAGATTTGTTAATCAAGGGGCTGGGTGATCCATTTTTTGTCTCTGAAGAAATTCAACTTTTGGGTAGAGAGCTCCAAGGCAAAATCGCATCAAAGATGAGAC
>JACLAD010012231.1_pt1 | contig 18903 bp, 21 predicted proteins | sample 8027901 | NCBI WGS metagenome assembly JACLAD01 (sample SAMN15725071, study PRJNA655200) | protist metagenome | isolation source: fluorescence activated cell sorting (FACS) single amplified genomes of... | place: Spain: Blaines Bay Microbial Observatory, Mediterranean Sea | collected 2016-07-05 | reverse complement strand
CTCAGAACTCACGCCGGCACCTTCCGCTTCGGCGGGCGCACGAGGCGGCCAGCCGTCGCCTCGCCGACCATGCTGCGCACCGCGTCCTCCGCCGCTTTGGCGGTCCGCTTGCGGTCGGCGCCGCCCGCGAAGGGCATCGGCTCACCGAAGGCGACGTCCACGTCGATCTCTCCATGCTTCAGCACCCACCAGAGGTGGGAGGCCATCTCCATGTCGCCGTACCACGCGACGCGCGGTTTATAAAACCGCCCGATCGGGAGGCCGTGGAGCTGGGTGTAGTTGACCGCGAGCGGCTGGATCGTCACCGAGGCGCCGGCAGCCTCGCCCGCCTTCGCCGCGCCGCCGATGAGCGCCGTGCGGAAGGGGAGGACGTGGATGCCGTTCGAGCTCGTCCCCTCGCCGAAAAGGACGAGAACGTCGCCGGCCTGGAGACGCTTCGCGATCTCGGTCGTCACGTCGCCCGTCTTGGTCCGCTTCTCGCGCTCCACGAACACCGAACGCTGGAGCTTCGCGAAAAGGCCGATGACCGGCCACCGCGCGACCTCGGATTTCGCGATGAAGGAGAGGTCCATCACCGACCCGAGGACGGTGATGTCGAGCCAGGAAACGTGGTTGGAGACCAGGAGCAGCGGCCGCTCCTTCGCCGGCGCGCCGTGGACATGGACGCGGATGCCGATGATCCGCGTCGCGAGCCGGTGCCAGATCAGCGGCAGCCGGCGCATCGGCCCTTCGAGCTTCAGCCACATCGCCAGGAACTGCAGCGGGATGAGGACGATCGAGATCAGCGCAAGGCCAATGACCGAGAGAACCGCCTTGATGATCGTCATTCGGCCATCGCCCCTCTACTCCCTCGGCTGAGCACACCGCCATGAGAGAGGGTTAACTTAACCGCTGCGGCCAACGGGCGAAAGCCGCATGAGGCGCGTGCGAGCGCCGGACCGGCACGAGGAGCGGCGGAGGGCGGAACGGCGGGCGCGCTCTCGACCCCCGTGCCATGGGGTGGGACGGCGTGCCGTGCGGCCGCGGGGGCTATTGCGACCCGACCGATCCCAGCGCGAGCGCCGGCCTTGCGAGCTGCGCCGGCTGGCGCAACGGGAGGTGCATGGTGAGCGCGCGCTGGCGGCCACTCGGCGTCGCGTAATAGTCCGCCCGCTCGCCGACCGTGCCGAAGCCGGCCCTGCGGTAGAGCGCGAGGGCGGCGTCGTTCGCCGGGTCGACCTCGAGGAAGACGTCCTTCACCCGCTCGGCATAGAGGTGGCGGAGGGCTGCATCGAGGAGGAGACGCCCGACCCCGCCGCGACGGTGGCGGGGGTTGACCGCCATCGTCAGCACCTCGGCCTCGTCCGCCGCGCGGCGCACCGTGATGAAACCGATCGGCCGGCCGGATCCGCGGCGGGCGACGAAGGTCGCGACGCCGGGCTGTTCGGCCATCGCCGCCTGCTCGTCCGCCGACCAGGGGGCGATGAAGGAGGCGGCGTGGATTTCCTCGAGCGTGTCGTAGTCGGCCGGTCTCACCGGGTCGACCGCGCGGGGAGCCGAAAGCCAGCCGATCACGAGAGACCTCTTCGCCTAAAGAGGGCTCCAGTTGGCCACAACCGCATCGTGTACGCTAGTGGTTTTTGGGCCGCCCGCCGGGGTTTCGGGCCACAAAACCGAGAGCTGAGAAGCCCCGCGCAAGCTCCGCCGCTCAGGCCCGCGCGAGTGCCTTGTGCCCCTGCGGCAACGCGTCCACGGGGGCGAGGTAGAGCGCCCGCGGCTCCCGCCCGGACGGATCCCCCGATGCCGCGGCGGCGAGCTCCGCGAGGTCGAGGACGTCGATGGCCTCGCCGGCACCGAGCGCCGCAATCGCCGCGGCCTGCCCTCTGATCGCCGCGCCCTCGCGCAGGGCGAGCTCACGAGCCTCCGCCACCCCGATCCGCCCCTCGAAGCGCGGCGGCGCGGCAGCATCGCCGTAGAGCGCGGCAAACACGGCGCCGTGGCGTGCGTCGACGGCCGTCAGCACCGGCGCGCCCGCCATCCGCGCCATCACGCCGAGCGTCGAGACGCCGACGGCGGGAATGCCCAACGCGAAGGCGACGCCCTTCGCGTAGGCGATCCCGACCCGCACTCCGGTGAAGGAGCCCGGCCCCACGGTGACGGCGATGCGTGAAAGGTCGCCGAACCCGCGCCCGGCTGCGGAGAGCGCGCGATCGACGTGGTCGACGATCGCCTCCGCGTCGCCCGCCGCCGGGCCGCCGGATTCGCCAAGGATCTCGCCCCCGTCGACCACCGCAGCCGCGACCCGGTTGAGCGCGGTGTCGAGGGCGAGGATCGCCATCAGTTGACGGGCCGCACCTCGCGCACCTCGGGCACGAAATGGCGCAGGAGGTTCTGGATGCCCATCTGCAGCGTCATCGTCGACGACGGGCAGCCGGCGCAGGCGCCCCGCATCGAGAGGTGCACCACGCCGTCGCGATAGGCGCGGAAGATGATGTCGCCGCCGTCGCCCGCCACCGCTGGGCGGACGCGCTCGTCGAGGATCTCCTTGATCATCGCGACGGTCGACGCGTCCTCGTCGGCGAACTCCTCACCCTCGATCTCGGCCTCCTCGACGGGGCGCGAACCGTCGTCGATCACCGGGTCGCCGGAGAGGTAGTGCTCCATGATCGCCCCGAGAACGGCCGGCTTCAGGTGCGGCCACGGCGTGCCGTCCTTCGAGACGGAGATGAAGTCGTTGCCGAGGAAGACGCCCGTGACGCCCTCGACGCCGAAGAGGCGCCGCGCGAGCGGCGAGGACTCGGCCTCCTCGGCCGAGCGGTAATCGACCACGCCGCGCTCCATCACCGTCTTGCCGGGGATGAACTTCAGCGTCTCGGGGTTGGGAGTGGATTCGGTCTGGATGAACATTTGGGCTCCCCAGGCGGTTCAAAGCCGCCGCGAAGTGATCCCTTGCACATAAGGGGAGCGAAGGGCCCCAGCAACCGCGCTTTTCCCGCGACGCCCGGCGTGGCGGCGGGTGTTCGCGGACACCGGGCGCCCCATCATCAGGCAAGCCCCCGAAAGGATCCGCCATGGACAACCCCGCTCCCGGCTTTCGCGCCCACCCGGACCACAAGATCATGCTCGACACCGGCACGGACGCCGTCACCATCATGCTCGGCGGCGAGATCGTCGCGATGACGACCGCCGCCGTGATCCTGCGCGAGGACGGCTACCCCGCCCGCGCATACGTGCCCCGCGGCGACGTCACGGCCTCGCTGTCGCCGAGCGCGAAGACCACGCACTGCCCGTTCAAGGGCGACACGCGCTACTTCGACGTGACGGCCGGCGGCACCACCCTCGATGCGGCGGCCTGGTCGTACGAGGCGCCGTACGACGAGATGGCGCCCATCGCAGGCCACATCGCGTTCGACGAGCGCTTCGCGATCACCATCGGCTGACCGAGGGCCGCGCAACGAAAAACGGCCGCCGGGATCACCGGCGACCGCATTTTCTTCAACGCTTGGCGAGCGTCAGTCGTCCCACTCCGGAAGCGCCTCGATCTGCTCCTCCGTCAGGGCGGTGACGAGCCGGCCGCCCACGAGCTCGACCTGGTCGAGCGTCATGATGACCTCCTTCTCGCCGATGCCGAGGAACCCGCCGGCCTCGACGCTGAGGCCGATCACATTGCCCGATGCGTCGGTGAGGACGTCGTCCACTTCGCCGATCTCTTCGCCGTCGGCGCCGTAGATGTCCATGTCGTCGATGTCGTCGACGGTGAGGTTCCACGGCTGGACGATGAACGCGTCGTCTTCAAGCACGCGATAGTCGGTGACGACGGCCGTCTGGGCCATGGCGCCGGTGGTGATGAGCGTGGCGATGGCGACTGCGGAAAGGGTCGTCTTCATCGTTGAATGCCTCCGTTTTCGTGCTGTTGGAGGGACAACGTTTGGGCAGAGCTTGGGTTCGGATCCTTTATGGCGTCGTATCGATCGTTGCGAGCGGCGGCGCACCCGGATCTCCGGCGAGCTCGGCTGCAACGGCGATGACGTTGCGCTTCAAGAGCTCCGGCAGCAGCGCGGCGGGTGCCGCGCCCGGATAGTCGGCCTCCGTCTCGGCAACGATCGAGGCCGCCTCGTCGGCGCTCACCTGACCGTCGCTGAGGGCCGCGGCCACGCGGTCGCGGAAGGCGACGAGATAGGCCCTCTGCGCCTCGATCATCGGCCCGAGCGGCCCCGGCTCGCCGTGCCCAGGGTAGGCCATCATGTCGGCGGGGAGCTCCTCGGCGAGGTCGTCGAGCTGGTCGAGCCAGGCCGCTGTGCGCTTCTCGAGGAGGAACGGCGTCATCCCCGGCGTGAGGAGATCGCCGACGAAGACGGAATTCCCTTCCGGAACGGCGTAGACGGTGGTCGCACTCGCTTCCGACGGACCATAATCCAGCGGGACGAAATCGACGCGGTCGATCGTGAAGGCCTCGCCGTTGCGCACGATCGTGTTCGGCCGGGGCATCACCGCCGCCGTATCGTTCGGATTCTGCCGATGGCTGAGGGCGAGGAGCTTGCGGGTGTCGGCGCCGAGCTCCACCGCGGTCTCGGACGAACCGTAGATGCTGGCGTTGGTCGCCCCGGCGAGAGCCGGGAGCCCGCCGACGTGGTCGGGGTGGGGGTGCGTCACCAGGATGCCGCCGACGGTCTTGCCGGTCTCCAGCGCCCGCCGCGCCACCGCCGTGCCGAGCGAGAGCGTCCGCTGCGCGTCGACGATCACCACCTGGTTGCCGACGTCGACGAGATAGGAGTTGGCCGAGCCGGGCCCATCCGTCGTCAGCCTCTCGACCGGCAAGCGCTCCGCGCCCGTCGCCGCCGATACGAGCCCCGCCAGAACGACGGGAATCCATGGCATCGCTCGCATCAGAGACCCTTTCAAGCCGGCGCCGCTCCGTGCGAGCGGGCAGTCCTCGGAGGGCAGCCGCCACGCGGCCGCCCAAGGCGGGGAACGCGCCCGCCCGGTATCGGTTGCGGAGGGCCGCCTCAGCCGCCGACGGCCGCGACGATCTTCTTCGCCGCGTCGTCGAGGTCGTCGGCCGGCGTCACGTCGAGGCCGGAGTTCGCGAGGATCGCCTTCCCCTGCTCGACGTTCGTGCCCTCGAGCCGCACCACGAGCGGCACCTTGAGGCCGACCTCCTTCACCGCCGCGACCACGCCCTCCGCGATCACGTCGCAGCGCATGATCCCGCCGAAGATGTTGACGAGGATGCCCTGCACGTTCGGATCGGCGGTGATGATCTTGAACGCCGCCGTCACCTTCTCCTTGCTCGCGCCGCCGCCGACGTCGAGGAAGTTGGCGGGCTCCTTGCCGTAGAGCTTGATGATGTCCATCGTCGCCATGGCAAGCCCGGCGCCGTTCACCATGCAGCCGATGTTGCCGTCGAGCGCCACGTAGGCGAGGTCATACTTCGACGCCTCGATCTCCTTGGAGTCCTCTTCTGAGAGGTCGCGCAGCGCCATGATGTCGTCGTGGCGGAACATGGCGTTGCCGTCGAACGAGACCTTGGCGTCGAGGACGCGCAGGTGGCCGTTCTTCATGACGATGAGTGGGTTCACCTCGAGGAGGCTCATGTCCTTCTCGGTGAATGCCGTGTAGAGCTGGCGGGCGAGCGTCCCCATCTCGCCCTTCGCCGGCTCCTCGAGCGCGAGCGCCTGCTCCAGCGCGGCGACGTTCGCGTCGGTCACGCCCTGGAGCGCATCCACCTGCACCGTAACGATCTTTTCGGGCGTGTCGTGGGCGACGGCCTCGATGTCCATGCCGCCCTCGGTCGAGACCACGAAGGCGACGTTCCCCGTCTCGCGATCGACGAGGAGCGAGAGGTAGAGCTCGCGCTCGATGTCGGCGCCGTCCTCGATGTAGAGGCGGTTGACCTGCTTGCCGGCGGGGCCGGTCTGCTTCGTGACCAGCGTGTGGCCGAGCATCTCGCGGGCGAACGCCTCGACCTCGTCGAGGGTTTTCGCGAGGCGCACGCCGCCCTTCGCGTCCGGCCCCAGCTCCTTGAACTTGCCCTTGCCGCGGCCGCCGGCGTGGATCTGGCTCTTCACCACGTAGAGCGGCCCCGGCAGCCGCTCGGCCGCCCCGCGCGCCTCGTCGGCGCTGGTGATGGCGATCCCCTCCGCCACCGGCGCGCCATAGCCCTTGAGGAGCTCCTTGGCCTGATATTCGTGGATGTTCATGAGGTCGGTCCTATGCGGGTCGGGGAAGTGTGCGGGGCGGAGAAGCGCAGGGTCAGCATCCCTCGAGGGCGTCGTCGATCGCGCTGGCGGAGCCCGAGAGGCTCACGGTGAACGCGTCGCCCTCGCGAAGCGGCGGCTCGAAGTCGTAGGTGACCTCGCTGCCGCGCCGGAGCGCGCTGATGATGGCGTCGGAGCGGATGACGACGGCGGTCGCCTGCCAAGCCTTGTCGCGCTCGGAGAAGACCAGCGTCAGGTCGCGGTCGTAGAGATCGCCGTCGACGTCGAAGCGGAGCTGCGGCATCTCGGCGGGCTCTTCGAAGGTAAAGAGGGCGGGCCGGATCACCACGCGCCCCGTCGCCTCGCACACCACCTCGAAGCCGACGGCATCGGTCTGCGGGATTCCCCACTTCGCGCGGACGGGATCGGCTGCCTCGTCGGCAAACCAAAGGGGCCCCTCGGCGAGCGCCCCGCCGGCGAAAAGAAGCGTTATTGCGACCGTCCGTTTAAGCAAGGCTCGCGTCGATGTTGCGGCAAGCCTCGATCAGGCCGCGCACCGCGTTGACCGAGGAGTTGAAGTGGTCCTTCTCGTTGCCCTGGAGCTCGATCTCGACCACCCGCTCGACGCCGCCCGAGCCGATCACCACCGGGACGCCGACGTAGAGGTCGTCGACGCCGAACTGGCCGGAAAGGTGCGCCGCCGCCGGCAGCACGCGCTTCTTGTCCTTGAGGTAGGCATCGGCCATCTGGATCGCCGCCGCAGCGGGAGCGTAGAAGGCCGAGCCGGTCTTCAGGAGGCCGACGATCTCGGCGCCGCCGTCGCGGGTGCGCTGGACGATGGCGTCGAGGCGCTCCTGCGTGGTCCAACCCATCTTTACGAGGTCCGGCAGCGGGATGCCGGCGACGGTGGAGTAGCGCGTCAGCGGGACCATCGTGTCGCCGTGGCCGCCGAGCACGAACGCCGTCACGTCCTCGACCGAGACGTTGAACTCCTCGGCGAGGAAGGTGCGGAAGCGGGCCGAATCGAGCACGCCCGCCATGCCGACGACCATGTGCTCGGGGAGCCCTGAGAATTTCTGCAGCGCCCACACCATCGCGTCGAGCGGGTTGGTGATGCAGATGACGAACGCGTCGGGCGCGTGCTCCCTGAGGCCCTGGCCCACCTGGCTCATGACCTTGAGGTTGATGCCGAGAAGGTCGTCGCGGCTCATGCCGGGCTTCCGCGGCACGCCGGCGGTGACGATCACCACGTCGGCCCCGGCGATCGCGTCGTAGGAGTTCGTGCCGGACAGCGCCGCGTCGAAGCCGTCGATCGGCGAGGACTGGAGGATGTCGAGGCTCTTGCCCTGCGGCACGCCTTCCGCGATGTCGAACATCACGATGTCGCCGAGCTCCTTCAGGCCGGCGAGATGGGCGAGGGTGCCGCCGATCTGGCCCGAACCGATGAGGGCGATCTTATTGCGTGGCATGAGCGTCTTCCGAAGAATTTCTTGACGCGGGCGGGGTAGCGCGTTCCCAACCGACGTTCAAGCCGCCCGTCAGGTCAGTGGCGTCGATTCGACACCGTGGAGATAGCTTGAGGAGCGCATCTCGTACAGCCGCGAGGCGGTTCGGGCGAAGGCGAAGGCCTCCTGGTCCGCCCCGCCCTCGCCGGGATCGAACAGGCCATCGGGCTCCGCGGCGGCGGTGACGGCGAGGCGGACCTGCTCGTCGTAGAGGACGTCGACGAGGTTGATGAAGCGGCGGAGCGTCTCGCGCCGCGCGGGCGACATCACCGGCACGCCCTCGAGGAAGATCGTATGGAAGCGCCGCGCGAGGGCGATGTAGTCGGCCGCCGAGCGCGGTGCCTCGACCAGCTCGGCGAAGGTGAAGCGCGCCATGCCGCCCGCCGTCCGCGGCACCTCGATCGTCCGCGAGGCGACGGGGACGGCCGCCGCCCCCTCCTCCCGCTCGCCGACGAGGGCGTTCCAGAGCCGGTCGAACCCCGCGTCGCCGAGCGAGAACCACACGCGCCGGTCTTCGAGCCGATCGAGCCGGTAGTCGACCGCCGCGTCGAGCTGGACCACCTCCACATGCTCGCGCAAGAGGCGGATGAACGGCAGGAAGAGCTGCCGGTTGAGGCCGTCGCGATAAAGGTCCACCGGGGCGACGTTGGAGGTCGCGATCAGCGTGATGCCCTCCTCGAACAGGCGGGTGAAGAGGCGCGCGAGGATCATCGCGTCGGCGATGTCGGTCACGGCGAACTCGTCGAAGCAGAGGACCTTCGCCTCCGCCGCGATCTCGCCCGCCGCGTCGCCCACGGCATCGTCCACCTTCTCGGCCCGCAGGCGCGCGATCCGGGCGTGGGCGTCGGACATGAAATTGTTGAAATGGGCGCGGCGCTTCGCCTTCAGCGGCACCTCCTCGAAGAAGAGGTCCATCAGCATCGTCTTGCCGCGGCCGACCTCGCCCCAGAGGTAGAGCCCCTTCACCGACCGGGTCCGGCCGAGCCTGCGGCGGACGAGGCTGCGCAGCCCCCCGGTCCGCTCGGCCGTGAGCTCCTCGAGCACGGCGTCGAGCGCATGGGCGACACCGACCTGGCTCGGGTCGCGGGTGAGGTCTCCCGCCCGCACCAGGGCGTCGTAGCGGGCCGTCACGCTTTCGAAGGGGGCACTCATCAATACGTCCGTCGCAGTCCTTGACCCATGCGCGACGGGTTGGCGTTCCCTCCGCTTGCCATGCTCTCGAGGAGCCCTTACCAAATCCCGCGCTCAACGGGAGCCTAGAATGGCTGAGTACGACACGGTTCTGACGGAACGGGACGGCGCGGTCGGGATCGTGACGCTGAACCGGCCGAAGGCGCTGAACGCGCTGAGTCGCCAGCTCGTGGACGAAGCCGTCGACGCCCTCCGCGCCTTCGACGCCGACCCCGGCATCGGCTGCATGATCCTGACCGGCTCCGAGCGCGCGTTCGCTGCGGGCGCCGACATCAAGGAGATGGCGGACCTCAGCTTCGTCGACGCCTACGTCGGCGACTTCATCTCGAGCTGGGACCGCTTCGCGACGATGCGCAAGCCCCTCGTCGCCGCGGTCGCGGGCTACGCGCTCGGCGGCGGCTGCGAGATCGCGATGATGGCCGACATTATCATCGCCGCCGACACGGCGAAGTTCGGCCAGCCGGAGATCAATCTCGGCGTGATGCCGGGTGCGGGCGGGACGCAGCGCCTCACCCGCGCCGTCGGCAAGGCGAAGGCGATGGACCTCGTCCTCACCGGCCGGATGATGGACGCCGAGGAGGCCGAGCGGTCGGGGATCGTCGCCCGCGTGGTGCCGGCGGCGGACCTCATGGCGGAGGCGAAGGCGATGGCGGCGGCGATCGCCAAGCAGTCCCACCCGGCGCTGATCGCGGCGAAGGAGAGCGTCAACCGCGCCTTCGAGGGGAGCCTTGCCGAGGGCGTCCGATTCGAGCGGCGCCTGTTCCATGCGCTGTTCTCGACGAGCGACCAGAAGGAAGGCATGGCGGCGTTCGCGCAGAAGCGGAAACCCACCTTCGAGAACCGCTGAGCCCGAAAATGTTTGACCCTGCCGCGGAATTCCGGTAGGCGCCCAGGTCTGACCGCGGCCGGGCTCACGCCCGCTTGCGCTACCGCGTGCCGATCCCATTTCAACGGTTTAGCCCGCCGTCTCACGGAAGAGTTCATGGCCAACACGAAGTCCGCCCAGAAGATGGTGCGCAAGCTTGAGAAGCGCACCGAGATCAACGGCGCCCGCCGGTCGCGCATGCGCACCTACGTGCGCAAGGTCGAGGAAGCGATCCGCGCTGGTGACGCGCCTGCGGCGAAGGCCGCCCTCGACGCCGCGCAGCCGGAGATCATGCGCGCCGCGCAGAAGGGCATCCTTCACAAGAACAACGCCTCGCGGAAGGTCTCCCGCCTGGCGCATCGCGTGAAGCTGATCGAGACGGCCTGAACCACCCCACCACACGCGAGCGTGTCTTGAGAGCCCCGCGGCCCCGCCGCGGGGCTTTTTCGTTTGCGCGGCCTTCCGTGACGAGCTGCACTTTCCCCGTGCAAACTTCGCCGCCCCTCTCGCCCCCCGCCTCCGATCGTGATCATGGTCCGGGGCCACGGTTCGTCGTCCGCAAGCGGCCACCCCGCTCCCCCGGCGGACGCTCCACAAGGATCTGAGCTTTTCCACAAGGAAAATTATGCCTTCAATCACTAGTTGATTGGAGCCCTCGAATCGTCGCATAGGAGGTATCTGCACGACCTTGCTAACGAAAATTCCACACCTTTTCATCATGCTAGTGGAAAGCTCATTTGTTAGCTGGATTTTGAAAGCCGGCTAAAAAGTCAAGTTCAAAAACCTGGCCTGGAACCCCCATTCCGACCGAAACCCGGTAAGCGCTTCCGAACCTCATAGAGGACAACGGATTTTCCCTTCGAGATTACCGCAAAAACGCCCGGTTTCCGCGGCCGTTTGAACGTCTGGCGGCGAAAGTCAAGCGACCTTTCGGGCTTGCCCGGCGGAGCGCTGCGTGGTTCATTCACCCCCACAGCGAGGCCGCTAAGGCCAACGCTCACGAACAAGACACCCGACCCTAATGTAGGTTGGGGCGGATGACGCTTGCGATGGTGGGGACCATGACGAATCATGCACGGACTGACTGTAACCTTCAGTTGCGCATGCCCGTCCTGGTGCCGTTTTAGCTCCGATATGCCGTCTCCTCAAAAATAACGTTCGCCTGAACACTTGAGACCGGCAAGCCGACGGCTATTGTCGTCGGAACGGAGGCTTGTGCCATGTCACCCTCGGCCCAATCGGTGCCGGACGCCACCGCGTCCGAAGCGTATGCTGTGCTCCAAAGCGACCCAAACGCCCGCTTGGTGGACGTTCGGACGCGGGCCGAGTGGTCTTATGTCGGCGTGCCCGAGGTGGGCACCTCCGACCCGCTCCTCTTGGAGTGGCAAACGTTCCCCTCGATGCAGGTGGATCCCAAATTTGGGCAGGCGCTCGAGAGCGCTTGTCCGGACAAGGAGACGCCCCTTTATTTCCTCTGTCGGAGCGGGGCCCGCAGCCTCGCCGCGGCACGGGAAATGAAGGCGCGCGGCTACATGCGGGTGTTCAACATCACGGACGGCTTCGAGGGGCCGGCCGACGAGAATGGGCACCGCGGGTCGGCGGCGGGCTGGAAGGCGTCCGGCCTGCCCTGGCGGCAGAGTTAGCGACACCTAAAGCGACCAGAACAGCGTTGTGGACTTCGACGGTGCGCCCGGCGCCGGTCGAGAACGTGTGTCCACGCCCCGGGTAGCGTTCGTGATTTGGCCGAAATCAAAGAACCGAAGGAGAAATCGGGCGATGCCAACCCTAACGCCGGCAACGAGTAATGACGAAGAGGGCCGCCGGACCTGGCTCCGAATCCAAGCAGAACTCCGCTCGGTCCACGGCGAGGACAAGTACGCCTCGTGGTTCGAGCGCATCGAATTCGAGGCCGTGACCGGCAGCGTGATCGAGCTTTCGACACCGACGACGTTCGTCCGCCACTGGACGCAGAACCAGTACGGGCCGGAGATCCTGCAACGCTGGCGGGCCGTATACCCCGAAGCGAGCGAAGTCCGCTTCAAGGTCCGCGGCGCGCTGCGGCCGCGGGAGGTGGGGCCGGGTGCTGCCGCGCCGAATCGCGCCGGCCAGCCGCTACGTGCCGCGCCCGCCCCGCGCCGGCAGATGGACGCGCCGACGGCGCCGGTGAACAGCGCCGGTGGCTTCGAAGGCTCGCCCCTCGAGCCGCGATACGCCTTTGAAACCCTCGTCGAAGGGCCGTCGAACGCGTTCGCCGTCGCCGCTGCGAAGAAGGTGGCCTTTGCCCAGCCGGGAGAACGGGTGAGCTACAACCCGCTCTTCATCTCAGCGCCCGTGGGGCTCGGCAAAACCCACCTCCTTCAGGCCGTTGCCTCCGCCGCCCAAGCCGAGTCTCCCGGCCGTCGCGTCCTCTATCTGACGGCCGAGTTCTTCATGTACCGCTTCATCTCGGCGATCCGGAACAAGACGACCCTCACCTTCAAGGACGTCCTGCGCGACATCGACATCCTCCTCATCGACGACCTCCAGTTCCTCAACGGGCAGAAGGTGCACGAGGAGTTCGGCCACACGCTGACCACGCTCGTCGATTCGCAGCGCCAGGTGGTGATCGCCGCCGACCGCGCTCCGGCCGACCTCGACGGGCTCGAGGCCCGCGTCCGCTCGCGCCTCGGCGGCGGTCTCCTCGTGGAACTCGAGGCGCCGGACTATGCGATGCGGCGCGCCATCCTCGACAACCGCATCGGCGCCCAGCGCGAGATCTTCGAGACCCTCGTGTTCCCGGAGGAGGTGATCGACTTCGTCGCCCGTTCCGTCACCACCAACGGGCGCGACCTCGATGGTGCGGTGAACCGCCTCGTCGCGCACAACCAGCTCACCGGCGCGCCGATCAACCTCAAGATGGCCGAAACCACGCTGCGCGACCTCCTGCGCGCGCGGGAGACGAAGAAGCCGAAGATCGAGGACATCCAGCGCGTCGTCTCGCAGCACTACGGCGTCCCGAAGCACGACCTCATCTCCGCCCGGCGCACCCGCGTCATCGTCCGGCCGCGGCAGATCGCGATGTATCTGTCGAAGACCCTCACCCCCCGCTCGCTGCCGGAAATCGGCCGCCGGTTCGGCAACCGCGACCACACCACGGTGCTCCACGCCGTGCGCAAGGTCGAGGAGCTGATCGACCGCGACACCCAGATGGCGGAGGACGTCGAGACGCTGAAGCGGCTCCTCGACCTTTAGGGAAACCGCCGCGGCCGGGCTTGCAAGCCCGGCCTTTTCGGGGTCAACGTAACGCCCCTGCGGGTCGCCCCGCGCCGAGCTACGGACCACCTCCTATGCGTGCGACAGTCGAAAGGGCTCACCTGTTGAAGCCGCTGAGCCACGTCCAGCGCGTGGTCGAGCGGCGCAACACGATCCCGATCCTCTCCAATGTTCTCATCCGCGCCGACGGCGCGCAACTGACGCTGAAGGCGACCGACCTCGACATCGAGATCGTCGAGACGGTGGAGGCTGCCGTCGACCAGCCGGGCGCGATCACCGTGCCCGCGCACCTGCTGCACGACATCGTCCGCAAGATCCCCGAAGGCGCGCGCATCGCGCTCGACACGAATGCCGACGGCTCGACCATGACGCTGACGGCAGGGCGCTCCCGCTTCGCCCTCCAGATGCTGCCCGAGGCGGACTACCCGGATATCACCGCCGGCGAGTTCACCCACCGTTTCGAGCTGCCCGCCGCCGACCTCAAGTGGCTGATCGAGCGCACCCAGTTCGCGATCTCCACCGAGGAGACGCGGTACTATCTCAACGGCATCTACTTCCACACCGTCGAGACCGACACCGGCGCGATGTTCCGCGCCGTCGCGACCGACGGGCACCGCCTCGCCCAGGCGCAGGTCCCCGCCCCCGCCGGCGCCGCGGGGATGCCGGGCATCATCGTCCCACGGAAAACCGTCGGCGAGCTCCAGCGCCTGATGGACGACCCCGAGGCGAGCCTCACCGTCGAGCTGTCGGACACCAAGATCCGCGTCGCGTTCGCCAACGTCGTCCTCACCTCGAAGCTGATCGACGGCACCTTCCCGGATTACGACCGCGTCATCCCGAAGAACAACACCAAGATCCTCAGCGTCGACCGGATCGACTTCGCCTCCGCCGTCGACCGCGTGTCCACCGTCTCGTCGGAGCGCGGCCGTGCGGTGAAGCTCTCCCTCGCCGACGGCGCGCTGACGCTCTCCGTCATCAACCCGGACTCGGGCACTGCGACCGACGAGCTCGTCGTCGACTTCGAAGCCGACCCGCTCGATATCGGCTTCAACTCCAAATACCTTCTCGACATCACGAGCCAGCTGACCTCCGAGAACGCGACCTTCGCCCTCTCCGACCCCGGCTCGCCCACCCTCATCCACGACGGCGACGCATCGAAGACGCTCTACGTCCTGATGCCGATGCGCGTCTGATGTGCCGCCGCCCCGGTACGCGCCCGCTTCGCCGACCCGCGCGGTCCGCCTGACGCGCCTCGCCCTCACCAACTTCCGCAACTACGTCGCCGCGAGCTTCGACGCGTCCGCCGGGCATATCGTCCTCACCGGGCCGAACGGCGCGGGGAAGACCAACGTCCTCGAGGCGGTCTCGCTGCTGTCGCCGGGCCGGGGCCTGCGCCGCGCCACCTACGCCGACATGATCCGCCAGGGCGCGACCGACGGCTGGACGGTGTTCGCGAAGGTCGACGTCGATGGCGAGGAGACTGCCGTCGGCACCGGCTTTCCCCTCGGCGGCTCGTCGCGCAACGTCCGCATCGCCGGGAACGATGCCCGGCCGGACGATCTCCAGAAGCTCCTGCGCGTCCTCTGGCTGACGCCGGCCATGGACGGGCTCTTCACCGGCGGCACGTCGGACCGGCGGCGCTTCCTCGACCGCCTCGCCCTCGCCCTCTTCCCCGCCCACGGCCAGCACGCGAACGCCTACGAGCGGGCGATGCGCCAGCGCAACCGCATGTTCGAGGACGGCGTGTCGGACGCCCGCTGGTACGAGGCCGTCGAGCGGGAGATGGTTGAGCACGGCTCGGCGATCGCCCGGGCACGCGTGGATCTCGTCCTCCGCCTCAACGCCGAGCAAGCGCAGCGCGCCTTGCAGCGCACGGACTTTCCGCAGGCCGCCCTCGGCATCGCCGGCGACGAGGGGGATGCGGACGCCGAGGGGTTCGGCGCGCGCCTCCGCGAGGGCCGCCCGCGCGACCGCGCCGCGGGCCGCGCGCTCGCAGGCCCGCACCGGGCCGATCTCGAGGTGATCCACGTCGAGAAGGGGATGTCCGCGGGCCTCGCCTCCACCGGCGAGCAGAAGGCGCTCCTCATCGGCGTCGTCCTCGGCCACGCCGCGCTCGTCGCCCGCCTCACCGGCGAGACGCCGATCCTCCTCCTCGACGAGGTGGCGGCCCATCTCGACCCCGGCCGGCGCGCCGCCCTCTACGACACGCTCGACGCACTCGACTGCCAGACGATCATGACCGGCACCGACGAGGCGCTCTTCGCCGCCCTCGGCGAACGGGCCGAGCGGCTGCACGTCGCCACCGGGACCATCACCCCGGCCTGAGCATGCGGCGGGAACGTTCGGCGGCAGCCCGGCGCGGGGCCGACTGTGTCGAATGTCAAATCGGGAAACAATTCCGAAGGAGGGCCGTTCGGGCCTAAGCGCAGGCCGGAAAGCCTAGAGCGGCTTTGTCCATTTTGCCGGTGCACGGATCCCCAAAGCTGCTCCTGCGCCCCGGCCGGGCGAGGGGCCGCGATCCCGTGCCCGGCGAAATCGAGCGATCCGCTGTGAGCGTTCGGCCGTTGCGTCGGCGGCCGCCCGTCGTCGGCCACTCACGGATCGGAGACAGCGATGTTCTATACCGACTACAAACTCCAATACCCCGTCAACGTGGAGACTCCCAACCCCGTCTTCGCCCGCGCGTTGCAGCAGGCGATCGGCGGCATCGAAGGCGAAATCCGCGTTGCCATGCAATACTTCTTCCAGGGCATGGGGATCCGCGGGCCGTCGAAGTACAAGGAGATGCTTCTCAATACGGCCGCGGAGGAGCTCGGCCACATCGAGATGCTATGCGTCGCCGTCGCGAAGAACCTCGAAGGCGCGCCGCTGCAGATCCAGGAGGAGATCGCCGCCAATCCGGTCGCCGGCTCCGTCCTCAACGGGATGAACTTCCGCCAGATCCTGTCGGCCGGTCTCGCCGCCCTCCCCGTCGACGCGGACGGCGTGCCGTTCAACATGAGCCACGTCTACGCGAGCGGGAACATCGCCGGCGACATGTACGCCAATGTCACCGCCGAGGCGACGGGCCGTACCCTCGCGACGCGGCTCTACCACATGACCAACGACCCGGGCATGAAGGACATGCTGTCCTACCTCATCGCCCGCGACACGATGCACCAGAACCAGTGGCTCGCCGTGCTGGTCGACCTCGACACCGCCGAGCCGCAGCTGCCGATCCCGAACACCTTCCCGATGGAGCAGGAGAACCAGGACTTCTCGTACGTCTACCTCGGCTTCACCGCCGACGGTGCCGAGCCGCCGCGCGGCCGCTGGTCCGAGGGTCAGTCGATCGACGGGCGCGGCACGTTCTCGATCCGGCCGATGGAGCCGATGGGACCGGTGCCTGCGATGGGTCCGGCCAACCCCGACACCTATCCGCAGGAAGCCCAGCTCGATAAGGGCGGCGAGACCGAGCCGGGCGTCTCCGACAGCCTCCAGGGAGGGTCGCAATGACCGGGTCGCGTCGCGCCTTCCTCGCCGGCGCCGGCGGTGTCGCGATCGGTGCGGCGGTCGCCACCACGGCCGCCGGGCCGGCGGCGGCTGCGGGCGCCGGATCAGCGGCGGCGCCCGGGACGGCGGTGCCGCTGATGACGACGCGCGTCGCCGACAGCGGCCGCGGCGTCGACCGGAAGGCGCTCGCGCGCCTTGCCCCGGGCGAGAAGGTCGAGCTGCGGCGCGAGCCCGGCAACGACTATGACGCGCGCGCCGTGGCGGTGCACACCCTCGGGGGGGTCAAGGTCGGGTACATCCCGCGCGCCCGCGCCGAGGCGCTCGGGAATCTCATCGATGCCGGTTTCGCCACCTCAGCCGTCGTGCGCGAGGTCCGCACGGGCGGCGTGCGGCCGGAGCCCATCATCGGCGTCGGCCTCCTCACGGGCTGAGCCGCCGTTGACACGGCCTCCGTTCGAGCGTCGATGAAGGCGCCCGAACGGAGGCCACCCATGGCTGAACTGACGCTCTACACGAATCCCTGGTCGCGCGGGCGCGTCGCGCGATGGATGCTCGAAGAGGTCGGCGTCCCCTACGGCGTCGAGATCCTCGGTTACGGCGCTCCGATGAGGTCGCCGGAGTACCTCGCCATCAATCCAATGGGCAAAGTCCCCGCGCTCGTTCACGGCGCCACCGTGGTGACGGAAGGCGCCGCGATCTGCGCCTATCTCGCCGACGCCTTCCCCGAGGCCGGGCTCGCGCCGCCGCACGGGAAACGCGGCGCCTACTACCGCTGGCTGTTCTTCGGCGCCGGCCCCCTCGAGCACGCGGTGGTCCACAAGGCACTCGGCTATGCGCCCCCTTCCGAGAAGGAGGGGATGATGGGTTACGGCACCCTCGGCCGCGTGATGGACACACTCGAGAACGCGCTGAAGGCGGGCCCCTACCTCACGGGCGAGCATTTCACCGCCGCCGACGTCTTCACCGGGTCGATGGTCGCCTGGAACGTCTTCTTCGGCACACTCGAGAAGCGGGAAGCCTTCGTCTCCTATGCCGAGCGGATCCAGTCGCGCGAGGCATACCGCCGCGCCGCCGCGCTCGACGATGCCGATCAGGAACGGCTCGAGCGCTCGGCCTGAGCGCCGATGACGCGCCCCGCGCCGACAAAGCGATGACGGTCCTCGTCACCGGCGCCTCCGGCCATCTCGGCGAGGCCTTGGTGCGGACGCTCTCGAGCGCCCGCCGCCCCGTCCGCGGGTTCGACATCGTACCCTCGCCGTTCACCGACGTGGTCGCCTCGGTCGTCGACCGCGGTGCAGTCCGCAGCGCGCTCGAAGGGATCACGGCGGTGATCCACGCGGCGACGCTTCACAAGCCACACGTCGCCTCCCACACGCGGCAGGCCTTCATCGACACCAACATCACGGGGACGCTCACCCTCCTCGAGCTCGCCGTGGAAGCGGGTGTCGGCGCCGCCGTCTTCAGCAGCACCACCAGCGCCTTCGGCCGTGCGCTCTCGCCGGGCCCCGGCGCTCCGGCGGCGTGGATCACCGAGGCCGTCCACCCGGTGCCGAAGAACATTTACGGCGTGACGAAGACGGCCGCCGAAGACATCGCCCGCCTCGTCCACGACCGGCATGGCCTGCCGATCGTCGTCCTCAGAACCTCGCGCTTCTTTCTGGAGGCCGACGACGACGCGACCGTCCGCGCGGCCATCGGCGACGAGAACCACAAGGTGAACGAGCTCCTCCACCGCCGGGTCGACATCGAGGACGTCGTCTCGGCGCACCTCCTCGCGCTCGACAAGGCCGAGGCGATCGGCTTCGGCAGCTTCATCGTGAGCGCGACCACCCCGTTTGCGCGGGAGGACGCGGCCGCGCTCGGCATCGACGCCGCGCCGGTGGTGGAGCGGCGCGTGCCCGGTGCGGCGGACGCGTATCGCCGCCTCGGCTGGACGCTCCCCACGCGTCTCGACCGCGTCTACGACAACACCCTCGCCCGGGAGCGCCTCGGGTGGGCGCCGCGGTGGACATTCGCGCACGCCCTCTCCCGACTTGAAGCCGGCGAGCCGCCGCACAGTGCGCTGGCCGCGGCCGTGGGCGCAAAGGGCTATCACCCGGAGGCGTTCGACGACGGCCCCTACCCGGTCGAGGCTTGATTCCGCGTCAGACCGCGACGGACATTCCGTGCCGCTCCCGCCAGAGCGGCTCGCGTTCGGCCTCGATCTCCTCGATCGCCTTCCGCCGCCCCACGAGGAAGGCCCGGCGTTCGTAGCGGCGGATGAAGGCGCGAAGCTCGGCATCTTCGACCTCGGGCGAGCGCTTGCCGATCGCCGAGAACACGCCGCGGAGCGCATCGACAGGGCCCCTCGCGCCGGCGCCGCCGACGCGGACGAAGTTGAGGTCCGGCGCATCCCAGCTCCGGACGATCCAGCCGAGCTGGC